>Ga0247733_1000017_pt1 | contig 305320 bp, 348 predicted proteins | sample UWRJL043104R2_FD_180932 | JGI IMG/M metagenome (GOLD analysis project Ga0247733, IMG submission 180932) | Plant litter microbial communities from Arlington Agricultural Research Station in Wisconsin, United States - UWRJ-L043-104R-2 | ecosystem: Environmental > Terrestrial > Plant litter >... | reverse complement strand
CGCGGCGGCGTCGGTGGACCGCACGGTTAAGATCTGGGACGCCAGCAGCGGCAAGCACCTGCAGACGCTCGAGGGCCATAGCGATATAGTCTTGTCAGTGGCCTTCTCTCACGACTCGACCCGAATCGCGTCGGCGTCGATCGACCGCACGGTCAAGATCTGGGACGCCAGCAGCGGCAAGCACCTGCAGACGCTCGAGGGCCATAGCGATTGGGTCAGGTCAGTGGCCTTCTCTCACGACTCGACCCGAATCGCGTCGGCGTCGGACGACAGCACGGTCAAGATCTGGGACGCCAGCAGCGGCAAGCACCTGCAGACGCTCGAGGGCCATAGCGATTGGGTCAGGTCAGTGGCCTTCTCTCACGACTCGACCCGAATCGCGTCGGCGTCGGAGGACGGCACGGTCAAGATCTGGGACGCCAGCAGCGGCAAGCACCTGCAGACGCTCGAGGGCCATAGCGATTGGGTCAGGTCAGTGGCCTTCTCTCACGACTCGACCCGAATCGCGTCGGCGTCGAACGACCGCACGGTCAAGATCTGGGACGCCAGCAGCGGCAAGCACCTGCAGACAGTTCAAGTTGACAGGCCTCTCTACGATCTATCATTTGATTCTACTGGTCACTGTCTTCACACTGAGATTGGTGCTATCGTCGTTGGTGACCCTACAACGCCAAACTGGACGACAGCTGTTACAGAGCCTCCACCTCCTCAGCACCAGTGCACGGCACTGGGTTCGGATGACAGATGGATAACGTATGATTCGAAGAGAGTACTGTGGCTACCCTCAGAGTACCGCCCTTCGTCCTCTGCTGTGTCTGGAAGAATAATTGGAATAGGTGTTGGAAGTGGAAAAGTGTGGATATGTAGTGTTAATCTTCAGTAGATCTTATTATGTAAGTCGCATGAGCACCGGACAATTTATTTTACTCTTCCTTTTATTATATATTTATTATTTTCCCTCTCTTTCAGAGGGGGCCGGGAATCAAAGTGAATATATAGTTGGCAATTTGCCACACGGAATCTTCGCGAAATTCTGGGTTGGTAACAGGGCCTTTTTTGCCGCAGTACTATGTACAGGCGAAGAGGTGAACACCTTGATCACGCTAGCAAGGAGGGCGGCCGACCCGCTCCACTCAGGACCTTGTAAGGTGACGAATCTACGAGAGGTAGCTTGAGCTGGGTGGCTGGTTAACGGGTGTGAATTTGGTTTGATCGTGGCCACATGCATGTAACCAGCGTCAGATTACATTACGGTTCTGTGGCAATTTCGAACTTTTTCTTTCCGTCACGGCGGTTGTTCCGTTACGGGTGGATGGACGTTAATCGTACAAAAGTAACATACAACCAATCACATTCATACAATACTCTACAATTCTTCCTCTCTAACAACATCCTCACACCTCCCACACAGCTCCGTCTCCTTCTCCTTCTGAAACCTCCAACATCTAGGACACTTCTCCAGCACCGCCTTATGCACAACCACCGAGTCAGCAATCTCGTGGTCTTCTCTCTTTTTGTCCACCACAAACTTCTCCTCTGTCCACCACTCTTGGGTCGCGTTCTTCCATGACTCGAGGTGCTCTTTGGACCATCCTCTAATGTCTGACCAGTCTTCCATCTTGAAGCTGCTCACGACAAAGAGGCCGGCGAGTTCGCTTAGTTGCTTGTCGTCCAACTCCTCAGTGGTCTCGAATTCCTCAAACTCCTCGGCGGCCTCGGACGCGCCGGTAGCTTCGGGCGCACTCATGGCTTTGCTAAAGTGCGTCCCGAACCAATGGTCCGAGCAGCGGTCCTCTTCACAAAAAAGAGTTACTGCGCATTCGAGCGATGAGCCCATCTTCTTGTCTGCGCGGAGGCGTTCTTGCGCGGCTTTTATGGCTGTATTGATCTTGTTGATGTAATCTTGTGTGTCATCAAGAAACTTCTGGGTGGAGTGGTCGGCACGCGGAAGAGGCGTCCAGGATTCGCGAGCAGGATGCACACTGCCCTCTCTTAAAGCCTTGGGGGTGTGATCCCATACTTCTTCAACGAGGAGTGGACAGATAGGTGCAAGCATCTGAAGTAGCTCGTAGAAGATGAGACCGAGCATCTTCTGCAGTTCCTGGCAATCTGCTTTGTGCCCTGTGTAAATGCGGTCCTTCAGCGTCTCAAAGTAGAACGCCGAGAGGTCGGTCGCGATGTACTTGTTGATCATGTTGACGCCTTTGAAAAACTCATATTTTGAGTAGTAATGGTGGACGTCGTGGCTGACCAGTGTGAGACGGTGGAATGCTAGTCTATCGGCTAGGTTCTTGATGCGCGATGGTTCTGCTGCGAGATCCTCGTTTCCAGCGATTTCAACGCGCAGGCCATTGAAGGAGGAGAAGACTGGCGGGCAGGAAGGAAGCGAGAGAACCCCAAGAAGCCATTTGAATGTTACGCGGTACTTGTGCAGGGCCTGGTTGACAGATATGAGGACGGGCTGGCCAACCGTAACGTCGCGCGTATAGTCGCTGCTTGCGACCCAGAGGCGTAACGCATCAGACCCCATAGCGTCGTATGTAGGTGTCGCGTTCTTCACTTGTTCCTGTTTGACGCCCTTTTGCTTTTTGCGCTTGATGGGAGGTAGCAGCTCGCCGGACATGATTTGGGAGGGCGAGACGACATTCCCCACACTCTTGCTCATCTTGCGTCCTTCAGAGTCGAGCGTGAAGCCGTGAGTGATGAGTGTCTTGTACGGTGCTTTAACCTGATCAGGTTTCGACGACTGCGTAGCAACATGTGTGAGTAGTGACGATTGGAACCAGCCACGGTGCTGATCGGTACCTTCAAGGTACACATCCGCGACAGGCTCGTGTTCCTTCGGCGGAAGCAATGTCCAGCTGGTACCACTGTCGAACCAAACGTCCATGGTATCCCTACCCCGGACGTGGTTACCCTCCAGATACTTTGGCTTCCAGGCAGGATCATCGAGAGCGTCGGTCCACCACGCATTGATGCCGCGTACTTTGATAACGTCGATGATGTGCTGAATACTCTCCGCATCCATGGCTGCCTCAAGCGAGCCATCATTGAGGACCCTGTACAGAGCGGGAATTGGCACGCCCCAAGCACGTTGGCGAGAGATGCACCATTGACTGCGACCTTGGATGAAGCTCTCTAACCGGGGACGACCTGTCTCTGGTATGAACTTTACGTCCGAGATAGCTTTCATTGCGCCGTCTTTGATGTCATCGACATTGGCGAACCACTGCGCCGTCGCTCTTACGATGACAGGCTGCTTGGTTCTCCAGTCGATGGGGTATTTGTGACGGTAGTTATGCTTCCCTCGCACGAGACCTTGTTTTTCTAGATAGTTCAAGACGGCGGTACTGCCTGTTCGCTTGATATCTGACACCGGCAGGCCTTCTAAGAGTTCGGGCTGCTCAGGGAAAGCATCCTTTGTGAATGCGCCCGCATCGTCCACAGGTGCAAACGCCTCGATGCCCTGACTGTTGCAAACGTGGTAATCATCCATGCCATGTCCCGGGGCGACGTGAACCAGACCAGTACCCGACGAGTCTGTAACAAAGTCGGCAAGTATGACCTTTTGTAGACCGTTGGCCTTCTGGAAAGGGTTTTCGTAGGACATGTTCAATTCGCTCCCGCGGAGTCCGGACAGCACAACTTCCACCGGACGATCCAGGACCTTCTTATACTCTTCGACTCGAGAGGCAGCAATGATAGTGTTCTCAGTACCATCTGCATCGTACCGCACGACGCAGTATTCAATGTCCTTTCCGACAGCAATGGCCTTGTTGGCAGGCAGAGTCCAGGGAGTGGTCGTCCAGATCACAACATTGATGGGCCCATCAATTCCCTTCAGAGCGCCCTTCTTCATGTCATCTGACAACTGAACTGGAAACCGTACGTAAGCTGCCAGAGACTTGTGATTCTCGTCGTACTCCAGCTCCGCCTCCGCAAGAGCAGTCCTCGAAGAAGGCGACCAGTATACGGGCTTGTACTGTCGATAGATCAACCCCTTCTCGAACATCTTCTTGAAGACCTCCAATTGGCGAATTTCGAAGCCCTTCTCCATGGTCTTGTAAGCATTCTCCCAGTCTCCCATGACAGCCCAATCCTTGAATCCTGCCTTCTGCTCCTCCACGGTCCTCGTCGCCAGCTCCCGCGCAGCCTCCCGCACGCTTACAGCATCTGTAACCGCATGGTCCTTCTTCTGCGCTTGCAGCGCCTTGATCTCGATAGGCAAGCCATGGCAATCCCACCCCGGGATATAATTGACTTTCTTGCCCTGCGCGACCTGGAATCTGCAGATCATGTCCTTTGTGATTTTGTTCAGCGCATGGCCAATGTGCAGCGGCCCGTTGGCATACGGTGGTCCGTCATGGAGCGTAAACGTTTCGGGAGTCGTGCCATCGGCAGCGGGCGCTGAGCGTGAGCTCTGCTGCCATGCGTATAGGTCATCGGTGCATCGGCGGAGGTACTCGGCGTTCGACGCAGGCGATGGGCGCGGCGGGAAGGTCGATTTGGGAAGACGGAGTGTGGACGACCATGATGCGCGTAGCAGTCGCGTCGTTGGGGCTACCATAGTAGCATCGCGAGCGGGATGGTCGTCGAGGGATTGGGCTGGCATTTTCTGGAGCTCCGACATGACTCGACGCCTCTCGGATGTCTTGGCTATACGAGTCAGCACCACGATCGCGAGCTCAATAGTTCTACTTAATTTGTGTTTCGACTTCGACAACTTTGGCTTCGCCAATAAGACTTGAGTTCGCGACTATTTTCTTTCTAATAGAGGTGGTACGTTGTGTTGCGGTATCTATACCTGCGTCTCCGTAAATGAACAGCAAGCTGCTTTATTTATTTTTGTTTACAAAAAGAATCCGCACAACACACAGTAGAGTTTGTATACAATAATAGTGCTATACCCACACCTTCCACACAATGATTGAACAGTAAGACATGTAAACTGTACGGTCGAAGCTTCCAGCATATGCTGTTGCGACTGACTAGGAGACCAGAACGTTGACAGGCGATGAGAAGAGGGCGATACGGCTGGCGTGTACAAGCTGCTTTATAACTATGTCTAGATGATGAGCAAGCTGGGTTGAATCATCGCCTTATCACGATTCAAGAATTGTCGAGGAGATTCACCGGGTAGATTTTCACGCAGGAAGCCATCATCCATGAGTCCCTCACTCGCTTACCCATACCCGAAAACAAAAGCCTTCGAGCTTCCAAATCGCAGAAGCAGCGAGTGTTGACGACGCAAACCTGTGAAGATTGTGAGACCAAAGTTACATACACATGACAGCGTATCTGAAAGGTCGTAACACTACAATTGTATATCAAAGCTATCGTGGTAGATGAGTCACGCGCACCGCCCGTTCGACTCATCGAGGTATCAGTAATGGAGAAACCGAACTCCGCTTATGCAGTGCAGCCCTTGGAAAACAAACACCCATCAGATGGCGACCTGTGACTCTTGATAACGCTTTCGGACGTACACAAGGAACTTGATGCCATCATCATCGCCATCGCCGTATCATAGCCTTCTCCACTCAGCCTTCAGTACACCGTCAATGAGCTGACAGCGCCATTCTTCAACACTTCAAACACCATTCCCGGGAATCCAAAAAGCTCCACATTTCCCACGTTACCCTCTCCTTCAAATATCCCCGAACCAGGGTTAACGAACTTGCTCTTCTTTCCAGACCCGTCTTCCCAGCCCCCGAGAAGCTCGCAGCTACTACCGGGGCTGTCACCCCAGCCCCTGTTCAAAGCCATGCCCCGCTGTTGTAACCGCTCTTCTTCCGGGCTCGCATAATAGGGCTTGAAAACTTCTTTCAGACGGCCGGAAATATCACTGAATCGCATCTCAGAGTTGAGAGGATCCTGGAAATGCTCGGAAGGGACGTGCTCTAGCGTCCATCTACTGCGTCGATGCCGGTTAAACTGGTATGATCCAGGAACGTTGCCGTGGAAAATTATCTTGGTGGCAGTTAGGTGGTTTAGCGGCTGCGCACTAAGCTCGCCGTCTGGATGCAAGTCGGACTCCTTTCTTTCAGATGTTGGCGAGGGAGGCGAAATCTGCGTAGGCTGTGAGATGAGGATGTCGAAACCGTGATGGTAGTAGTTGTAAAAGTGTTCGGCGGCTGCTACTTCGCGTTCTTGGGCCTCGAGTGCCGCTTCGTCATCATCTTCCCACGCATCTTCATCATCTGTGCCAATAACCGAGTTATTGTCCGAGTCGAGAGTGTCGTCAGGTGTCAATCCCAGAGGAGACTGGTCCGACACGTCGCTGGTTCTCCGGTCTTTGTGGATCGATATTCGATGGTCGTTCTTCCGATAGATTGAGTCCGGTGCCCCAAGCTCCATGATTAAATCTTGAGGAGTCGTCTCGCTGAGCGTTATCCAGAAGGGCGGACTTGCACGCCTCACCAGTTCGATCCTTCCCTCGCCATGTATCTTCACCGTCTCGATTTCATCAGGCCCGCCCTCCTTGCCTTTGCTGCCTGCCAAAGCGATGGCTCTGGGGTTCGGTGGGGCGGCCGTGAAAAGCGTGCCTCGTGCCTTTTGCCAGGACTCGCCATAGAACACGGCCATGGATGTCGATGGCCCAGTGGCGGACGATGACAGTAACGAGATGAAGTCCTTCTTCGGAGAGTACGCGGAGTGCTGCACAAGAAAGTTGAAGGCAACGCCGGGGTACGACAAGTTGTAGACGCCTCTGTGGTTCGGATCTTCTGACACCGGAGGAATGTACTCGCCGCTGTATGTCGGTCCCAACAGCTTTTCGTAGATGTGCTTGAACTTTGGTCCCGACGCTCCTGCTGATATGGCCCCGTAGCCTTCTGCAGGCCTAAAGACCTCAACGTCCTTATATACCAGCTTTGCTTTCGAAAAGTCCAATACCTCTATCAACCGCAACCTTTGGTCGGTTCCGTCGAATTGTAGTCTGAGTCCGTTGTCGGGAAGGACGACGTGTACGGGAGCGTTGATAGGGCGGAAATCGTCGTGGTAGAGCTGGAATCTGGGGAATGTTCGAATGTCTGCTTTGATTGTTGTCAAGACTTCGTGGAGGGAGCAGCCTAGCGTCATGAAGCCGACGCTCCTCCCGGGTACCAGTGGCATAAGCCCGTCCTCCATAGCGGACGAAGCCTATGACGGCCTTCCGCTCGGGGACTGGTGAGTGTTTTGCAGACTTAGAGAGTCTGGCCTAGACCGTGTATAGCTTGTTTGGGATCGTTGCAGCTTGCGCTCGAAGGTGCAGGTTCTTAGGGGACGTTTCGTAGTTTGTGACGGTGGCGTAGGACGGTTCCGGGTACTCCTGGTCAGGCGCTCGTACTTTGTCCACGAGGCCGGAGCTGCGGCAAGTGATCAAGGCAACAACTTGTGCTCTAACAGAAGCTACCCGCAACAACAAACACAAAACAGCCCTAGAAGTCCTGTGTGCCCGACCCAGTAGCTGTTTGCTATGACGATGCTGCTGAATGAGGGGTGGTGGGGCGGCGTGGTGCTATGCGGTAGGCGGATTTCACAGGCGGTGGTCTGTTCAGCAGGTAGTGTTGCTCTACGACAGACGGACGGGCAAGATGTGGTATGTGATGCTAGATAGTGAACGTATGAGCAAAATGGCGTAGAGGTCAGTAGCCAGGTGTGGAGCTGTTGGTTGGGGTAGCGCGCTCGGTCCTCCGGTTCCGAGCGATGCGGAATGAAGCTCGGCCAGGCGACAGGGGTGCGTACCTCGCTTAGCGGCGGGCCTCTGTTTGTTTACGCTGAGCTTCCATCAACACCATAGAGCATCGCTAACACCAGCTTCTCTTCCCCGCCATATCATACTCTCTCAATATGTCTGGTCTCCCCCGGCCTGGACAGCCGCCCCTGAAGCGAACCACAACCTCAATGCGCCCTCCCGTGTCGCGACCGACTTCAAATCTGGCGCGCGGCCGATCCGCAACGCCGGCGCATGATGGACGAAGCTCCCGAGCAGAATCGGTAGCCTCGACAAGAACGAACAGATCGTCACCGCAAGCCAGCCTCAAGCGGAAAGCACGGGACTTCGAAGCCGATGGCGAGGAGACTAACATCAATGTCGTCGTGCGGTGTCGAGGGCGCAATGACCGCGAGCTGCGCGAGAACAGCGGCGTCGTCGTCTCCACAACCGGGATCAAAGGCAGCACCGTCGACCTGTCCATGGGACCAAGCGCGCTGAGCAACAAGGCATACCAGTTCGATAAGGTCTTCGCACCAGCGGCGGATCAGACCATGGTCTTTGACGAAGTGGTGACACCCATTTTAGACGAGGTACGATGAGATTTCCTCATGTTCAAGGGAGTATCTGACACAAAATTTAGGTCCTTGGTGGCTTCAACTGCACTATATTCGCATACGGCCAAACCGGCACCGGCAAGACATACACCATGACGGGCGACATTTCCGATGTTCTCCCCCTTCCCGATGCCGCAGGTATCATACCGCGCGTACTCTACTCGCTCTTCACCAAGCTCGAATCTGAAGAGACGGAAAATTCGGTCAAATGCTCCTTCATCGAGCTGTACAACGAGGAGCTCCGTGATCTGCTGTCCACGGACGACTCGGTCAAGCTCAAGATATATGACGACAACACCAAGAAGGGACACAGCAGCACGTTAGTCCAGGGTATGGAGGAGTCCCATCTGAAGTCCGCCCGCCAGGGCATCAAGATGCTTCGCGATGGTAGCCTCAAGCGCCAGGTGGCTGCAACCAAATGCAACGATTTGAGCTCTCGCAGTCATACCGTCTTCACCATCACCGTCCACATGAAGCGCACCTCTGAAGACGGACAGGAATACATGAGTGCTGGAAAACTCAATCTGGTCGATCTGGCTGGTAGCGAGAACATTCAGCGGAGTGGAGCGGAGAACAAGCGTGCTGCCGAGGCCGGGCTCATCAACAAGAGTTTGCTAACGCTTGGTCGTGTTATCAACGCGCTCGTGGAACGCAAAGAAAACGGACACATTCCCTACCGCGAGTCCAAGTTGACACGTCTGTTGCAAGACTCGCTAGGTGGACGGACCAAAACCTGCATCATTGCCACAGTGTCGCCAGCAAAGAGCAATCTCGAAGAGACCATCTCCACCTTGGATTACGCTTTCCGAGCAAAGAACATTCGCAACAAACCACAAGTCAATCAGCCCGTGTCAAAGAAGACACTGCTCAAAGAATACACCTATGAGATCGAAAAGCTCAAGAGCGAGCTGATTGCGACTAGACAGCGCAACGGCGTATACCTAACACAAGAGAATTTCGAAGAAATTTCCACAGTTAGCGAATCGAGAAGGATTCTGAGCGAAGAGCAGCGCGACAAGATCGAGACGATGGAGATCAATCTTCGCAACAAGGTGGAGGAGTTGTTCAACCTCAACACGAACTTTCAAACCCTCAAGAAGGACAACGAACAGACCAGACTCACTCTGGAAGGGACCAAGGGGATTCTCGAGAAGACCGAAGCTGTTCTCATGCTCACCCGCCAAAATCTGGCCGAAGAGAAAGAACTTCGGAAAGCGTATGCAAAGACCGAGGGAGAGCTTGCCGAGATAGGCTATGACATGATCTCTACACTTGGAAAGACCACCACCGACATCAACGGTTTGCGGTCAAAGATTCGACGAAAATCCGAAATCCAGAACCAAAATCGACAACACTGGTCGACTTCCCAGTCTCAAGTCTCAGACACTACACAGCTCGTAGAGAACCGGATAGCGCAGTTTCAAACGCAGCAAGACCACATGATGGATAGTCTCTCCTCGAGAATGCAGTCTTTCGTGAAGGATGAGCTCGAGAAGCTGGGCACCTCGCAGACCTTCTTGCAGGAGAAGATGAAAGCATTCGAAACCTCAGAGCAGGAAGTCAACGAGCAGACTGGCAAAGCGCGCGACGAGTTGGAAGAAGTCTTGGAGGAGATCAAGACACTGAGGGAGGATGTAAAGCAGAAGGTTGGCGCGGGTCTGAATGAGTTGTCCGGTGCAGCAGAGAAAATATCTGCCAACATCATCACGGAGCTGGACGACTTCCATGGTCAGGTAAGACGCTTTGGCTGCATTCCACTTGCATGTTGTTGACGTGAACAGCTTCATTCATCTTACGCTTCCCTTGGGCGGGAGTTCAAGAACACGTTCGATGAACTCGTCAAGGGCTTGAATGAGCAGCAAACCGAGAACGAGAGACTGCATCAACAAGTGCTCGAAGCAAATGCTGCCGTACTTGAGGCTAACAAGGCTTCTCAAAGTCGACTGAATCAGGTCATTGTTGATGAAAAGCAACGATCTGCAGACGAGCGTCAGCAGCTGCTGGCCCAGATCACCTCTCTCATCACCACCAATGCCGAGACTCAGGACCAGAGGCTGAATGAGAGGGTCTCTGATGTATGCGAGGAGATGAATGTTACCAATGCGGCGTTCGAGACGAAGCAAGACACATACAGTGAGAGCATGCATTCCTGGGTCGACAAGTCCAAGGACATTCTCGTCAACGTTTCAAAGTCGAGAGATGGGGTCAAATCAAGGATCAAGTCGGATTTTGCAGTAAGTAGACTCTTTTGTTTTTTTGTTTTTTAACAATGAGTATGCTGATTTCTTTCACAGGCGGCCACCCAACATTCGACGTCGATCAAGGACACGACAACGTCGGTTCACGCGAGTACCGTCAAGATTGTCGAGGCACAAATGGAACAAATGGACACGCAGCTTCATTCTTTGGACGAGATCATGACGCGTGTTCGCGAGCAGAACAATGCTCATCACACAGCACACACAGCCTCGCTAAACGCGCTCACAACGACTGTCCAATCCTCCTACGCAAGCATCGGCGATCATCTCTCTACCTCGTTCGCTCGTGTGCAGTCCATTGAGTCGGATGTGTCGGCCCAAACGACAGCTCTCAAGGAAACTCTACCAACGCTCGATGAGGGTGCATACATCCGTGCGCCTCTTCAGGAGCTACGCGGTGTTATCGACAACCAGAATCTGATCGAGTACAACCCAACTGGGGAGACACCGCAACGCGTAAACTACAGCATCCCCGGCAATCTCCCGCGCACCGAGGCACACGAAACCCTCCTCTCCCGCCTCCGCGACCGTCCCATCTCTGGAGAGGCCTCCCGCAGTCCCTCTAAAGGCCTAGTATTCAACGATGCCATCCCGCCAACCGACGACCTCTTCTCTTCCATCATCAAGCCCAGCTTCGGCCGCTCCGTGAGCGCGAACGTGTCTTCCACAATCCCTCTTGGTACCTCGCTCCGCGAGCTTGATGTTAACGTCGTCGCCCAACAGGAGTCGCATACTCAACCGCTCCCGATCGTGTCACATTCGGATATGATGGTTATGGCTGCGCCACCGCCTAAGAAACAGCGAGGCGAAGACAACACGAAAGTGCCTATGAAGAAGATGATGTCCAGGAAGACAGTGGGTGGTGAAGGGAAGGGCGATAGAGAGAACCTGACCATTACGAGTTTCAGCTCGAGTATTGGACCGGGAATGGCTGGTCAGAGGAAGCTGAGGAGTCATGGTAGTGGGTGAAACATGTGTAGTGACGGTGGAACGAACACGTTGATGGATGTTTATGTATATGATGCCTTGTCTTTTGACGGGTCCACCGGGTGCGTTGCGGTTCTCTCGACGACTTGGTATTTGGTGGCGTTCAGTGGCATAATTGAGGCGTGGACTGTTGTTTGATTCGCGGTCGGCGCAATTAGTTGCTTTGGACAAGGATACCCTTTTGGGGGCGTAATGGATTGTATGTTCCTCTCATGTATTTGACATAGTCTGCCTGTCTTCCTCGCGCCAATACCACAGATCTGACCCTGAGCGCTGCACATAGGCCACGCTTTAGTGTCTAGTCAGTAACGATCTCCGGGATACCACGGCAATCTCAGATCCATACCAGCTTACAGTGAACGTCACTGCAATATCTACCTTGGCCCATAGAGACATCACCAGCGACGTTGACGCCTACAACCCTGGAGATATGTCCGTCTACGTCGACTCCGGTCTGACCATCAACATCGATCCTGTCACCTCCTATATCTGGGTCCCTAGATCAGCGTGTGAAGCGTTCGAGAAACCATTTCGTCTAGCACGGAACGACGATGTCAAACTATACCTCGTGAACCAATCGACGCACGGTTGGCTTGTTCAATCTAATTAGAGCGTCACTTTCTCCTTGAGCTATCAAGGTCACGTTACCGTATCAGAGTACGTTTGATTTGAACGTTACGTATCCTTATGTAGGCTCATGGAGCCATTACTTCCCCCTCAAACGGGCTTCGTGGCCAGAACAGTACGTCCTAGGTCGAGCCTTCCTCCAGGAAACACACATTTCGGTAGATTTTGATAGTGGATACTTCAATCTGTCGCAGGCGAGGCTAGGCAGCTCACAGGCTAATATCGTGGCAATCCAGCCACGAGGTGACGTACCGAACAAGTCCTCTAGGTTGGCTACAGGTGCATATGCTGGCATAGGTGTAGGAGCAGGCATTCTTGCGATAGCCATTGGCCTACTTGTTCTCTCCTGGACGAAGAAGTGGTGGCCATTCAAGAAGGCAAACTTGCTAATAGCAAGCGAAACGCACGCAGGGAAACAGGAACTGCATCAAGATGCGATCTCAAAAGTGGAAGCGATGGAGAAAAAGCGAGTAGAACTTGAGACAATAGAGTCAAGGCATGGACTTGCTAATTCGACGGGTTTGGATGGAGTACATGAGCTAGATGCTCCTGTACACGACCATGGTGTGCTTGCGAGCCACAACAGCTGAGAACAGTGGCGGGGACAAAGTAGGGCTGTTTTTACCGACGCTGCTTGGAATGTGCACATGCGTATTCGAAGGGAGACTTCAATGACGAAAGCCCCGCCATCTTTGCTAGGGCCTGTGCCTGTCCCCGCGCAACGTGCAAGCTTGTTCCCTGCAAACGGCTGTGACATGGTGTTGAGACCTGATCTCAAGGTGGCGCCGATCTGCGGGATGACGTAGCCACATCGGGGCAAGGCACCTTATATCCTCAGCTCCCAGAACACTGGATGATACGCCCTTGTCTGTGATCTACCACGCATTAAACCCCTTGTGCTTGTCTCTTTGAACTATATTTGAATCATTTGAGCGAATCGCTTGCCTCTAAAGTCAAGTTGAACGATTGAAGATGTCGGCCGTTGATCAATTGAAGGAGCAGAATGCTGCGCTGCAGTGTACGTAGGCCAATTGCACTGCGAAACCCTATTGTGAAATGGCGTAATCGCTGACTTGAGATTCAGCCAGCGTAGGTAGCCTCTCCAAAGTAGCAGAGGGCGCGCAGCAAACGGCGAAGAAGACCCCCGCAACCGCTTCAAAGACAGCTTCCACAGCTACCCCAAAAGCGGCCACCCCAGTCAAGAAGGCAGCTCCAGCGGCAGCAACAAAAACTACTCCAGCAGCTACAAAAGTGACACCAGCAGCGTCAAAGGCGACACCAGCATCGACAAAAGTGACACCATCAGCTACAAAAGCGACACCAGCAGCTACAAAAGCGACACCAGCAGCTACAAAAGCGACACCAGCAGCTACACCTATCAAGAAAGCGCCGGCAAAGCTCAATTCTACCAAGACGGCTGCGCCAGCAACCACCACGGGAAAAGTTGGCACACCCGCGAAAGCGACAACATCGACGGGTACCACAGGTACACCTGCGAAGACCACTACCACCACAGCAAAGAAAGCAACTCCCGTTGCAACCAAAGCTTCTTCATCTAGCGCCACCCCAGTAAAGAAGACACCGGTCGCCGCAGCAAAAAAGCCCGTCTCATCCGCAACCTCATCCACACCACCAACTTCCAAAGTACTCCCCGCAGCAAATTCCACCCCCAGTACAACCGCCACGAAAGCCACACCCGTCAAGAAAGCCCCCGTAAAGACCGTAAACCCAGATGGCACTACCCCCACCCCGGTCGCAGCCAAGAAGACAACTACAGTTACCCCCGCCGCAAAGAAACCCGGCATCATCGGGCAAACCACCAATGCAGCGACCGGCACATTGAACAAGGGTGTGGGCATCACGACAGGCGGTGTTAACACCGTGACGGATAACGCTACGTCCGGGATCAATGCAACGGTTAACGGCGTAACGGGCCTAGCTGGGAAGGGTTTGGACAAGGTGCCTGCGGGCGTTGGAAAACCGGTCAAGCACGTTACGGATGGTGTGGGTAGCACAGTCACGGGAGCGACGGATAATTTGTATTATACTGCTGGAGCGGCGACCAAGGGCGTGCAGGGCACCGTTAGCAAGACTACTGGTGCGCTTGGGAGGGGAGATGCTAAGGGTACGGCTGCGGGGTTGAGCAGCGGGGTTGGGAATACGGTCAAGGGTACTGGCAAGGTTTGTAGATTCCCAAAGTATTCCCCTTTGATTATGAATGTACTGACGTTGTATCTAGGGCCTTGGAAATACAGTCAGCGGTGCCGTAGGCGGCGTTGGCAGCACTGTTGGCGGTCCCCTCGGCGATGTCGTGGGCGGCATTGGAAAGGGCGCTGGAGATGCCGTTGGAGGCATTACCGGCGGCTTGGGCGAAGGCGTGGGCAAATTTGGGAAGGGTGATGTTATCGGTGGGTTTGGAAGTACCCTGGGCGGTGTGCAGAAGGGCGTTGGTGGGCTACTAGGTGGTGTGATGGGTGGAGTTAGTGGCGGTGCGAAGGAGGAGAAGTAATGGTTTGGGGCATGTCAAAAGTGGGTCGCTGAGCTCTGATTGCTTCTTGGTTATGTAGTTTTTATACAGTCAATCTTGGTATCGAAGTAATGAGATCTAATCCACAACCATGCAATCCCAACCTACACTAGCACACAACCCCATAACAACTCAATCATCGTCCGGTCCCACCACCCCCTCCGAAGCTGCCATGTTACACTGGCGAAACACCCGTACCTCCTCCGGCAGAAAGCTCCCCGTAACCGTATGCAACACGCCCCTATTATTGAAGATTGCCAAATCGCCTTCCTCCCAATCAACCGCATACACCAGCTGCGGCGCAATACCCGGCCGCTGCAACCTATACACGATATCCCTGACCTCCTTCAAGTCCTCAATAACAGTACCGTCCTTGAGAATCAGCTTCTGCACGGCGCTGGGATGGATCTGTAGCGCGAGTTTCCCTGTGACGGGGTTTTTCCAGCACATAGGCAGAGTCTTGATCTTTTCCACGTCGATGGGTGGAAGTTGCGAGTCGGGGAGTTCAAGATCGTCGGAGACGAGGCCGAGGCCGTTCGAGCGGGATTTGGCGGAGGACATCCAGATGTAGGGGTGCGGAGCATACTGTCCATCGTTAGCCTCATGTTCTTCTCCCATCATTCATAGTTGCTGTAAACATACCTGCACTTTCGTTGTCCTAGCAAACTCCTTGTCCTCCTCACTCAACACCTCAAACATCCTGTACGAACTCACAAACGCCGTACTTCCCCTCGGCACCTTCATCTCATCTCCACTCCCATCATCGTATCTAAGATTCTGGTATTGCGTCTTGGGCACTTGGACTGCTAGTAAGCTTGTCGCAATTGGCGGTTCGAGTTCGTACAAGGCTGCATCGATGTGCCATCGATAGAAGCGTGTGTTGTCCCTATCATCCTCCTTACTGATGACATCTTTGTGGAAGGTTTGGTGATGCGGGTGTTTCAACGTGATATCCGTCAACCCTTCAAACTCGCTAACGTGACCGTTGCCGATGACCTGAACTTCGGGCTGGTGCGGGATAGTCTTGAGATCAGGGTGGAGGATCGAGCGTTTTGCGTCGAGCGTTTTTCCGTGGCCATAGCCGGTTGCAAGCGGATCGAAGAGACGCGTCACTTCGTATTGCGCTTTTGGCGTAAGTGCGTGTTGGTTTTTGAAGAGGATGACTTGGTGGTGGTAGAGGGCGGATTTTATGACTTCCGCGTCGGCGGCTGAGAGGTTTTCGAGGTCCGCATTGTGAAGTTCGGCGCCGAAGTCGTAGGTTGAACCTGCGGGAGGGGTGAGGGGGTGGATGGTAATGGTGGATGCGGTGGAGTGGGGCATTTCGTGTTGGCAATGTTTGAATATGGCGTATGCAATGGGTCTCGGAGCTTTTCCTTATGGCTGTGATTGATAATGTTTGTATTCCTATTCTGCTTGACGACGGGGCCCAAACCATCTTATATAGCTGGAGGCTTCCCATCGTGACGAAGGGAAGCGGCGATTCCGACAGCACGGAGGCGGCCGATCCTCATTGCAGGCGTAGAGCATAGGCCCGCTCCAAGACAAAAGAAACATACATATGGAGCATTAGATATGCTCGAATTCCAAGCGTTGAGATTGTAGATAAGAAAGCCGGCGGTGTGCCGCGGCTTACCGCGGCGCCACCCGATCGCAAGCCCCCGCATAGGAGCTCGCCGCATTCTACCCCCGCTCTCAACTACGTATGGTATTGGCCTCTTGACTGTCCAGAAAATCAGCAAACATTGGGTATCAAGAGTATGCATCCCCTATATCCTATATGGGGTCATCATATCCCTCCTTATATCACCTAGAAACAAACTCTTCGTCCTCATGGCAGGGCATCTGACGAAACCTAGGACAAAGAAGGCTGCGGCTGTTGCTGTGAGTTGCACAACCTTCATGTCTCGCGTGTACACGTTCCGCCGCTGTTCCGCGACTGTGCTTTGACGAGAGACAACCAATCCGAAGGTCCCCAAAACGCCATATGCAATCGCTAACCTCACTAAACACCAATCCCAAACTTTTCGCGTAAGAATTCTTTCACTTGTGGATTTCCCGATCCCTGCGCGCTGGCTGGGAAGGATTCCACTTTCAATCCTTCAAGTGATCTTGCTCGGCTCACTGGGTACGCTGTTAACGATCATCGACCCGGAGATAGGATATGGGACTTACAAGCGACATATGCTTGGCCTTGCTCGAACGACCTCGACAAATCTACAACGACTCGGTTCAGAGTCATACCCTGACTCTTGTGCGTCGTCATAGCCCAAGCTGCCATCAGCGGTATTTGTGTTCGCGACAACAAGCTATGTGGGGCTTCATCTCCCAGCTCGTTAACCGTACCTAAGAATGGAAGTACGTATCAGTAATTGGTCTAAGGCGGGTCTCGTATCGTGGAAATACTCACAGGTCGCATATATCGTACGCTCAACCCCGTTCAAGAAACGTACTATTGGCCATTTCTGGTACTTCATTTGCGCAGCGTACTGCTTCAGCCGCTCTTCTTGAAAAGTGGCATAATCTCCCTGCAGCACCTGGACCCCGGGCATCAGTTGCGCATCTTCCCGATCCCGCCGATTCGTGGCGGCTTTTGGCATCTTCTTTGGATCGTAGTCTTCAAAGCCCTGGATCGTGCCTTGCGAACCGTTGACGAGACCGCTGGGAAGGTCGAGGTTATGCAGGAGCACGACGATCATGCCCTTCTTCAGTTGAATATTTGGCTCGAAGCGGTGCTCCCTTAATGAGATCATTGAGCCATCCGGCCCCTTGTCGCCCTTATTCCTCAGATTTCCATGCTTTTCATTCCAATGGAAATGATCGTAGCAGTCATAGTCTCGAGCTGTGGTGCGCAGAGCCTGGAATCTCTCGTCATTCACGCGCTTGACTTCTCCACGGGTTGCGAAGAGTTTGATAGCGCCGCGCGTTTCCGACTTGTGATTCAGGAGGAGATCGACGCTCGCTTGGGACAGTCGCACGCCCATCCTGAGGTTATTCAATATGTCAATGAAGACCTTATCGCTCTGTCGATGAATGGTGGTAAGATTGACATGCGTGAAGTTGCACTCTTTCCAAGCTTGAGAGCGGAATGCCCATTTGTCTCGATCGTAGTATGTCCCATGAGTCCTGCACTTGAACTCCGTTTCCTCACGGTTCTTGATGAGGTCGCGGCCGCACTCGATACAGTGTCCGAATGGCTTAACGGGCGGCAGCTGACAGAAATCGCCTGTGACCACAAGCTGGACGCCGCCGAAAGCACGATCGTCTCCTCTGGCTTCTTTCATCACTGCATTAAGTCGCTCGAGGTGCAGATTCTCAACCATGCTGATCTCATCGAGGACAAGGACATCCGTGTCCTTAAGCCGCTTTTGCACAAACTTTCCATGAGCGGCCTTCATCAACTCTTTCAGGGACTTCTTATGGCTATCTGGTGTCCAGCCGGCATAAGTCCAAGTAGTGGAACCGTTGATGTCTAACGCAGCACGTCCCGTGGGCGCGACAATATTGACCTTCAAGCCTCGCTCTTCGAAGCGCTTCACGAAGGCCTTTAGGACGGTCGATTTTCCGCATCCCGCGCTCCCCGTATAGAAAACGTTCCTCCTACTGAGTATAAGTTCGACTAGGTCAGCCTGCTCTTGACATAGAATTGGCTCCAAAATGGGTACGATGTCGGCTGCAGCCCCTGTCGGCTTAACGGGTGGGGCTGGCACTGGCAGCCGGTATTGAGAGAAATCGGGGTTCTTGTGGGGAGGATTGGAAGGCACTTGTAGCACCGAAGCTGAGGCATTGTATGGTTTGGGATCGATTTCGGGCGGAGGGGGCGGCGTATCGATCTCGAATGGTTGGAGGTGCGAGCCTACGCCGGAAAGGAACGGACCGGAAGCCTGTCTCTGGAACTGATTCGCGCTCTGACGGTAGGTCTGCGCTATAGGAGCGGGGGTCACATCTTCGTCGTCGAGAAGACTGATTACCTAAATACGGGTTCAAAATCAGTAAAGTTCATCCAGCGGCGTCTTAGTACTTGTTGGTCCAGATGAAAGCAGCGTAACTGGCATAGACAGTATGCCCTTTGCATCAAATGAGACCAAGGCGTACTGCAATTCTACGTACTTCGACAGCCCTCCTGTTTACGTTGGGAGGAAGCGGTATGCCCGACGGGTGAGAATTGCTGGGCGTCTGCTGCCTTTTGTGTTCGTGTTCGAGCGGAACCGCATCGCTGTCGGTCCGCTGCCGCTTTTGCGACTTTCCAATCCCACCTGAGCTCAGTGGAGGTGCGGGAGGTGCTGGAGGTGCGTTTACGCTGTTGCCGTTGAGTTGCCATGGGTATGATGCTTGCGCCATAATGGCGGCTACTGGTGGGAGCAAAGGATGGCGCAGGTAAATGTCAGGTGCTGCCCCTGCTACCAATTGCAGCGAGCTACAAGAGTGGAAAGCAAGAAGTAGGTGAGTAGAATACTGCTATGATACGAACATCAGTGATCCAGGCGCGTTATCGATAATTACCGGACATTATGGAGGGAGTGGGGTGAGAGACGGTTCGTGTACCTGACGTGTGGAAGCGAACGCCACTAGTTGCCGACGCGCTTCTCACGCGAACTCACGCGCTAAGTCTCAGCCCTACCCGTTGGTCTCTTGGCTTAGTCTGAGCTACGGGGTATCAAGCCTTTGAGCACGAAGCATGCAAATTGAAATTGTGAACATAAGTTTTGCGGTCTAGATGCTAACCCATTTCGTCCGCGTTTTAAAGCTCGCTATCCTCAATCGCGATCGGAGAAGAAGCCCCACTCTCCAACTTCTGCTTCTTCTGACCCTTGCCCTTCCCTTTCCCAGTCTCACCCTTCTTCCCTCCTCCTTTGGCCCTCCCACCACCCAGCCAGCCCTGCTTTGCAGTGATAGGCTGCAGAAAGCCATCGATATGTACACCTCCAACCTTCCTCTCTTCATTGTCTGAATCGTTCGTCCGCGGGTCGTATCCATGAACACGTTTAAGGTGTTCTACCACGCGGTACGGAATTGTAAAGTCTTGTTTGCTACCCCAGCAGTCTTTGTGAGGACAACGGAGGGTGCCGATATCGAAGTAAGGCCGTTTGGGCGTTGATGATGAGCTGACGGTGGCGGCCAAGTCTTCGGGAGTGGTAATAGTGGATGGGTTGTAGTGTACTGGTTCCACAATCGGTCCGGCAGTTGCATCGAGGGTGCGAAAGGTCATGCCCTCTCCAAAGAGATCAGCACATCGCTGGGCTGTTCGTGCAACTGCTTGTTGATCCCAACCGGTTATGGATGCTAGGCCAAGCACTTCACTCCAATCCATCAGCCCGTACTGTTTTGACACCTCGCGAGTGCGGGAGTTGTTGCTCGAAGATTCGCTGCTCTGTCGAACCCTCTTCAACGTCGTAGGTTTGGGTCTTGATGGCTGGCTTCCATCGGAATTAGATACTTCGTCATTTCCTGTCATTCCTGTATCACCATGGCTCGAGCCAGAGTCGCTGCCCGAAGAGCGCTGAGCTGCAGGCGTCTTCTTGCCCGCCTTCTTTACCACCCGACTTTTTGATCGAGAACTTGAGGATGCCATAGCATCCGATGCTACTGACTCAGCATCCGAGGTGAATTCGCTCCCCGATCTGTCGCTATCTGCGCCTCTCCCAAAATGATTGAGTCGACTTCGACGAACGGCTAGAGCGAGGTCGTCTAGCCGAGCAAGTAGGCTGTCGACTGAGGGCTGCAATAACAGCCGCGCTTCGTCATCGTCGGCGAGGAAAGCCGTTTTCATGGGTGATTCTTGAAGCTTGCGCCCTCGTGTCTTCCCGAGTATTTTGTCAAATTTCTCCTCAGCCTCGTTCTCAGACGGTGCAGCTGTGCCTTCTCTGGTGTTGGCATCTTGCATCTCAAGGTTTGATGCTGCAGACTGGGACCTTTCCGACCGTACGCTCCTCGCTTCCGACTTGGCTCGAGACTTGCGCTTGGGTGTCGTGATTTTGTCCTTGCCGGCCGATTCAGCTTCCCGAGCCAGCCACATTTCTTTAGCCTCCCGCAGAAAAAGAGCAAGAACTTCCTCTCTCATGACGTCTCCCGCATCCCGCGCTCCTGCCCCTTCTATATACCAGGTGTCCTCTTCGCTGTCCGCTCGTCCCACGCCCGGCTCTTTCGTAGGTATCAGCTTCGGAGGCACAGGCCACGCCGTCCAGACCTTCCCTGGAACAAGTTCTGTCTGTGTCTCTCCGAACGGGTCGGTAAAGTCCAACTCTCTGCCCTTCTTAAGCCATGAGTCCTTTGTTCGCCAATCTTTGAGCCCGCGAAGCTGATCTGTAGGCCTTCGCACCCGGCGCTTGAGGTGATGTGCGTTGTACAGATGCGCTGCGAGGTCTGCGGACTCCATGTCTTCGAGCGAAGCCGCAATCTGCCGATCCGCTGCTGTGTAGCCTCGCCATGTCTGCGGTTTGCCCGTGAAGCGGTTCGGTCGCGACGGCTCTTCGTCCGACTCTAGCTCGGATTCTACGTCTGCATCGTCCAAGACATCGTCCTCGTCGGAGTCTAGTGTGAACGATACGAGCGGCGGGTTCTGCGCGTTTGGCGGGGTCGGGGAGCGCTCGGACGACGGTATGGAGGGCGAATTTCGTGGGGACTGAGGCACGCTTTCATTACCCCCAAACAAAGACATCTTGGTTGAGGAAGATGTCGAAAGTGATCGGTGAGACCGTCGAGGGAGCGACGCGTCGCATACAGGGTTTGTGGGCCATGTGTGGTGCTTTCATTGCGGACCGCGAAAGTCGTTGGTGCGTTTTCCACCGAGCCAAGCCGACGCGAGCTCACGTGGCCGCCCAACGACACCTGCTCTGAGAACCGCCCATCCACCCGTCCTCCGTCGAAGAACGCACAGAGACTATAATTACTTCATGACTTCATAGCAGTACATGCTGACCTCTTCATGGTAATTTCAACACGTATGCTAAAACAAGCAAATACAAGGAACCTAGCAAGACCAGATTAATTTCACCAAAGACCTATTGCTACGACAAATATGACTCAATCCTCATCCGTGCGAAACCCAGCGATGGGTAATTCAAGTTCAATCATCCATGGAGCGTTAGCCGGCTGATCTTCAACATCCATAACCGCAGCGTTAACTATCAGTGTCTGCCCCTTATGTTCTCGAAACGCGTCTGCCGAATTCGGTGGTAAATTCGCATACCCCTTCATTTTCGCTTGATTTTTTCCTACCCACTCCTTGAGTAAACTACTAATGCAATCCGTATCGTCTTCAGACCTCTTCATGTCGTCATACTCGATTCGTTGGGCGCCATATCCGCGGTGAATGTGTCCGAAACAGTGCAGCCGTGGTCGCACTCGAGCGATGGCGCGGCGTAAGTGCTCGCAGCCAGCACTACGCCCGTCGGCTGTTCCATCGAGGAGGTATTTGGGCGGGCCGTGAGTCATAACGATATCAACGTTTTGCGGTATGACACTTTTCCCGGTACCAACGTTCTTCGCCCACTTTGGCGTATAGGTCGCAATATTGAAGCGGTCCTCGTTGCTGGGGTATTGAAAAGCCGAGTCCCCATATTTAGGTGTGTATGGGGAGGCGTAAATCGTAAACGACACTCCAGACTTCAAGGTGAAAGTGTGGGTACCTTCCATTAGGAAGGTAATGCCGTTCTTCGAAGCTTCGGAATCCTTGTTGCTAGAGACTGATGCGCAGGCCTCCATACAGTCTTTCTTAGCGCCCCCTTGTGAGGGATAGTAGCTCTCGTCAAGCGAGATGTCATGGTTCCCCGCGATTACAAGTTTGAGCTCTGCGTTGGCCTTCCCGATAGCCCTCAAGGCCTTTCGCAAATTTGCAGGAGAGCCATCTTCGGTGAGATCGCCGCAGTGGAGGAGAACGTCGCAATTTGGTAAGGTGAGTTCGGCGTCGTGAGTATCGGAGACAACGAGGTATTTGACGTGGATAGTGGTAGGCTCGAGCCTGGTCCGCTTCGATGTTTGCGTAGTTGACTCTGGGGACGGGGACCGCGTACGCTTCAGGGTTTGGCAAGTAGTCATGATACTTGGAAAGTTCGAAGACGTGAGTTGGCGGTTTGACTTGAAGACGTGGAAGGGAGGGGATTTTTTTGGGAACACGTGAGCTGGTGTGGATTGGAGACAAGTCGAACTTGGTCGGGCAACGAAGGACGTGGGGCAGGCTTATATAGGGGATGTTGGTCGGACGGATCATCCGTGACCAAAGATCTTTGGATCAATCGTTACTAGACATCTGTGATCAACCGCTACCAGATTTGCGTGTGCCAGACTTAAAAAATGACAAGCCAATGTCTGCCTTAGGTGTCAACCAACTTTCAGCTCGCGAGCATGTACGACCCGAATGAAAACGGCGCGACCATTAGCATGAAATAGTAGCTGCTCAGACCCCTCTGGATGAGCTTTGTCGAGTTCGTATTCCGACTTCACGAGCCTACTCGGATTACATCTTGCACACATGAAGGGTTGATATCATATTGATAGGTGCCGTGGCTCATTTAATTTTCTTCTCGAAGCTCTCATCGCTATCCTTCCGATGGCCTCTCCGGCTCATCCTACCCGGGGATGCAAAATTCGTGGTAGCTATCAGCGCGTGTAGGACCCCTCGATATCTGAGTACCATCGAAGCTGTCATCTGGCCATGTCGGACTCCTCGCGAGATGTAGCAAATGGGTACTTTCGGGTCGCATACCACGCATCCTCCGAGTGTGAACTTCTCAGATCGGTCTTTCGATCAACTGATCGTCCACACTCACACATGCCGCCAACCCTTCTTGATCAAAACCTGCATCTCATTAATGAGACAAAACCACGCCCGCTCATCCTCCTCAGGATTCTTCTTCTTCCACATGCTAATCCGATCCGTCACCACCCACTCCTTGAACATCGGGGTCACAGTCCACCGCAGCACTCTATTCTTCCAAACTCCCATGTACATCCCAAGCAGCGACAAATCTGCGCTTGGAGAGTGAACGGCGTCGTACGCTGCACTGGTGTATCCAACTTTAGCAAGCGGGTTGAGGAATACGCCGTGCGCTTTGGAGAGAGGATTGTCAGCGTGGATTAAGCAGCACTCAGAGCCTTCGAGGTGGGAGGCGCTGAGGGAGTCGGATATCCCGCGGAAGCGGAGGGGAGTTTGGGTGAGGAAGGGGTCAGCGGGCATTGCGACTTAAATGAGAGTTAGCAGCCGTAGTTGCCAGCCAATTGTGCAGCGTAAAACATACCCATTCCGTTCCAGCACGATGTCACGGGTACTGGTAGGAGTCGTTGCGCAGCGTATCTCGAGGCATATGTTCTGAAGTATGGCCATGTCTGCATGACCACTTCATGGCCCTTGGAGTCCCGCAACGCGAAGGTATCGTAGAATTCCGGTGGTTTGGAGAAGTCGAGTGAGCACGCAGCCGCATACTCGCCGCCGTTCGTATCGAGAAGTCTCAGTACATCCTCCGCCTACCATTCATTAGCAGAATCCTCATATACCGCATTCTCCAAAGCGCATACCCTAAAAATGACGTCGTTCAGGAACAGTACGGTATCAAAGTGGTGTCCCTCAGAGGACAACGCCTCCAGCGTATCCAACATCCGATTCCTCAGCTTCGCTAAGAACGGTATACGACGCAAAGCCATCTCGCCAGTAGGCGTCCTAATCCACCCATGCCCCGTAGGCTCCTTCGACATCTCCTCCTCGCGCGTAACATTCGAAAGCGTAATCGTGCGCTGGACCCGCAGCTCGCCCAAAGTCATATCCAGTTCCCTAAGCGCACCCTTGGTATCATCGAAGCTCCCACTTTCATATATCGTAACGTAGACATTGTCAACACCTAACTCCTTCACCAAGGCCACCAGCGCATCGTTCCAGCGGTCGCGCAGTAGATCGGCGTTACTCCAGTGCTGCGCGGCGATGAAGATGCGTTTCGTGTTGCGCGGCGGTAGAGGGGATTGGCGACTGGTGGCTTGCGCATGGTAGATTTGGAGGATGTGTAGGGTGTCGCATAGTAGGAGGAAAGCGAATAGGACGCGGAGGAGGGGATGGCGGAGGAGGCGGCGGAAGGAGTGGAGCCTGCGGAACATTAGGGCGTTAGGGATGTGTGGCTGCCATTCGAAGCGGAGGAGAAGCGCAAGCAAGCAAGAGGGAGTTCGAGGGCCAAAGTGAAGTAGACGCAGAAGTCGTTCCTGTATTACATCTGCTAAGCCTGGCGCAACGCTGGGCGCAAGCAATTGGTGTTGTTTTCGGGATCTCGGAAACACAATCGGAACTTGGCATGTTATCAGGCAGGGATGACAACCAACTTCCCACCTCGTACACAGAACACGCGTGTCTGTTGATGTGAGTGAACTACATGCATTCCATGATCTAGTACTACCATCTTGAACCCTTCGTGTCCTTCAAAACACAGCCTCGGGCGCGATAAACCATACTAGCACAACACTACAACACGAAACCAAAGGTTTCGCATGCCATCTTCGCTCATCCACTACATTCAAGCCTCCATTACACGATCAACTGCCCACAGCGCCATACCACCCCAAACCCAACACAGCCCCAAGAACGATAGCCACCGCAGGACTGATCCCAAACCACGCCGTCTCAGCATAAGTCACAGCAGCAATAACAACCCACCAAGGCTCCGCCGCCAACGACTTCCCACTACTCGACTCAGGCGTCAAATACCCAATCTCCCAAAGCCTATACACAGCCGTGAATACCAACCCAACAGCCGTAGCATTAATACCCCTCAGCATACTAAGCACCATAGGCTTGGTCCTCAGAACACGCCACAGTGACTGCACACCTACCGAGAGTATGATGCCAGGAGCGAAGATGCCTAAGCCTCCAAGGATGGCGCCGAAGATGGAGTGCGTGTTGGTAGGAGCGAGCGTGAGTGCACCTAGGTAGATTCCGAAATTGAAGTTGGGACCTGGCAGGGCTTGGATGATAGCTAGGCCTAGGAGGAAGTCACGGGGAGATACCCAGCCAGGTTGGACTACGTATTCTCGGAGCAAGGGGATCACCACGGGCCCTCCGCCGAAGATGATGGTGCCGGCGAGGTACATGTTTGCGAAGAGGTCGAAGGCGAGTGTGCGGACTTTGAGGGTGCCGCGTAGGACCATGACGATGGTGATTGAGACTTTACTGGTCAGTATGATCGATCCCAAACGAAGAGAGCTTGCACATACCTAGAAAAGTCGCAATGAGGCCAATACCTAGCTTCACTGGGATGCCGTGCGTTGTTGTATCAGTACGCATGGCAGCTCCGGCTCTCGCTTGGGAATCTTCGTTTGGCCTTAGAGCAGAGCTGCTTGCGACAGTTTCCATCTGCTCGCTCGTACTAAGCTCCGAAGTGGTTGCTTGGGTGGTCCTACGCTGCAGTCCCTCCACAGGAGACTCTTGAGGCTGCTCTTCAACTGCTACACTTTCGATATTGCTGGCTTCAACAGCTTCTACATTCTCGCCGGCTTTTCTGCTGGCGCGTTTGGCTTGGATCTTGCCGATCTGCTGCTGAAGCCAGGTATCCCATATTACCGTGACCACGGCTCCAATGAAAATTAGTAGAGGGAAGTACCATAAAGTTGAATAGCACAGCCCAGCGCAAGCCCCAAAGATCACCAAGATCCTGGTTAGACGATCGCTGATGGCCTTTTCAGCTAGCTGATGAGGAGTCAGTGGTGCTCACGATGGTGCCGTGAGTTCGACTTACTTGTACAGCAGCCAACGCGATGACGCCCACCGTGCTAGCATTCAGGCCACTGAGTAAAGCGTATACAATCGAAGGTAGTTGATCCGGCATCTTCTGCACGCCCAAACTCAACGCGTACATGGCGATGGCCCCCGGGAGACACCACATGAGGAAGACGAAGATGGCGGGAATAATGCCAGCATGGATCATGGCGATGCAGAAGACCATCTTAGTGCTTGCAGGACCTGGTAGTGCCTGGCATACTGCGAAGAGCTCTTGATACTGCAACCAGAATTAGCATCTAGCAACGATGGAGTCGTAGTACAAGGTCAAAACAAAACAAAGCCAACCGTACCGTCTGCTCATCTATCCACGTATTCTTGCCCCCGACGCCATCCACGAACCTTCTATGCAGAATCTGGAAATGGACTGGCGGTCCGCCAAAAGAAGCTTCACTACGTTAGACACCATCACCATGCTCATCGTGATCGCGTAATTCGCATGGGTACCTACTAAACCCCAAATCCCACGTCCGCGCAAAGCACTCGCTCAACCGCCATAGCAAACTCTTATTGTTCGCCTGCAGTGAGTTTCGCTGATCACGCGTGTGATCGCGCACCGCGCGATAGATATCCAGCAAGGGCATGTCGAGTTGAAGGATGACAGCGCAGAAGGTGTTCAGTGGTCACGAAGGAGCGAGAGAAGTCGCCAGGAGCAGCAGAAAAGCCGTCTTCAAAATGCCCATGTCACAACGAGACTGTGCAACAAGTAACCGGGCACCTCCATCCAATCACCGCCCCAACGTGTTGCGACATTCCAGCTTGCAAAAGGCCAAGGGCATGGCGTTCCGTTCGGAGGTGCGCTCATCTCTCCACCCCCTCAAACACGGCAACTATAGGCGAGGCGAAAATACCCCGCGGCACCAGCGAAGCTCCCCGATGCTCACCAAAAGCCCCCAAGACGCCCATTCGAGCTCCAACTGGAAGGAACCCCAAAGTCGAGCCCAAAAAGCTCGCGCGAGCTCCCCAGCAGCGATATGTCCACCATCCGTCCCATGCGAGCCGCCGACCTCCTCCGCATCACAACTGCCAACCTCGACCACCTCACAGAAACCTACAACATAAGTTTCTACCTCGAGTACCTCACGAAATGGCCGGATCTATGCCGCATAATTGAAGGCATAGACGGCGAAATAGAAGGCTACAGTACGCCTCTCCTCCCGCTCCCGCTCCATTCCCTCTCTCCCTCAAGCCGTCCTACTAACAAACTACAGTCCTAGGCAAAGTCGAATCCTCCCCCTACCCCTCCCCCACAACCCCCTACGATCCCACCACCTGCCCGGACACCAACTACCTCCCCTGGCACGGCCACATAACCGCGTTAACCGTCTCCCCGCGCGCGCGGCGCCTGGGCCACGCAACCGCCTTAACGTCATCGCTCGAGTCTGCGTCTGATGCCGCGGATGCGTGGTTCGTGGATCTATTTGTGAGGGAGAGCAATGCGGTGGCGAAGGAGCTCTATCGGAAGATGGGGTATAGTGTGTTTCGGAAGGTGAAGGATTATTACAACGATGGGGAGGATGCGTTGGATATGCGGAAGAGTTGTAAGAGGGATGTTGGGAAGGGGTGTGTGAGGGAGGATGGGGAGAAGTTTGAGGTTAGGCCCGAGGACGTTTGGTAGAGGGTGTTTTGGGAAGCGGACGGTTTCATGTCAGGAATATATGAGTGGACGTGGATAGGGAAGGTTGCACGGAATCGCAGGACCGTAACGTGAGATGCTCTTCGGAACGAAGTGAGCTCAGAGCTGCTTTGGCTGGGGTCGCAGAGATCATTTCAAATGAAGAGGTAAGCATTTCTTTTCTTGACCCACGCCATGCCAATTCCCATATTCTAACATTAGAGATAGTGTACATGTACTATGCCAACCATATGCCCAACCAAGACACCAACTGTCCAACACCTGTCTATACAAGGAAATATCCGCCCAGCCAATTCTATTAAGGGTATACCGCGGACCGGCCACCGCCAACACGTGCAACTCACGACATCGTCCGATCCTTCCGCGTCGGCCAACACACCTCGGCTCATTAAATCGACCACCTCGACCCTGCTACTACCTCTCTCTATTAACTCGGTTCGGCGATGACGGTCCGGAGGCTCTGCTGGCGAGGCTGTACGCGCTACGACTAAATCCTAAGGGCACTGAGTCAGCGCTCTGGAGCGTTCAGGAACTCAAAGCGCAAAAGAAGTGACACTGGGTTCGCCCCGATAGGTCATCGTGGGCGGGCTGTACGAGCGCACAGCTCGCTGCTCGCTGGCCGAGCTGCCGGGCCGACGCAGTCCAGCCAAAGCTTCAACAGTAGCGTGACGTGGGCCATTACCATTCTGCGAGTGCACACCGCGACCTCGCAGTGTGTCGGAGTCGACGTCGCTATCCAGACCATAGGGACCCGACGAGGCGCTGAATTGTCGCTGGCGCAAGTTGCTCGCTACGGGCGGCGCTTGCCTGAAGCGCCGTGGAGCGGCGTTGCTCTTCTCGTCGTCTACGAGTACCACCATCCAGACGCCCACGGCGCCGGATTGCCCAAGCAGCGGTGTGCAGTGTATCCATCGGGGACGGCCTTCTTCGGCCCGGTCTATATCGATGTCTGCGGCTGCGGTGGAAAGCCAGCGGATCTTCGCGGTGACGCCGCGGGACCCGTCGGCGAGGGCTTCGGCGAGGGAGTCGCGCACACGGGAGGAGCCGCCGATGCGGTCAAGGAAGCGGGACTGTAGGATACCGGGGACGCGGAGGGACGGAGACACGAAGAGGATGCGGAGGGACGGTGCGGGGCGGATGAGGATGTACTGCCATGATGTTAGTGTTGCATGGTAGAATGCGTGCAAAAGACCTACGTGTTTGTACACGCCCGCTAACTTCCCCTGCGGCGCCGTTTGCATCGGAGCCTCTTTGCTCGGACCATCATAGCTCATCGTGTCCCTGATCAACACCCGCGGTCTACTGTGGTGTATGCTCTGTGTATCGTCTTGCTCCTCTAGATGCTCCCTGTGCATCTTTCCTCCATGCTTCCGCACGGTCTCGAGCTCGGCATGGTTGAACATTTTGCTGAGCTCCTGAAACTCATCTTTTGGCTCCTCTTCGGTCTCGCCTCCCTCGTCCTTGTTGAGGTATTGCTGGAAGGCATCGAGATCTGTCGCTTCTTTCACAAGGCCGGAGACGTCGACTTGTGCGCCGATGTAGTAACGGAGGTTTCCACGAGAGTCGACGAGCGGGGCCATCATCAGGAGGTTCATGAAGGGAGAGCCGTCGCGGCGACTAGGATGAAGTCAGGTACTGGTCATAGAGGGCTTGGGAAGGGTGGGTGTGTACTAGTTGAGGAAGACTTCGCTGGTCTCTTTGCCCTCTCGAATGCATTTCCCCAGGCGCGCGATGCTGGCGCGATTAGTCTTTGGGCCTTGGAGAAATCTACAGTTGCGACCAATGGCATAGCCCACGCCATACTGTGTGGTACGGTGGAACTCTGTGTCATGGTTAGAAATAAACTCTGTTTAGTTGGAGCATCGAGCTGCATACCTTCGGACGCGAAGATGATGGGGTTGTCAGTCCGTGACGGATCAGACAAACAAAACACTTCAGCCAATCCCTCGCTGGCCTCGCGAAGTAAGGGAGGCAAGGTCCCTGTGACACGCTTCTGGATACTGACGCTAACGAGTTGTATGAACACGTGCGTAATAAAGGCAGGCAGGTCCTCACGGACCAGGATGTCGAAAGCTTGCCTAGCTTTTTCCTCTAACACTGCATTGACAGTAGGCCGGGCAGCAGTGTCTGTGAAGTCGAGACCTTCGATGGGATCCAAAGCCTCAGCTACGGCGTTGGCATAGCTGATAGCTCGCATGGCTTTCAAGGCATCCAGATAATAGATCAAGATGGGAACAGACGCCGGTCGTGCCAAACTGAGAAATGCTGTGAATCGAAGTAACGAATGGGTGTCGTTGAAGATGGCCTCTAGATGTTGCTTGGAGAAGAGCTGCTCGGATCTGGTCTCCAAACTGTAACCTCTGCCCATATCGGCCTCATTTGGTGCCACAAGATCGAAGGACTTCGGGTCGTCCTCGAGCAACGGAGATAATCGATCGGATTCATCGGTGGGGCCCTTGTACTGTAGCGCTGGTAGCGCTTGGGTTGCGATTGATGATGCTTGAGTTTCGAATGACATGACGGAGTCGGCAGAGCTCTGTGGGCTTTGCGCATAGTGGGAAGCACCAGATTCATTCGTTACAGGCATGGCTACCGTTGGCGTACTTGAGGTACGGTTGGCGCGACTTTTTTGGATCCAGGAACTACTGCTATAAGGCATGTCAGTCAGGGTAGTTATCCCGAGCGGATACAAAGTCATGACGTACCTAGTTCTCAAGGGTATATGAATTCCTCGTCGAGTGAAGTCGGGAGGAGGCGGTGCCGTTTCCTCGTCTGCGTCTGGTGAACTATGTACTGGGTGACTGCCCAGGGGTTGGTAGCTTGATGATTTATCAAAAGGCGGGGTGCTCGGTTCTTGCGCGAACGCATCTTGGTCGCCGTAATGGATTTGATGGAAATCGTCCACAAGCGGTTCGACTACCACATCTGTCCCGTTTCCAGCTTCACTGTCATGGGTACCTATGAAGGAGGCGCTATTGGATATAGCCGGAATTTGTTCCTTGACGTTGCCCATTCTAGAAACTTTGACGAAATCGATCGGCTCTGAGATCGTAGAGGGCCGGAATGATGAGAAGAAGCCGTGGCCGGATCGTCTTTTCTTTTTAGTCTGCATGGGTACTGTTAAAAGAAGGATCCCGGGCCTGTATGTGCTGGGTCAAGGTTTGGAAGCGGGAATGAGGGAGAAGGTGATGGCCGGACGATCGCAGCTCAAGGGCGAGCCCATGACCAGCCGGCAAGGCAAGACAAACGTACCGAAGGGTGTTAACTGCGCAACGCCGCCGCTCCTCACCTCCACACAGACTTTGGACCTGGGGAGCCCTGTCTTCCACGATGGGACGATGCTGAGCTAGATCTGATCCAGCAGCGCGTCTTCCCTAAGGTGCCGGGACAATGATGACGACAACTGTGATTCGTCACTTGACGCAGCCGTACTAGTGGTAGCTCTTGCGCGTCGGCGGGTCAATCTGCAGGATATCTCGATAGATCACAACCAAGCGATGGAATTTGCGTCAGTCGGAGGATTTTCATATGCACGCGGCTCGTGCTTGTGCTCGGGCTCGTGTTTTGCCGGCTGTTTGGATTTCAAAATTCACATCTGGGACATGCTTACGCTGTGAGCTCGACGATTGTCTCGACGAATGTCACTACAAGGGTATGTCGTGCGTGATATCGCAGGAAAGACGCAGCCTTATTTTCGTAAGCGTTGGAGGGTGGGGTGATAAATGAGTCGAAAAGCTGCGATTTTCAGCCACTCGATGATCGAATCGCGAGTGGTGCCTGGGCAGCGCGATTGCACGTGTCATCCCTGCGAGGATCTCGGAGTGGGTGCCTAATGTTGAGTAAAGCACCATCGCGCGTCAACCCCTTTCGGAAAAGAGACTTTCCGAAGAGAAACTTTCGGACGAAAGCGAGATTGTGCGAACTGATGGACTTCTTTCCTTACACTTTGAGACTGGTTTCGGTGCTATTGACTCGTCAACAGTTCAAGATTTAACTTCAACCCTTGACGCCGAGCCACGCACCACCGTGATCGGTTTGGCCCACAATGAAACGGCATTCGATAGCGCTACGGCTGTCACTCGTAGACCTCCCGTACGAGTTAATGTCATGCCAAGCATGTCAGACGGCCAGTCCCAAGGACGGCAGCGTTCCCAAAGGGATGGCATGTCGCCATGCAAAGTTTGTCGACGCGAATCCGTGGCGCCATGCCACTATTGGACGTACATAAACTGTAAATTATTTGCATCGGCCTTCGAAGCCGCTACCAGACACACGCAACTGATCGCGATCGACTGTGATATAGCATCGTCCGTCGTCTTCCGGTGTGCTACTGCATAAATGTTAACATCGAACAACTACAAGTATATAGAGCCTAGCACGTGACCATGACTGACTATATTCTGGCTTCTGGCAGGAGTAGGCGTAACGGAAAATGCCTCAATTGCTAGGCAACTACCGATAACTAGCTTATAGAACAGAGAGAAGCGTAATAATATCTAGATGAATATGGATGTTATGCCGGGACTTCCCAGCTTACAAAGCACACGGTAGACGGCATCGACACTCTATACTCATGACTGCAGCCATCCATCTTCGAACCCGCCGCTCTAGCGCCTTGCTTCTAGCGCCCTCTACATAACCACGCCCTCTACATAACCACGCCCTCTACATAACCACGCCCTCTACATAACCACGCCCTCTACATAACCACGCCCTCTACACAATTTACTCCCTCTACACGAATTACACCTGCGCCCTACACACGCATCGTAACCGGTTGAGATGGGATCCAACACGCGGGAGATCAACATCCCAACTGGGTGTACCATCAAGGATGTTATTGCATACGGAACTTCTGGTCTGGCCTTCTTAGATCCCGCATCCACTACTATCATAAAATCTCCCCATTCCTCAGACGATTACGCCTTAGCCAACATCGAAATTGAACGGAAAATCTATGAGCGCTTCACACAACAAGGTGGGCACAAAGGCCTCCTTCAATACTTCGGACCAGTCGAGACTGGAATTCGACTCGAGTATGCCAGCAATCAGGGTATACTCCAATACCTTGACGAGCACAAAGGGGACATTAGTCTCGAGCAACGACTTCAATGGTGCCAAGAGGTGTCTCATACGCTTGACTTTATTCACGCAAACAAGGTTGTCCACGGGGACTTGAAATGCAATAACATTTTCCTGGATGGCGCACTGCGTGCGAAAGTTGCCGACTTTGGCGGCTCTTCCTTGGATGGATCGGAGCTCCGGGTTGTGGTATCCGCGAGTCATTGCAGCCCTGGCGATTTGGATTCTATTGAGGGAGACGTATTCGCTCTCGGCTCTTCTATGTACGAAATCATGACTGGCCAAGCTCCTTATGCTGGACGTGAAGAAGAGGAAATCGAAGGCTTGTTCAGCAAGTCCGAGTTCCCTGATATAACAAGCCTAGCATTATCCTGAATTGCTGCCAAGGCAAATACGCGAATGCACATGGAGTATGGACGGGTATTACAGGTTTGACGCTGTCCCTATTCGCTTTGTTACTATAATACTGACTCCTTTAGCAATCCGAAAGCAACCTGGCTCTCTCCACGATTCCTTCCACGCTTCCAAGACCACGTCTGCTTGCTGTTTACCGGAAAGAGCGGATGAGAGCTTCCTGCCCTCTGCCAGCGCATTGCATGCATGTGACTGAAAGGGCAAGCCGCAGAAGTAGCAGGAGCGGGGCTGTTCGCGTTAGCAATGGTCGCTGTCGGTATTATCGGCGAAGGGTACAGCTTTTTCCTCAGCCTGGTGTCAGCCATGCATCCGGGAGAATCTTGACTAGTAGTGACCATGCGACGTCCTTCGCACGCGCGTCTACGTCTACATGCTTGAAGGTTCGAAATAGCACGAACCGGTCAGCGGCATCAATGAGCGCATGGCGCGGGAGCGCCTCCAGCCTCCGCATCACCCCTTCTACAACAACGGGAATTTCGTGTCGCGGCGGTAACAATGTACACTGAGATATATTACTTCTCTATAAAACAGCTCTACAAGCTTACCTAAGGGCATCCTATCAGGCTATCCCTGCTGCCCCTCCATGTCTAGCTTGGGCGAGTTATCCGTGTTTGTACAGTATCATGGCACTGCTCTCGGCCGTGCACTTGTGTATTTCAAGCTAGTAGTTGTCCTGTTGGACAAGGCGCTCGCGCTCGCGTTCCCAGTCTTCCTCCTCTTCGACAGTCTTAGCTGGATTTCGATAGAGGACGTAGTGCTGTAGGAAGAAGATGATGTCGAAGACTATTGTTACATTGCCGAGACCGAACTTGATTGGATTGCCCGAGATGCCTGACCAGTCATTCTGGAGGGCCGAGTCAATCACGAGCTGACCCAAGGAAAGCCATCCTCCGGCGAAGTCGAGCAGCATCGGGTAGATGCTCCAGCCCTCGGTTGATTTGCGCTTGTAGTTCATCCAAGCTTGGGGTATATACTTGAGCACGACTGTGAGCAGTTTCACGTAGCCCAACACGTAGATCTTGCGGCGTGTCATGTTAGCTACTGCACGCACCAGTCAGACAATGTCGCGACTCACCACGTCTATCCATGCCCACCCAGCGGGATCGTAGCCTCCATCCTTGCCCATTTGTGCAAGCAGTGCCACGGCCAGTATTGCGAAGACGCTCGTCCACCAGATGACGAGCACAGGCCGACTTGCCCTCTGCCTGGATCCCACCTTGAAATTCCATATCCGCGGGAAGAACTGGCTGTATATAATCACGCACATGACAGCACCATGTGCCGCGAAGAGGAAGTCGTTGAAGCGCACCGTGGTGGTGGGGTTCTCCTTGTGTCTGTATGCATACTGCGAGCGGATCGTGGGGGAGTAGAGGAAGGCGGCCGTCGATAGCGTGTAGCAGCAGAAGCCGAGCACGTTCAGGGTCGGGAAGTCAATCGCGAGTCCGAGGGTGTGTTTGCGCTGCCAGTTGGAGATGGGCTGTGGGTAGAACGACGCTGACCTGGGTGACGCGGTCAGCTTTCGCGCGCGGCGCAGGTAGAGGGAGCATACCAAGCGAGAAAATACAGCCATCCGATCAGTCGTGATATGGCCTTTGCCAAAAGCACGCCTTCCGACTCGGACATGCCGCGCTGAGGAGTCTTGCTACGTGCTCACCGGGTCGCGTAGGCATGAGAAGGGAAGCGAGTCGCGTTCAAGCAAAGCCAGGCAACGCAGCCAGAATGCAAAGGTAGACAGAGCAGATTGCAGCACTACATGGTCAGCGGGCAAAGCAAAAGAAAACTGGAACAGATGGCCATGAGGTGCTGGAGGCTGACCGTGTTTCGCACGAGACCCGACTCGAAGCTCAGGTGCATGTGGCGCAGGAACCGCCCGCCATGGCCATGACGTGACAGCCGACTTCGGGATGCCGCGTTGGAGCCGGGCACGCAAAGACGAGTTCGACATTTGCAAGTAATATCCAAGACAGAAACCACGGCCTTGTTTCTATATAGCGAACATTTGGCGGCTACAAAGCACGCTCGAGAAACAGTTTGAGCCCGTTGGCTTGTCCCTCAAACGCTTCTTGCAGCCCCTGGCCCATCGTCTCCTGCACAATGGGAGCCAGAGCCCCCGCGTACACCTCCCGACTCTCATAGAGCACCCTCCCGTTGCCCAGGTCAGTCAAAGCCTGCCATCTCTCCGCTTGCAGCAGCGCCTCGGGCTGATACTCCCACGCAACGCGACCGAGCTCAGGCTGCACGTGGGTGATGTTTTCGTAGGTGAACTGGATACGAAGCGGATCGTCTGGTGTGTTGCTGTCCACGGGGAGGGCCAAGGGCGGGATCTGGACGCGCATGAACAGACGGGCGTTTTCAACAGGCCGCTGCTCGGGAAGAGTGACGTTGGTGGGTGAGAGGACTACAGCATAGCGAACGAACGGGTTCCACTCAGCATAGGACGGGAAGTCGGTGAGGGTATCCCATGCCGCAGTGACTGTGGTCTGGATTTCGATGCGTGCGCTCGTGGTGAAGAGTCCAGGCGGAGCCTCTGGGAGATTCGTGTATTCAGCGACGGCGCTGGCTATCGCGACTGAGATGAAAGCCAAAGAAACCAAGGATCGCACCATGATGCTGAGCTGGACCGGGTGGAATTCAACGAGACACGAGAGCACGCCATGGCTCTATGTACTCGCTGGCGGGTGAAGAGCCGGGTGTATTCTGAGCTGTGCCCTTGCGTAGCATTCGCTCTTCTTGGATACGAACAAGCTCGGCACCGTGTCTTCGGGTTAGTTCGATTTTGTGATGCCATCGTCTTGAAGATTTGTAGGGACTGTGAGCTCAGTGTCAGCCCAGGAGGGACATGGCTACATGCTGTGGGGTGTCGCTGGTGGTAGGCCGGCAAGCACGCCGAATTCCTCAATCGGAATGCCGGCATATGGAAGCCAATCTACAGCGTACGTGGCACTGAATTAGGCCATATGATACGGGGTGTATTCATCTCGAACTATCCAGAGCCGTTTACAGTTGGCGTGGTCGTGGGTGGCGGGTGGTGGGGAACGGGCGGGTACTGCGGGTGGCGGAGGGCGGAGCTGCGACTACGTACCGCTGCAAGCCCCTCCTTCTCGAGCTCACTGATAGAGACACCCCCGCGCATCGTTGACCCTGCATACTGCAACTTGGCCCGAGACTCTCAACACATCTGCCTCTGTACACCCAGCATTCCGCGCCTCTTTGTCGCCCCAAGGTCTTGCCGTCGCCCTCCGCATTCAGTGCTGAGGAGCCCATCGAAGGCCGCAGCTAGCCAGCCCCGCGACCGCCTCGGCAGCGCGCGCGTCGGAACAGCTCGACCGGAGGCGCGTAGAAGGAGAGGCCAGCTAGCATACTTGCCAGGCACCAGTATCCCCTGAACGGCGTCTTGTTTCTTGGGCGTCGGGTCTGGCACGGGACAGGGCACGGGTTGCAGTCAGGCTGTATATGACGCAGCCGCTTTGTCTTAAGACCGTTCCGTCTCAACTCCCCCCTCCGCCGGCCCAACACCACGACTCCACCGCGACCTGCCGACTGCACATCTGCCGCTGGCGCTCTAGCCAGACCTCCGGAAACCTCGTCCGCTGATTGAATGACCCCTTCGCCCGACCCCGCCGCTGAGCCCACGCAGCCCGTGTCCAACCTCAGCACTCTGTACAAGCAGCAGCAGCAGCAGCAGCACAAGCACAACAACACGCTGGATAGCGCACAGGCTCGCGGTCGCCACATCTCGCGTTATGAGCTGGGGAGAAGAGACAGGCATGGCGAGCGAGTTACGCGCATTTATCCCAGAGAGATGTGAGTCGTGTCCCCTCCGTTGTCCAGCCACCATCCCGCGACATTGCCGCTGGCACGATGAGTGATTGTCGTTTGTAGCTATCAGTGCTGACTCCGCCGCAGAGCAAAGTCCCCACCAACGGTGAAGAGATACTCATCCGCGTCGCCCACCGGCCCCGCGTATAATGCGACCACTTCTCCCCTGCTTTCGGCTCTCGGCGCCACCAAAACCGCTGCCCAATACACGAACGAGTGGACCAAGTCCTTGCCATTCTTCGCGAACCAGGCGTCACCGGGGAACGGCGGCATCGCGATAAGCCCCTCTCCACCCACCTTCCACAACTCGCCGGGTGCCCGAGACGGTGTGTACGGGCCAGTAGCCATGTCCAACTCCCCTCCTACAAACGGCATGCGACCGCTAAGCCATCCGAACCACTACACCACCTTCGGAGGGCGACTGCAAGGCTCACCGCATGAGTCTCCAGGGAGAGATCGGAGAGCCTCCATGTACTCGCAGAACGGTGTACGACCGCCTTCGCAGCAGTTCGTCTCAAACCCACCTCTTCCACACCAGCCACAAGCACACTTTTACAATCTGCCTGATTTCGACCTTGGGCTGAACGACGTGCCCAGCGAGGGCATCACTGCGGGCGAAAGCGGGTACTTTTGCGGCTTCGACACTCTGAGTATGGCCGGCGACGAGCCAGCTAGGGCAGCCGAGAACGTGCTGTTAGTAGGCTGTCAAGGCGGGCTTGACGTGTTCCGAGTCGACAAGGGTAAAATGGACATCGTCGGTCGCTTGGAGGGCCTAAGGGGCAATGTGATCGGTGCCAAAGTGCTCCCTTGGACATCACGGAGAGATCCGCTGTCTTTCTCTCGTCCCTTGATCGCCCTTACGCTTCACGGTCCAGTCGTGAGCGACTATCGGAGCAGTAATAGTGGCAGCGTGATCGAAGACTCTTCGTCGGATACTCCCAGCCGCCCTGGGTCTAGCCGAGGAAATGGGCCTACCAGCCGTATCTCAAGCTATCAGACGACCGTAGAGATCTACTCCTTGAAAGAGAAACGGAAAGTAGCAGTGCTCTACCAGAGTCCACTGATTCCGACTACTATTCCCTTCGATAGCCCAGTGTTTCAGCCACCGCCTCCTGTAGGTGATTTCGTGATCGAAGCGAAGGGCAAATTCGTTGTAGTGGCCTCTGGCGCAAGTGGGGAGATCTTCATCTTTGCTCCCTACCTCAGAGACCACGAAGATTATCAGGAAAAGTTCCGCTGCATAGGAAAGGTCTGGACCTCGGTGCAGTTTAGAGAGCGTATATCCACCTCGAGCGCGTCAAGTGCTGCAGACAGCAGCCAAGAGGATGTACCTCCTGAGAAGTACGGTGTGCCCATCTTCTCACTTTCCGATCGTTGGTTAGCAGTCACGCCTCCTGCGTCGACCGCCCTGTTTCCCATAAACGGCCTCGCCTTAGTCTCGCCATACTATGAGCGACCGCCGGGAATTACACATCACTCCGTGCCGCCTCAGCCCTCTGCGAACTGTGCTGTGGATGCTCCTGAAGCTACCAGCTTGCTGAATACTCTGACGAGGGAGGGAACGCAAGTCGCCATCAAGGGAGCTAGGTGGGCAACCGAGAAAGGGATCCAGGCCTTCAAGAGCTACATGAACAAGGGTAACATTCCCAATGGGAACGCAAACAACAGCCCATACGGTGCGGAGCACACAGCCCAATATTTTCCACCGACACATGGCCATAGTCAAGCTCAGCCACGACAGGAGTCTACCGTCATATCTATCCTCGACCTGCAGAGGCTTCATGATGCCGAAGAAAGCAAGAATAAGGGTGCTCTGCACCCACTCGCTACCATTCCTGCCGCAACAGGCTGTAGCTACCTCTCTTTCTCTCCCAGCGGTCTCATGCTCATGACCGTCAGCAAAAAGGGAGACTTTCAAGACGTATGGGACCTGAAGCGCATCAACTTCCGACGCGCCCGTAAGAGCGTGAGGGAGCAGCCAGCCGGTCCACACGTTCGCCAGGTCGCCAGATTCGCTCGAATGACGGTCACTAATGTCGTGGACGTGGCCTGGTCTGCCCCTAAGATTGATAAGGTAGCAGTTATCACAGATAAAGGCACAGTACATATGTTCCTTATGCCCGCCTCCGCCTTCCAATGGCCGCCTTCAAGACGTATACGAAAACCAATCGCGACAGCGAAACCCAAAGATGATACAGCCAGCACGGGACGAGGTGGTGCGGTCAACTCCGCCATGCATGCTATCAATGGTACAGCGGGACCCTTCTTCAATGCTATGCGTTCACGCAATAACAGTGGTGGAGCATCTCGATTCTCTCTCGGCAGTCTGGGAATGACACCTGCCGTGGGAGCCAAGTCCGGCAAGGCAGTAGCTGCCGGTGTAGGCAAGTCAATTAACAATATGCGCCATGCCGGCGATAATAAACTTACGTTGCCGACTTCTGAAAGCGGGGTCAAGCCGTTCAGTGTGCGTTGGATGACTGGAAAGGGGCGCGGACATATTGCCTTGGTCGCCGGCGGAACACTTCAAATTTACCGAATTTCAATGCGACCTGCTACTGGCAAAGGCAAATCGGCGAACGAAACTTCCATCTCGAAAAAGAAGCTCGTGGAATTCGGACTTACTCCGATTCGAGACATGTTGTTTGCGCCCTCCATCGCCGCCCAGCTTTACCCTCAGCCTGGAGAGCCAGAAACCGTTCATGACATTCACGGCGAATGGCTCCCTCGATCTCTTCCTACTCGTCGAGGCAAGTCCGCACCAGTGGCAGCACGGCAGACTGGACCGTCACCTGCACCGCTCAGCTTTGCGGAGATCGAGACCAATCCCCCGTACCAGCCCTTCTACACAGATCGCCGCGTAACACGTTACGTCTTCTCCCGACCACTTGAACATAGTCGTGTCAGCGACAGCGAAGAGCGATCTCAGGCCTCTGATCTTATCTCGAATCTCCACCATGAGTCCGATTCGTTACCATGGCTCTTCGGCCAGGAGATTGAAACCATCCGCATTGTGTCACCGATAACACACTCCTATGATTCTGGCGAGGATGATCTGGTTGCTGGAGTGGCGGCACGCGTGGAGAACAAACTTGTCCTCCGAGACGGCGAAGAAGAAGAGCAAGTTGTCATCACGACGCGGAGGCGACGCACTCGAAAAGATGGCTTGGAGGAAGACGAAGAGGGCTTCTTCGAAGATGATTGTGAGGTTCTTGACTTTGTAGAGGACAGGGTATGATAGTAGATAGAGAGCGCGCAGAGATTTTAGAGCATCTTCTCTCACTCGTCACTATGGTGGAGACAATATAGACCGGATCTTGGGGCGGATGACTTGGATGTCTGTTGGTAGGCGCATGGGTGCTTGGGTGATTGGGTATGGAAGTGTTTCTTACTTTCAATTCAGCATAGATAGGATACCACAATTGACAGCGAGCGATGCATCGTACATGAGATAATGCATTAGATACAGAAGACTCTGCTCTCTTTATAGCTTAAAGTTGTGGTAATTGGGACTCATTTTCCAGATCCCTCACCAGCTTCAGTACCTTACAATATCTTGTCACAAGTTTGAATACACTTGACGATAAACAAATGATGAATAACTCTTGGCCTAGTCCTTTGGATGTGTCAGTGCAGTCACGATCAGATGGACCCCGGTTCCCGGAGCTGCCAAGCCTTACGTCAGACACCAAACATGCAAACCTGTGCCCCAACAGTGCCGCCAACACTGTTGACACGTCTCATTCCCTCGCAACTTATCGCACACCGCCATAATGGAGTCTATCCGTTCCGCCCTCCAGCCGATGACCCAGAACCTCCCGAAACCGATCGTAGATGCTGGCCGCGGGCTTTTAGGCTCTTACTGCTACAAGACGCTCATCCTAGATGTCGACCCGTTCGCGTCCCCGGAATGCACCAAGCTTGCCATCAGTAAAGGGCTCGGTATCGGCATTATCGGCGCCTCTTCCATCGTCAAGGTTCCGCAGCTGCTCAAGATCATCAACTCGGGATCTGCCGATGGCATCAGCTTCCTGTCATATCTTCTCGAGACTGGCAGTTATATGATCGGCCTAAGCTACAATGCGCGTCACGGGTTTCCTTTCAGCACGTACGGCGAGACGGCGTTGATTCTGGTGCAGAACGTGGTTATCGCGGGGCTGGTGCTGAAGTATAGTGGCAAGGGCCTCGGAAGCGTGGGCGCATGGGTCGCTGGGATCGTGGCGGTGGGCATGGCACTTGCCAGGGAGGATATTGTGGACTTCAAGACGCTGGCTTGGTTGCAGGCGGGCGCGGGTGTGTTGAGTGTGAGCAGTAAATTGCCACAGATCGTCACGATCTGGAAGGAGGGTGGGACGGGACAGTTGAGCGCTTTTGCGGTACGTTTCCTTCCGCCCATCCAAGACCAGGCTTCAAGGACGAACATGCTGATAATGTCGGACTAGGTCATCAACTACCTCATCGGATCCCTCAGCCGCATCTTTACCACCCTACAAGAAGTCCCAGACCCGCTCATCCTCTACAACTGCATCGCCGGTTTCGCTCTGAATGCGGTCCTCGCCCTCCAGATGGTATGGTACTGGAACAGCTCGGCTTCCAAGAACACTCAAAGCAAGAAGCTCAACAAGCCGATTGGTGCGGGCTCTCGTAAAGCGAAGGATGCGCCTGCTAGTTCGACAGCGAGTGGGCAGAGCTACGCGAGGGTTGCGGCGAAGAGCCCGAGCACCAGACGTCGGGGTTGAATGCTTGCATACCTTCAGTATTATCGTTAACGCTGGATGTAGTAATTTGTTTTCGGAAGAAGTCTAGTTTAATGATATTTTCGTGAATTACATTGCTCGATCACGCTGGATTGCATCACTCGTTTCGACACGCGCAGGATCCAGTAGATATGGTCTCCACAGACGGTGACCACTTGTGATATAGTATCGTGATTGTTTCCGAAGCTCTCTGACGCAATATCCCGACTCAGCACTCCGGCAACGTCTTACACCCACGACGTCCATGACAATGGCACCTAGACACTCTCTCCTCGGTGCCAATCGCACAACCTGTAGGACTGGGAAGAAGAGGGCGATGGATAGGGTTCGTGAGAAAGCTGGGACGGCTGTTGATGTCGCGACAGGGGCTTTTAGGAGGTCGGTGGTGGAACGTAGGTGGTAGTTGTGTGAGCTGGTTGAAGCTTTTGTGATGAGGTCGTAGTTTGTAGTGTTTTCGACAATCTCGTCACGGACGAGCCGCCATTCCGTTGTTCCTGAAGGGACTCGGCTTTCTTTCCCCTGCGCAACGCTCCACGCTAGCCATGCATAATGACGCCCCAAAGTGCGCGGCCCAAGTCGCAGGTGCTCACGAGAACCCCTCTAGCGGGCAATTTATGGGTCTGGTGCGGGGTAGCAAGCTCCATTTGGCGTGGATCTGGGGTAAATGGAGGCCCGAGCGCATGCTCACAAGTCATGCCCCTCCTCCCCACCATCACACCAGACATTCCTCACACGACCTCACAACACGTTTCCATCCTCAATTCGACCTCCAAACGCCTCTTTTCATCAAAATACCAACTCAGACACGATGAGTGCAATCGCTGATTCCACCGATGGTCCGATTGAGGTCATCAAGGTGTTGTTCTGCCTGTACCCGGGCTACAACACCTTGGACGTAGCTGGGCCCCTCGAGATCCTCAGCCGCTCTCTGCACAACTCCAAGGACAAAGGTAAGCTTCTGCATACATCCATATCTTCATCTCGATCAACTTGAGTTCGTACCATCCCTCAAGAAGCTCCCTTGTTGACACTCAGCGCAGCGAGCAAGGCCTTTGAGGTGCAGTTCGCCGGTCCGTCAGCGGCCATGACCTCGGTCCAAGGCCTCACCATCAAGGCCGACATGGACTACGAGGATGCCAACGACGAGATCGAGGACTTCGACGTCATCATCGTCCCTGGCGGCGAGGGTGTCTTTGAGGTCCTCAAGGGCAAGGCCGAGCCCCTCAGTCTCCTTACCAAGTACGTCGAGCTTCAGGAGAAGAGTCCCGCCAAAGAGCGCACTATCCTCGCCATCGATGTCGGCTCGCTGCTCCTTGCCCAGCAAGGTATGCTTGAAGGCCTCGCTGCCACAACCCATCCCGACTACTATACTCGGCTCGAGACCATCTGCCAAGATGCAGCCTCTCGCGATCTGTCGATGCGCACCGATGTCATGGAGGAGCGATACGTGGTGAACAATGCTCGGTTCGACTTGGGCGAGAACCCTGACGACGTAAGTCTGCAAGAGCACATGTGCGGAACTGAACGGATGAGCATCTGCTGACGTGTTTCCAGAACCCGTACATCATCAAGAAGGCCCGCGATGGCACGACTATCACTTCCGAGGGCCCCAACACGGCCGGTGCTCGGAGGAAGTCAATCGCTCGCAAGGGCAGCAATGCCTGGCGGGACTCTCGCCGTCGCGAGTCCATCGCTCGACGTGCATCCATGCCCCTCGGGGGTATGCGTGTCATCACCACGGGCGGAGTCACTGCTGGTCTGGATGCCGCTTTGTACTTGGTCGGTTCGTTGGTCTCTCACGAGTCGGCTCTTGAGGTCGCTCGTGTTATGCAATATACTTGGGTAAAAGGCGTTACGGTTGATGCGATCGACGTTTAGGCGATAAGCTGCGTCCGCCGCGGCACGGCGAAGGCGTTGAGCGCGGATTTGGGATATCCATGAAATGATTAGGACGGTCAACACAAGCGACGGAATGAGCATGTCGGTTTGATCTGGGAGATCTCTCGACTTGATGTGAGATAAAAACGAATTACGAACATGCAAAATTTGACCGAATTGGTGTTTCCTGTGGGTGCCTGTCGTAAGTGAGCGATATGCTCGCGACGCAAAGTCCAGCTGCGATCAAGCCATGTTGAGCTATTACTATCTTGCCACGTTCCTCCAAGCTGGGCCGTACGCTGTCATCCGCCCATGCTTGCAGAACTCGGCCTGTCGACATCTGGCCAGCATGTATGGACTAAACCGATCCCAGGGCGGAGAGAAAGTGGGAGATGACTCTTACGTACAGCGGCAGAACCAAGGATCTGGAACATGAAAGCAAGCTACGGCCTGGGGTCTTGCTATGCGTGGGCTCGGCTATCGATTCGCTAGAACTGGACTCAGCACATGTCTGCTGTCGCGACTTGCGCCTGCACTACGTCCTACATGCGCCCTTTCAGCCGACGAACACGGTGGTACCCGAAGATGACAGACTCCCAGCAAGCTACAATCGCAGGGCTACCGTCACCTCGGCGTCGTCGATCAAATCTCCACTGTTCATTCAAGCGCTGACTTGCTTCAGGCTGAACACCATCCGCATGAAATCGCCCAGAGCGAGCCCTCCGAAGCGACGTCAGCATAGCCTTCGAATTAAGCTTCCCATGGTACAGATTGCTACGTTGCTAACGTCCACTAAGAGAAGAATTTGTCCATGCGGCCCTGCCATGCATGCAAAGAGACAGGGGACGCGATGATCAAGGGTTCAAAGCAAAGCAACACGACGACGCATGGACACCGTCGGTGTCGCTAGTCGAGTGTCTGCAAGAGCTCAAGCTACGGGATACTTGAACAAGCATGGCTGCCGCAGATGGAGGCAAAAGCAGCATGTAGTCGACCAGTGGAATGCAACAGGATTTGATGGCCGAAACGCGACAGGCGGTCTTGCTGCGTGGGAATCTAGCAGGTTGGATGCAAAGTGAGGTCAGATTTGGTGCGTGCTGATTGGCCAGGGTGGAGAGCGTGGCTGTGTACATTTGATAAATCGCTCATGGCTAACCGTCAACAGAGTAGGATGGCCATGATGCTCATGCTGCCGCTTTTGACAAAGACGTCGGAAATTGCACTTTTGGGGTTCAACTTGTGACGAAGAGGTGCGCATGTGCTCGACGCGCTGGATTGGGAGTGGTTTGAGCGATATTTGGACGAATCGCTTTGTTGTCCGCTTCTACACAGCCTGCGTCCCGTCGAAAATGGCACCTGGGCTTGGGGCAGGTATTTTACGAGATACCGCTGTTTGCGCTGATCGAGGTGTTTCCATTACGTCGAGGGTTAAGCTGGCGTAGGTGGAGCTTGGATTGCGAACGCGCGCCAGGCGTGCTGCCGGCGAAGTGACAGAAATGGGGTGGTGAGGTATCACCATCGCTATTGCGGCGATGACTACTCAAGCCCACAGTCGCTTTCTTCCCTTGCGATACATAGTATAAAGCGTCTTCGCCCTGAGTCCTGCAAACTTGGTCTCTTACCTCCTCTGTTTCTCGCTCTCTTGTCTCATCCTGCCCCTGAGTCCCCTCTGCTCGCAGTGCTCTCGCGCTCTTCCCAAGAGCACTTCCTTCGTGCATACTTTTCCTCCCTTCTATGGCCGAGCAGATCAAACTCGCCCCTCGTGTCCGCTACGACGACGATGAAATTGGTCGCATAGGTCGTGGGCGAGAAATCTACCGCAATGACCGACGCATTTCGCGCCAGTCGAGTGTGGGAAGCTTGTCCATCCACAGTGCAGGTGGAGGCACAAGGACCGTGGAGCCAGGAACTGCGCTGCCTATTACCTATCGCACACTGTCGATTGAGGTCGATGAAAATCTCCAGAGGAAGCAGGAGGCTACGAAGAAGGCCAAGGAGAAGGGCACGATCGGTACGCATCATGGTGCATCTCTAGCCTCTATATCACTGACAGGCTACGCACAACAGACTTTGACGGCCTAGATTGGCACACCATCCCCATCTCCGAGCTCTCCACCCGCCTCTCCGTCGATACGGCCCGCGGCCTCTCCACCGAGCAAGCCGCGCGCAAGCTCAGCGAGCATGGCAAGAACAAGATGACCAAACCTCCATCCGGTCTCTTCAGCAAGACCATGGGCTACTTCTTCGGCGGCTTCGGCGCCATCCTGCTCATCGCCGGCATCCTCGTCTTCATTGCTTGGAGGCCGCTTGGAGATCCGCCTGCTGAGGCTAACCTCGCGCTTGCGTGTGTGCTGCTTGCCGTGTTTGTTATCCAGGCTGCGTTCAATGCTTGGCAGGACTGGTCGAGCTCCAGAGTTATGGCTAGCATTGGGACGATGTTGCCGGATCAGTGTCTTGTCTTGAGGGAGGGGGCTCAGGTTAATATCTCGGCTTTGGACATGGTGCCTGGCGATGTCGTGGTCATCAAGCAGGGGAACAAGCTACCGGCAGATGTGCGTTTTGTGGAGGTATCGAGCGATGCTATGTTTGATCGGGCTATTCTCACTGGTACGTTGTCGTGTCACAGCAGGCATGTCCAATGATAATGTGTCGTAGGCGAATCAGAACCTGTCAATGCTGCCGTCGAAGCTACCGAGGATAACTACCTCGAGACGCAGAACATCGGCATGCAGGGCACGCACTGTATCTCCGGCTCCTGTCTCGGTATTTGCGTTTCTACTGGGGATAGTACCATCTTCGGCCGCATTGCCAAGTTGACGAGCGAGCCTAAGACGGGCATGACGCCGCTGCAGAAAGAGATTCTTCGCTTTGTTTTGATCATCTCGTTGTTCATTGCAACGGTGGTCGTACTTATCGTGATACTTTGGTATGTCCCTCGATTAGTTTGCTATGGCAAGGGGTCTGAGCTAACTTGTGCTTAGGGCGGCATGGCTGAGGAAGAGCCATCCCGACTGGATCAGTGTTCCCTACCTTATCGTGTCATGTGTGAGCTGTGCTGTGGCCTTCATCCCTGAAGGCTTGCCCATCGCTTTGACGACGAGTTTGACGATCGTCGCCAACATCATGAGGAAGAACAAGATCCTCTGCAAGTCACTCAAGACTGTAGAGACTCTCGGCGCCGTTTCTGTTATTTGTTCGGACAAGACTGGTACTCTAACTAAGGCGAGCTTCACGGCCTTAGATGCTGAACAGAACCTGGCTGACTTCTACACAGAATCAAATGGTCGTCACCGATATATACGCGGCTGGCGAAGAGTACACCCCCGAGGCAGCCCGCGACTACATGTCAGTACTACAGTCCGACAACAGCACCACAGACCTAGGCAAGAAGCGACAAGACGTTTTGGATGAGCTTCGACTATGCGCCGGGCTCTGCAACTCGGGAGAATTTGACGCTGCTACCATGCACCTGCCTATCGCCGACCGCAAGATCAACGGCGATGCAACCGACCAGGCCGTCCTTCGTTTTGCGGAGAGCCTTGGCTCTGTCTCCGAGCTGCGACGGGACTGGAAAAAGGTCTTTGAGATTGCTTTTAACAGCAAGAACAAGTTCATGGTGCGCATGATGTCGCCGGTTTCTCAGGACGTTTCCAACAACAAGACGTGAGTGTCCCTACATTCAAAGCCTTGCGTTAGTATGGCACAACGATTTGCTAATGAGACCAGTATGCTCATGATCAAGGGCGCTCCGGACATCCTGCTACCGCGTTGTGACTCGATCGTCGGCGACCACGGCGAAATACGAACACTCACACAAGCGCAAATGCAGCGAATCGATACGATCAAAGACGACTGGTCTCGTGAAGGAAAGCGTGTCATCCTTCTCGCACGCAAACTGACCATTGCTCCATTCTCTTCTAACGCCGAGAAGGAAGTCCTGCAAGCCGCACGGGAGGGTCTGACGTTGGTCGGCCTAGTCGGCATTGTCGACCCGCCGCGTGATGAGATCCTTAACGTTGTGAATATCCTTCGAGGAGCATCGATCCGCATCTTCATGGTGACTGGCGACTTCAAGCTCACGGCTCAAGCGATTGCGGAAGAGTGCGGTATCATCTCCAACTCGGCGATTGTGGACGATGTTGGCGCGTTGGCTAGAGAAGCTAAGGAGTATTCTTCGAGACGTTCGATTGTGCTGAGTGGTCCTGAGTTGATCACTCTGAATGAGTATCAGTGGGATCAGCTTTGCCTGTACGAAGAGATCGTCTTTGCTCGGTAGGTTCAGCTTCCGTCTACCTCTGTCGCTAGAGACTAACAGTGGACAGGACCACACCCGAGCAGAAGCTTCGCATCGTCAAGGAATTTCAGAAGCGCGACAACATCGTTGGCATGACGGGAGACGGCGTCAACGATGCCCCCTCGCTCAAGGCTGCTGATATCGGTATCGCAATGGGCAGCGGCTCGGACATTGCCATCGAAGCCGCCGACATGGTCCTTCTCGACTCGTTCGCTGCCATCGTACCCGCTGTGGAATATGGACGCCTGGTCTACGACAATTTGAGGAAGACGATTGTGTACTTGCTTCCTGCTGGAAGTTTCTCCGAGCTGTGGCCGGTCGTTACGAACGTAGCGTTTGGTATCCCGCAGATTCTGTCGTCGTTCCTCATGGTAACCTTCCACCGCAGTGAGAATGAGCAGCGGACTATACTGACCTTTCGTCACAGATCATCATCTGCTGCTTCACTGACTGTGCAGCTGCCATCACACTGGCGTACGAGAAGCCGGAAGCAGATGTCCTGACACGACCGCCTCGTAACCCGAAGAAGGATCGCCTTGTCGATGCGAGACTCATCTTCCATGCTTATTTTGTGGTTGGCTTGATTGAGTGTCTTTGCTCTTTCGCGATGGCGTTCTGGTACATGGAGCGAAAAGGAGTGCCCTTCACTGCGATGTGGTTGAAGTTCGGCAAGTACGATGAGCAGTACGACACGGATTATGTCAACGCCACGGCGAACACCGCATCGAGTATCTACTTCGTAACTTTGGTGGTCATGTAAGTCTTGCTTGCAACTCATGAATGTTCGCAGTGCTAATCGCGAACAGGCAATTGTTTAACCTACTCGCTACCAGAACGCGCCGTCTCAGCGTCTTCCAGCAGCCTCCTGCGTTCAACAAAGAAACCCAGAACTTACTGCTCTTCCCGGCCATGGTATTTGCCATAGTCATCGTTTTCATATGTAAGTATACCAGTCATGTCTCACCATCCTACCACCGACTAACAATGTGTAGTCTGCTACATCCCCAAAATCCAGAGCGTCATCGACACAACCACCGTGCCCGTTGAATACTGGTTTCTCCCCGTCGCTTTCGGTATCGGTCTTCTCCTCATCGACGAAGCTCGCAAGTGGGCGATACGCACGTTCCCGAAGAGCCTTATCGCCAAGATCGCTTGGTAGACTGTACTATACAGTAGGTGCTGACGAGTGTCGCGGGGCAGTCAAGGCGGAGGCGAATACGGTTCGATAAGACTCTGTCTGCTCCCTCCTTGTGGGGCGCGACAGCGTCCTATTGGCTCGTGACTGCTGTGGTTGGTATCAGGCGGTACATAGTGCTCTTATCACAGTGGAGCCATCATCGTGATGAGTGATCGGTAGATGGCGGAACTGTTGGGTAGCAAGAAGAAACAACAAACTTTCCACGCGTACACATTGTCCACACATTTCAATCTCCCCGTCATCTTCCCCAGAATCCGGGGGCAAGGCACCGATATGTATTGTTCAGCAAGCCAGTCCAGAAGTCAGCACCACCACGGCACTTGCTCCTGTCATCGGGATCTGACGACCGATTCTCTAGGCATGCTCCATGCTCCATGCTCCATGCCCCCCGCATTCAGCCGCATGCGCGTAGATTAATTGCCCATGACCCATGCGATCCTTCCGGCAAGCAAACGCAGTTTAACCCCAGACCCCACACGTGTGCAGGGTCGAATTGCCGGATATTGCGCTGCAGGGGGTTTTCGAGCAGAAGCAAATCATGGGATTAGATTATAGAGAAGCGGCTGCAGATGGGCAGCGGGTAAATGCTGAACGATTTTTCCTTTGGGGCGGAACCAATGGGCTTGAGGAGGGTGAGAGAGGGTGCGAAGTGTTGTCGTGGTCGTGCGTAGGGGTTTGACCTTATTCGGAGCGGTCAGATGGTGCCTGCTTCTTAGACGGGGCGTTTCTTAGTGGCGACCCCACATTAACTCTGCTTCAACCTCAGGTGCTGCACTCGTTGGTTGACTGGTTGTCCATGGACATCCCACGTTTCTTCTAAGCATATGCGCGGGCTACATTCGACTTGAGTATCTGCCACAGTCTCAGTGTCATCGCATTGGTTCATTGAGAATGCCGACCCTTGAAGCTTTCGTCGCCATCCCAAGCAGAACGGCCTCCCTGTATCGCACGGGCGATTTTTTGGTAGACGCTCGTTTCGAGTTTACTACCGCCTTTCGCACCCTCCGGGATTCTACTCTTCCCACGCTAGTATCGCAATCAGATAATTTCTGTCGCGCCTGGCCAAAATTCCATGTCCCCCACGTCTTGCGCGTCTGCTAGGACCGAAACATCGAGGCTCTTCCACGATGAATTGGCTAAAACCTTCTAGATAGGCCGAAGAATTTTCTATGGCCACCTGAGGCAGAAAAGCTCGTGCCCGGATCACCTGTTGGACCACGGCGAAAAGTCTGTGGCCTAGGCGAATCGGCCGATCGCCCTCAGGATATCGCGCTTCCTCATGCTTCGCTGCATCTCGAACCTTTCTGCGGAACTCGTGGTATGCATCATCTACGCTGTGACGTAGATTCTTTCCTCTTGTGTACTACCATCATCTCGCATCTCTGCATTAGTACCCAAGCGTCGCTGATGGCCAAGCGGACCAGAGCATTCCGGTCATGCGCCTTCCTCTTTCACCCCATCTCATAGGTGGGTCTCCCAAGCATCTGCTCCTGTGGAGAGTTTGCCACCTTATTCGACATGCCAAGTGACTTGGTCTCACCATAGAAGTGTGACTCTGCGTACCCACACCGCAGTAGCACTATGCTACCCGCCAGAAGGGTGCCATGCATCCGGAACTACGGGATATCGCTATTACATGATCCACGGGTGCTCGGATGCCTCCGCGTGGCACTCTACCGTTGCTACTTCTTGGGCCATCCAGAAGTCGTGAGGGAGACGCCTTCCGGAAGAGGATGCGGGCACAATATCGGACACGAAGTGCTTGCGCCCAATCATTAAATGACTTAGATTACCCCATAATGTCGAGAAAATCAACGACCAAGTTTCTGCACGGTCGGCAGTTAGCCTGTCGGTGGCAACTGGGGTCCTTATTCTGATATAAGGCAAGAGCACGAATCCAACACGGCTTTTGTTCTGCTGCCGCCTTCATTCTTTGTGTTTCAGTCCTAGTACACCCTCTCCAGTCCACCTCTCGGATCAAGGTCGACACGACAGTCACTAGCCAAAATGCAGTGGGCTACTCTCGCCGCCGTCGCTGCGTTCTTCGCACAGGATGTTGCTGCCCAGCAGATGCTGCGGTTTGCTTGCTCACAACTTGTTGTTGAGCGAACAGATCCTCTCGTCAACCCGGGAATGAAGTACACTCCCCATTTGCACCAGATCATTGGAGGCAACGCTTTCAACGTCACCATGGATCCTACCGTTGACCTCGCCAAGACGTCGACCTGCACATCCTGCTCGTTCGTGCAGGACAAGTCCAACTACTGGACCGCAGTCATGTTCTTCAAGGCGAAGAACGGAACATACACTCGCGTTCCCCAGGTCGGAAACGGTGGTCCTCAGGGCAAGCTCATCAACAAGGGTGGTATGGATCTGTACTACATCCCTAGCGGAAAGACGACCGCGTTCAAGAAGGTAAGCTCGTCTGAAAATGTATCAATGCGATGGGTCTAATGCTTTGAAGGGTTTCCGTATGCTTGCTGGATCCGCCTCCAACACCGACGACGGCAAAGTCTCCAAGGGCAACATCTGCCATCGATGCTGGACATCGCCCAACGAGGGTACCTTCGTGGGTGGTGCGCCTTGCTCCGGAACTGACACTGTCGCCATTCCCTCGGACCCCAAGTGCAAGATGATCCGTCAAACCATCATCTTCCCCGCCTGCTGGGACGGTGTCAACCTCGACTCTCCCAACCACCAGAGCCACGTCGCTTACGGCCAGGGCTCCGGCGCCTCCGGCGGCGGTGCTTGCCCCTCGACTCACCCCGTCAAGCTTCCCCAGATCATGTACGAGCTTATGTGGAACGTGACCTCCTTTGCCGACAAGAACCTGTGGCCCACTGATGGCTCCAAGCCGTTCGTCTACAGCATGAACCTCGGGTAAGCCTCAATCCTGCGCTGATCTTTGTGGGGAAGTGACGCTAATGATGCACAGTGGCTCCGCCGCTCACGGTGACTACGTCTTCGGATGGGAGGGCGACTCGCTCCAGAAGGCCATGGACAACGGCTGCACCCTCAACCAGGCCTGCCCCAAGGCCGGTCTCACCGTCCAGTCCGACGCACAATACAGCGCCTGCAACAAGAAGCAACAAGCACCCGAGGACGTCGACGGCTGTAAGTTCTACCCAATCTCTCCAACTAAACACTCCCAACATACTAATCTATTACTACAGGGCTCCAAGCGATGCCGTTGGGCGAGATGGCCATCAAAGCATAGACAGAACTATATTGCATTCTCCCATCCGTCGTCAGCTAGCTCCATGTGGCGTTTTCTCTCTTCTCCACATTTCGCGCTCGGCAGTTGTGCGGTGATAGCTTGTTTGTTTAATATACTGGCGGGCCGCTGCGTCAATCAAATGTGGGGGCGGATGGGCGGCATTAGCCGTGGCGGTGTTTCTGTTTACACTCGCTTTTTCGTCTTCGTTGCCACTTGTATACTTCATCGAATGCAGATTGGTGTGTAGCTAGAGTGTCGTGTTTTCGTTCCTGAATAGCAATTGGCATTTTCTGCACTTTGCGCTCACTGCTATGAAAACCGTCTTCGCAGGGTACCCTTCTATGAAACACTTTTGTGACTTTTGAAAAGAGCCATCCGGGGGTTCTTCCTCTCGCAGCTGAAAAGCTGGGGTATCAACTCTGTACTCAAACAGTGTTCTATTGGGAACAATTATTATCGTTGTTTCTACTAAACTAAATACCGAATCATCGGTGGTGACGAAAAACAGAGACTCGGCATCGCACGATGCGATTTGCTGCCAAAATAGCATTTGCGGCTCAATTCAGGATCATCAAATATGGTGGATCCGCAGTAAAAATAGCAACTGCGATATGATGCAGGCAATATATTCGACGAATGCAAATTTTATCATAGCTATGTACCAGTTCTCCTCCTATGCCAACTTAGGTCACCATTGCGTCACGAGTTCTCCCCTATGAAACACCGTTCCTAGCCAGCAATTCCGCAAAGTTGGGGTTCTGACCCTTGGAGAAGTCATGGTACCAGTAGTTGGGGGTATCGTGGACGGCGATGGTGGAGGTGTTTGACCCTGGGGAGCCGGGTTTGGTTGGCGACCAGGCGAACGCGAGGCGTTGCGAGGTGGCGCCTGGGTTGATGCGCTGCGCGCCGTTGGATCCGGTCCAGGTTGTGCAGCCACTGCACTTTGCGGTGAATTGCCAGTGCGAGCCGTTCGACTTTTGGCCATTGGTGAGTAGAGTGTAGGTTGCGCCGGTGTACGAAGTGGGTGTCGTGTGACCGCTACGTTCACGAATTAGCTTTTTGGGGGGGTTGTGAAGATGGCGGAGGTGTATTGACTCACGTTGCCCAGCGCGATGACACGGTAGCCCTGTTTCCGTTCGGATACGCAACAGTGAGAGGGTTCCTGACCATGTTGCCACCCCACGCAAGTCCATTCCATCCCACTTGGTTTGGGCTGACAACTTGAATTACGACGTCATAAGCGCCGGATGGCGCGTTACTAGCCACAGCGAAGCGGTAGACAATGTTGCTCTGGAGAGTGAACGCAGCCTTGAACTCTGAGAAGACGAAGCCCGTATCTGGGTCGGTGTACGAAACCGCGGATTCCGCTCGGGTGGTGATTTTAGACGATGGCCAACCGTATGCTGAGACCTGCGTCAAAAAACATTCGTATAGACAATGCGTGGAGACTGACCACTACCGGCGAGCGCCGCAAGTCCGAATGAAAGCTTCATCTCGCCGACGATTCCAAATTCGACAAGTTATACTGCCGCGACGTGAGAAAAGATTTCGGCGAATTGATAGTCTTATAGGACAAGAACGGGAGCGATTGTGGCAATGCTGATGATCCGGGAACTGCAAGGTTAAGATATTTCTACCTTTGAACTTGCCAAGGTCTTATCTGTCATTATCCAGTTCAGATCCCGGGTCTAGGGCTCGAGTAGGCCGCGATATACAAGCATACGGCGCACGATACAATAAAACGGCTTCCAGGTCTAGTCCGCATTCTCGCGTGACTAGGCACAACGACCCGGTTCGGCAGGAGACGTTGGTGGCGGCATGCAAGCGAACTCGGAAGGTGTGTAAAGGGGTGACGTTGATTGCGTGGGTAGTGAACATTCGCCTTGCCATCATGATCGCCCAGTGTCGTGCAAATCACCGTGGCGATGTGACTTCGTTCGGAAGTGCAGGGGGTGGTCGCGTAATGGTGTATCTGTGAGCTGTAAGAGGTCAGCGCGTTTATCCGTATAGTGTAAAGAATGTAGAATATATGGAAAGCAATTACTGGCGTTGGCATAAATAGCCTAAGCCATCCCATATGCCGGGCAAGCATTAGAAGTAACATGAAGATTGTATCAGTCAAGCCCAATGTAAAGGGAGGTGTAGATTGAGTTGAAGCTAAGCGATTACTAGCGCGCGATCATGCTTCTCGAACATGCGGAGGCGTTTGACCCTTCCAAATACGTGCTTGACATTATTACTTGAACATGGTCGCTGCATATACGGCTAGCCGGGTACCAAATGAAGAGTGGGTAAACGATCTGCCCTTTGGGTGGCTGACTGTGGTGGCGTCTCCGACTGCATCCCCACAATTTCTCATGTGGGGTATGCGGAGGTCGGTGACCCAACCCAGAGACATCAGATACCACGAGTTCTCGTAAATGTTGTCTATCGTGACACGAAGACCATGCGAAGTCGTAGTGCTGGGTGAAAGCGAAAATAGATCCGTGCTGAGACCGGATCGCGCACCCGCCCAGCCTGCGTTGGAGGTATTGAAGGGGCCTTTCTCAAGCAATGTGATAGAAAGAGACCCACAACTAGTACTTGTATATTAAATCGCGGGTGTAGAGGCTCCAGAATGGGTTGACGTCCGCTCAAAGAAAGTGCCAAGGTCAAAAAGCATCGAAAGGCTAGAATCGCTTCAGTGACAAATGGGTCAGTCGTACGCCAGGGCCTTGCGCGACTTTGCGACGTATCTATTCCTGTAACGTAGATGCGTTCCTGGTCTGAGGTCACAAGACGGGTGACGATGTAAGAAGCATCGTGGGGCTTGGTGTGGAAGAGGTTGTGAACCGGCATCAAGTCGCGCAGGATACGAAGTCAGACTGCATGAGGCGGGATGCGATAGTGCCAGAGCAGTCGTCCCACATGGCTTCAACCAATGAAGAGAAGTGTCGACTGACCTGTGCCAGACAGCTTGCGCTGTTGGTCGGTGTGGCTTGCCTGTGTCAGTGCGTCTGCCCATGATACTCACACGTGAAAGTCGTCACACCGAATCGAGTCTCTTCAGGATAGTAGTCCGAATGAGGTCCTCTCATACGATTCGGGTGGGCGTCGAGACAAGTCTTACGCAATTGCTAATTATAGTGTCCATTGGGTGAGATATGTGCCAGCCGCGCTAGCGAGAAGACTGTCCCTTGCACGTTGATAAAAATGGACAAGAAGGGATACTGTACTTCGCGTGATAATGAAAGGTAGATGGGGTGATGTGTGGGTTGGAAGGGGAAGACGACGGGATGAAAGAAGCTTGAGCGTGGACGACAGTGGAGATGTCGGATGTTTAGATCCGAAGCATCTCCGAAAAAGCGGAGCTAGATGCGTGAACCTCATCGCTGGGCCTTTCCCTCGCAAATCTCAGCCACGAACAGGCCAGCCCATCAATTGACGATCAGCGAAGCGTTGTTATTTGAGCCAAGCAATAACACACACCTTCGCAACGTTCCAAGCTCCACGTTGTACTTTTTGAGCGCGCCAATGGCGTTGCCATGTCTCAGAAACGTTCACACGATGATGCCGATCACAGCGCGGGCCCCCAGTCACAGTCTGCACGCATCGCGAAGATCAGAGCATGTGAGTTCTTGGTTTAGCCGAGCTGGGCAGTTTGACGCTCCATACTTATGTTGCATGTAGGCGCTGAATGTAAGAGGCACAAGATCAAGTGCGAGCCGGTAGCCGGTGAGCAGAAATGTTCAAAATGTCTCCGCAGCAATCTCCATTGTGTTCCTCATAATCCCAACCAGAGATTTCAAGACGAAGACGCCATGTAAGTACTATCGAACTTTGATGAAGACCGAAAATCCCTGACGAGCGTAGATGGAAATCAAACGCCGCGGCAGAGCTCTCCCTTTTGCGGAATGCTGTCCAACTTCTTCTCCGCCACAATCAGCTTCCAGGTCTCGCATCTGTAGCCGAGAGGACTCCTATCACATCGGTTATCAGCCCACTAGATTCGTCCGAGAACGGCGCACACACCACTATGGTCGTCCCCCCAATGGATATGACGCGGGAAAATTCAGTGGAACCTGACTTGGACGAGGAATCTGAATTAGTACCAGCACCGATGAGGAGCTTATACGATCTCACCAGAATTCGCAATTTACGCAGCAACGTGCGACGCAAGTCCGACATCAATTCGATGAAAGACGACTTTATCGGCCAAGGCATCATCTCACAAAGCGAAGCAGAGGTCCTTTTCAACTGGTATATGGAAAATGTGTATCAACTTCTCTGGGCCGGCATGCTGGTCCCTCACCACACTCTACAAGATGCAAGGCGCCATTCTACACTTCTCACAGCCGCAATCCTTACAATAGCGGCAATGCACGCCCCCGGAAAAAGTGAAGCCTTACAGAAGTGCTACAACGTATTCGTCACACTGACATATAGTACCCTCCTTTCTCGAGTCAATAGCCTTGATGATATCCGTGCTCTATGTCTCGCGGCATTCTATCTTTCGAATTTGAGCTACAAGTTGTCGGGCTTGGCCGTTCGCCATGCAATCGAGATGAACTTGCATCAGTCATTCCACAAACTCATGCGAGGCCATGCAGATCAACGAGACAATGTCCAACTATGGTACGCAGTCTATGTCTGCGAACGACAGTTCAGCATAGCGTATGGAAGACCACCACTACTCCACGAGGACGTCGCTACCAAGAACATTGAACGATTTCTTGACACCCCGAATACAATGCCCGGCGACATCAGGCTATGCGCGCAGGTAGCTCTTTTCAAAACACTTACCGAAGCCTACCAAACTTTCGGAAGCGACCCGGAGCAGCCTCTCACGGAAGCGGATTTTCAACAACTACGCATGTACAACTTCGCGATCGAACAGTGGCGACTACTTTGGCAGCCTAGATCGGCAGACAGTGCACCTATTGGATCATACCCTTCCAAAGGAATCGTGTTGTACTATCATTTCGCACGCTTCCAGCTCAACTCCCTCGCACTACGTGCATTACCGCCTCCAAGTGCCGCTTCTTCGGAAACACTTTCTTACGACCGACGAGAAGCTGCCAATATCGCAATTTCAGCAGCTACAAGCACTTTGACGCTCATCTTCGAAGAACCAGATTTGCGACGTGCGATGACCGCCGTACCCATCTTTACTCACACCATGATCGCCTTCTGTGCAACGTTCTTGCTGAAAATGGCGAAAACATGGGGCGGCGTGACCCAAGCAGCATCACCGGAATGGGCGACGGAGCCTGTAGGACTGGGCCTGAACTTCAATATTGGCCAGGTGCTCTCGCTTTCGAGACGGTCGGCCAACTTCCTCGCAAAGGTTGCCGAGAGCTTGAATGAGAAACATCTCACGCGACACATAGCCCGCGGTATTAAAGAGCTTTTGAAGCATTTCGATGCTCCCGGAACGCCAGCGAGTACTACTGTTGTGCCACCAAGTCAACACGATGCGAGCGAGACGCGGCCCTTGGAAACTGTCAATTCAATCGGGTTAGGTGGAACAGGGGTCGATTACATGGATGGGTATAATATGTACGATCTAATTGGTTCGTATGGGTTCGGGTTCGATGAGACGTTGCTCGGTCAAGGCGATTTTGATCACTGGCCGGCGGAGTGATTTTCTGGCTCATCACATATTTGTGGGGTATTGCGCTACACACCGCATGCACCGAACACCAGCAAAAGCTCCGCCAGTCTTTTTGACATTTTGTATTGCATTATTTAATTTATACGTTCTTGCTGGGTGGTTATAAAGCACCCTACTTTGACATCGGCGCATTAAGCTGGCTCAGTTACATGTATCTATGACTCTGTCCCAAAATGTATCAAGACTTCACCCAAACTCGCGCTTCAAGTCAAACACACCTGCTTGAACCTTGATATGACCTCGACTGACTCCAGCGCGTGCACAAACAAGCTTCTCAGCAGATTCTGGATGTCACGATGGCGTCATGCACCGAGCCTCGCTTCACGACCAGCGACGTGGTCGCAAGACCTGTGGCAGGTTCGATGGATTCATACGACTTGAACATGCTGTAAAATTGCCCAAATCTTCCACCCAGAGTTGATCGAATGAATCTACAGCTTCGATCGCGGTACCGATTGTGGGATCTCCGGAAGCGGAGATTCTAGGCTTTTCGGAATGAGGTGCTCAACGTCGCAGATGTTAAGGTACCTAGGGTGGCATTGCGAGAGACTGGTGATGCCTAGAAGACGCATCGTAGTCTCCATCTCGTCTTTCATGACTGCCAAAAGTTTTAGTAAAGGCCCTACATCCAAGATGATGGAGCGAACTTACTATCAATAAAGTGTTCAACACCTTCTTGGCCATATGTCAGTGAGTACAGGAAGGGCCTGCCCATTCCTACCGCTTTCGCACCGAGGCAAAGGGCTTTGATGATATCGGTACCTCTTCGAACGCCGCAGTCGACGTAGACTTCGAGATGTTGGAAGACTTCCGGGTGGTGGCGCCGGATTTCGAGGAGAGTGAGGAGAGATGGTGGAGCACTACGAGTGCGTCAGTGGATGCTTGCATATGTTAAGTAGGAGAAGAAACTTACGTATCGAGGTTGCGGCCTCCATGATTGGTTATTACGATGCCGTCCAGGCCATGTTTTACAGCCAACACCGCATCCTCAGCCGTTTGAACGCCCTTCGCAACGATCGGCAACTTTGTCGATTTTCGAAGCCACGCTATGTCGTCCCAGTTGAAAGTGTCATCAATGTAGCCGCCCATAGTCCGTCCAAGACCTCCGCCCTTTGTGTCATTCGTTGCTTGAGCGCCGCTGATCGCTGCTTTGGCGAAGGTCGCAGACTCGACCTTGACACGCTCATCGCCTTCTCGTTTTCCTTGAACCGGGCCATCGATGGTGAACCATACACCTTTCATACCGTTCTTTTCCGCGTCTTTGAGGAGAGCTTCGGAAGCGGATCGGTCTTTGTTGACGTAGAGTTGGAAGAAGAAGGGTATTGAGTTTGGCTGTACGCTTGCTGTGATTTCGGCCATGGTGTAGGAAGCATTTGTTGAAATCTGGACTCGTTAGCATGTTGGTGCAGGAAGCCATCCCTGAAACATACACATTGGGCAATGCCGAACTTCTCAGCACCTCTCGCAAGCGCCAATTCACCATCCGGATGCGCCAGTCTCGCCATAGCAGCCGGACTGATGAAAAAAGGCATCTTCACATCCTGGCCAAGAATGCTCGTCCTAGTATCAATGTGCCTGATGTTCCTCAGTAACCTTGGGCGGAACCATATCCGGTCAAACATGCTCCTATTCGCATCTCGTGTCACGAGGTTTGTCGCAGCTGAAGAGTAGAACGCCCATGCCTTCTTTGTCAACGTCTTTTCAGCCACAGCCTCGAAGTCATAGCTATTGATTAGAGTGCTTAGAGGAGGCTTTGCACCGACCTCAAGCTTTGGCTGTGCTTCTACTGTTGGCGGCGGCTTTAGCAGGTCTGTGTTTGTTGTTGAATCGATTTTGCCTTTTCGTTTTGTAGGGCCAAGGGTTTTTGATATGAGCGAGGGAGAATGGACGGAATTGTAGGCGAGAGAGGCATCGTGTCCAGCATGCTTGGAGATTACTGCAACTATCAGTCCAGTTCACGATTAAGCTCACATGTCACTCACTTTCATTGCCACCAGGGTGTTTCGGAATGAATTCCGTTATATCCCACACCACGTCATCGACTACGACCCAGCAGTCATTCTCGCTGGCATGCTGTTTGATCTCTTCGACGGAAACAACGGAGTCTGCCATCTTGTTCGATGAGTCCAGCTTGGAAGTAACAAATTCTGTCGGATCTGTACGATGCGACTTTTGCGCTTATATCGGAACGCACCTGTTTGGCTGCGGAAGACGCGTCGCTCGCCGTTCTACCGAGGCGACTACCCGGCGAGTGGGTCCGGCGAAAACGCCGATAGCTTCGCTGCCAGCGGCGAGCCATCCCCATCATCAACGCTCGGTCCTAGATCGTCGCATCTAGCTTCGGCGGATATGCGACGGCGAGGGGAATCTCGCAAGAACCGCCTTTGACGCTATCGAGGTCGGTAACGGCAGCCGGTGTGTTGCTGGAGAATGGCTAGGTATATTAGGAAAGGCGGCATGCTTTCGCACGACTTGTCGATATTCCATCCTTCCCCTCGTATCTTGGCTTTCGGAACGCTTTCGGAACAGTTCAATAATACTACTTTTTGATTATCAAAAGACACCATGCGTGTTCTCATTACAGGAGCCGCGGGCTTCATCGGCCAACTCGTAGCAAAGAAGCTCCTCGACGACGAGAGCGCCGCACACTCCCTTATCCTCACCGACATAATCGAGCCGCCTATTCCCTCCAATGCCCGCTCAAACCAAGCAAAGGCCATCAAAGCAGACCTCTGCACGCAATCAAGCTCCGTCGTCACTAAGGACGTCGAAGCCGTCTATGTCTTCCACGGCATCATGTCCTCAGGCGCGGAAGCCGACTTCGAGCTTGGGATGAAAGCGAACTTCGATGCTACCCGCGCGCTCTTGGACGCGATCAAGAACACATGCCCCGGCGCGAGAGTTATCTACGCTTCAAGTCAGGCGGTATACAACAACTCCGTTACGCTGCCTGTTACGGAATCTCAGATGCCCACGCCAGAGACGAGTTACGGCGCTGAGAAGATGATGTGCGAGTACCTTGTCGCCGAATATACCCGCCGCGGCTTCATCGACGGCATCTCCCTCCGCTTCCCCACTGTCTCCGTCCGCCCAGGCAAGCCCACTGCCGCCGCGAGCTCTTTCATAAGCGGCATGATCCGCGAACCTATGAACGGAATTAAATGCGTCATCCCAATCGAAGACAAGCAATGGAGACACTGGCTCTGCTCTCCTCGCATTCTCGTCCAGAACCTCGTGTACGCCGCTACAAAACTCGACCTCAACCGCCTTGCCAAATTCGACCGCAGTCTAAACTTCCCCGGCATCGGAGTTTCGGTGCAAGATATGATGGACTCGCTTGCGAGGGTCGGTGGGAAGGATAAGCTTGCGCTGCTTGAGATGAAGGAGGAGCCTACCTTGAAGAAGATTCTGGATTCGTGGCCCGCGCTGTTTGATAATAAGAAGGCGTTGGATTTGGGGTTCGTGAGGGATGCTGGGTTTGATGAGATTGTAAGGGATTATGTTGAAGGGTTGGCGCCTAAGAGTAATGGATATGCGAAGGGGCAGGCAAACGGTAAGCTTGAGGGTGTGAAGTTAGATGCTGTTGAGATTACAGCTTAAATGAGAGGTGGCAGAAAAATACCCATAGAATGCCATGTTATATCGATATACTCTTGCAACAATAAGCAATGCACACATTTGTTGTAGATCACATCCCGCTTTTCAATTCAGACATCATGATTGAGATAGCACATTCATACAGCAACGCTCATGTTTGTATTAAGATCCCTATGGCACTACTTCACTCCTACCAAGCCTGACCCGTCGAACCCATCCAATCCATGTGGTTCTCAACATCTTTCTGCATCTCGTTCGTCGCCTCCTCCAACAACGCAGTCAACGGCGCACTCCCTGCCTTCTCCTGCATGACCCTCACGAAAGAATCATTCACGGCATCATTCAAATTGATCTTCGCAACACCACACTCAATAACGCTCCTCAACATCTTCTCGTTACTGAAATACTCCTTCCCTGCGCCATGCAGCACCAAATCCACCCTGTCGCCCACCTTTGCATGCACCCTCTTCAAACGCTCGTAGTCCAATTGCGGGCCCCTGGGTCCGTACTTGCCGTGTACGTTGCCGAATGCGGGTGCGAGCCAGTTGATACCCAGGGAGACGAAGTCTTCGGCTTGTTCGGGGGTGGTAAGGATGGCCTCGAGACCGAGGGCTGCGACGTCGCCGACGCCGTCTTCGCCGCCATCGATGCGGCCGGGTTCAGCTTCAGTGATGATGCCGCGCTCATTGCAGTATTGTACTAGCTCTTTGGTGAGGCGGAAGTTCTCTTCTTTCTCGTAGTGCGACATGTCGACCATGATGCCGTCGAAGCCTTTGAGGTCGGCGGCTTTCTTGACGATTTCGGGGGTTTGGGCGTGGTCCATGTGGACGCCTACTGGGACCTGGATAGCCAGGTTAGTATTCTAATTACGAACAGTGTTTGGAAATAGACTCACCGTCGCATTATCGGCTGCCTCTTTCGCGGCATGCACGAGGATGCCGCCCGCGAAGTGAATGGCCCATGGGAAGAGCTGGATGAGCAGCGGGGACTTTTTGGCCTCTGCGGCTTTTACTGAGGCGATGATTGACTCAATGTTGTAGCAGCAGATAGCAGGGACGGCGTATTTGTTCTTCGCGGCGTGCGTTACGATCTTGAGCGCGCGGTTCTGGGAGAGATCGGGCGCCATCTTGGGTATGTAGAGCTTCAAAGTTGACGGGGTGTTTGGAAGACTGGAGAGAGGCAAGGACGAGGTGTTTACGATAGCAGAATCCTCCTTCAGGGCGTAGAAAACAACGCAATCACTTTAGATGAACTCGAGCGACACCCCACCCCTCACTCGGAACAAATACCATCTCAATTCCGAGCCACCGGGCCACCGAAATCACACTAGGCGTGTAGCCGATGGCGGGGCATCCCCAGCCATCATCATCGCCAACCCTCGGCAGAAGCGCCGACATCTCGCATCCATCACCGACCAGCATCGTCCCATTCTTGACCTGATCCGCTCGGAAATTTCCCCTAGTGCCATCTCCCAAGCCTTTTCGTTGCTTGGTGGGCAGGGTAAGGTTCCCCGCAAACAAGTCATTTTACGTTCGCAAGAGCTAGTCGATTCGAGACGAACAATGGGGTGAATGTATAATAGTTGGGGTCCCCAGGTTTGTGGGGATCGTGGTTAGTTGCTTGCATCTTTTGCTGTTGAGCCTTCCTATCTTCATCGCCTTCCTTATATCATTGCATCCGTCGGCCCGCCAGCATGGACGTCGACAGGAGATCGATCGAGAAAGAGGCAGCTCTCGAGCAAATCGAAGCCACCGCCGGGACTCACAACAGCATTCCGGAGATCCTCCGCCAATACACACCTGAGCAACTCGCCGTCATCGAGAAGAAGCTCGTCCGAAAAATCGATCTTCGATCTCTCCCCGTCCTCATCATCCTCTTTTTGCTCAACGTCCTCGATCGAAATGCCATCGCGAATGCGCGTCTCGGCGGTCTCGAGGACTCGCTTGGTATCGACGATGTGCAGTACCAGACAGCCGTGATGGTCCTGTGGGCCGGTTACATCTCTATGATGGTGCCTTCGAATATGCTTCTCTCCATCTTCAAGCCGCGAATATATCTACCCACCGTCGTCATTGTCTGGGGAGTCGTCTCGGGAGCTACGGGATTCGTGCAGAATTACGCAGGTCTGGTCGCGCTGAGATTCTTGGTTGGAGTGACTGAGGCGCCCTACTTCCCCGGCTGCATCTTCTTCCTCTCATGTTGGTACACTCGAAAGGAACTTCCGAGCCGGATCGCCACCTTTTACTCTGGCTACACACTATCGTCGGCCTTTGGCGGGCTTATTGCAGCTGGTATTGTGGAAGGGATGGAGGGACTCGGTGGCTACCCATCATGGAGATGGATATTCATCCTCGAAGGCGCGCTCACTATCGTAATGGCGTTTGCAGGCTATGCGCTGCTTCCCAATTACCCCAACAATACCTCCTTCCTATCGGCAGAAGAGACAGCAATGGCGCAATGGCGACTCGACCGCGAGAACGACGGCGTGGCGGACGAAGTCAACGAATCGGTCTTCGTGGGATTGAAGTCAGCCCTGTTGGATCCCAAGGTCTACCTGCTCGTCTTCATTCAGACGTGCGCAGTCGTCTCGATGAGCTTCACCTATTTCTTCCCCTCCATCGTCACGACCCTCGGCTTTCCTCGCGTCGAGACGCTGCTCCTCACCTCGCCTCCATACTTCCTCGCTTTCTTGTTCTCGATTTTGAACTCATGGCACTCCGGACGCTCCAACGAGCGCTGCTTTCACATCGTCGTTGCATGCGCCATGTCTGCGATCGGCCAGATTGTTTCCATGTCCACGCTGAACACAGGCGCACGGTACTTTGCCATGTTTCTTCAGGCCATGGGAGCCTTCTCCGCCTTCCAGATCATTCTGTCCTGGGTTTCGGCGACAATTCAGCGACCTAAGGGGAAGAGGGCTGTTGCGCTTGCTCTCGCGACTGCCGTCTCAAACGCCACGAACATTGCTACAGCCTATCTCTATCCTGCATGGAGTGCACCGTGAGTACTCCCAATTGAATTCCTTTACGATGACCATGGACTTACAAAACTTGCAGGCTTTATCGCATGGGCTGCATCGTCTTGACTGTGGCACTTATTTGCTGCGCAGCCGCATCACTCCTCCTGAGATTCTGGCTCCAGAAGTTAAATCGCAAGGCGGACAATGCAATTGGACATGAGGGTGTCGAGAATGGTCCTGGCGTGCTTTTCCGTTATGTGCTATAAGAATTAGACACGACAATAGTGCGTATATAGCAGTTCGGGAATAATAAGTGCTTGTCGAAGGCCATTGCTACAAGCTCTCGTATCTTCTGCCTTGCTCTTGACTGTCCTCGTGGCGGACGCTGGATCTGTCACGCGAGGTTCATGTGCATGTAAAGAATTTCCGATAACCCGAATAGCCAGTTGCACAATGTGGACGTTACCTAATTCGGTGTTCTAGTTGGGACGAATAGGTAGGTTCAAAGTACCTTGAGTCGTCCTAAGTCCCCAAGGTGTGTCAATAGCTCGTGCGCGGTCTTTTGGTGAGGAGCTGCTTATATCAGCCCGCAGGAATTGTTGCGGCACCTAGTGAGCTTCTTGACAGATACTGCCATTCCAAGCCTCTCTTAATCGCTGCTAGCAAAGCGTAAAAGCTTATCATGGGCCGAATAAGACCTACGTATGCTGTGGTGCAGCGCTTCCTACGGAGGTGTCTTGGTTGCTGTAATCAGGATTGGAACATTTGTCATCATCAGGCTTGTAACCTGAGATTGCGTGGATCTACTTAGTTATCGTGAAAAGAGGGCGAGCTAGAGGTATTGAAGGGCTCTTGGGTAAAGCGCTGCTAGCCGATCCGCCCTGCGCTTCGCGATGGTCGCTGCCTTGAGTTCAACAAGGAGGACGCAGAACATGCAGTCCCACCACAACGTGCATGATCCGCCGAGGTCCTTATCGGTGACAATGTTGAGAAGAGATTAAGCCTTGTGGTATGCCAACCGAGCCCATACCAATAGCTCGATGCACGGGAAATGCGTCTCAAGGGCGTGAAGAAGCCCTCTAGAGTAGACTTCGCTTGTATTTGTTGGTACGCATTTTATTGGTACGAATCTCGAAGCTCTGCATCTGGAAAGCTGGATTCTTGCAGAGTGCGCAACTCGGTGTTGTGTCTTTGTGGGTGGTCCAAAGGAGAGAGGCCAGTTAGCAGCTATTCGGTACGGTAGCTGCATGCCCGTACCGGAGGGTCTCTTACCCCAGTCATCACCACTTCTACTAGAGATCCTGTATCGCGAGCAGAGCGTCGAGCTGTGAGTTTTACCAAACCAAGACTGAGTTGCATACGTACCGTCTTCCTCTGCGACTGAAAGACAACGTCTATTCCGACGGAGATCTGGCTTGAATTCAGAGGGCCGATAGGAAACTTGCAGAAGCGCGTTCCTGCATGGCGGTAGTGGAAACAGCGAATAGGGTTTGGATACGGCGGTTAGCAAAAAGACGGTGAACACGAACAAGCTTTCTGCATGCTCACAGGCTTGCGTGGGAGGTTAGCCGGGTGGGCGGGACACCAGGAACGGCGCGTCATACGAACCTCCTAGCGGGATGGCTTCGTACAGATCGCACGTGGCGGAGATCTGGGGTAACTGGTGCGCCTGAGCTTGTGCCTGTGCTTCGCAAACAAGAGCTGGCGAACAGAAGCCGAGTGCGTTGAATTATGCTCGCGAGTGCATTGTCTTGACCGAACAAACGCAACACAGCGCGCCCCGGGCACTTGTTAGTGAATCATCGGGGAGCCTGTTGGAAGCAGCCGCGCCTTGCTCGATATGTTATTATCGTGGCCGTGTGTCTGGCATATCTTGGACGCTTGCAGCAATCGCATCCGAGATGGTACACGCCAAGGCGGATGGTTGCCCACGAGCAAATGGAGAATCAGTCACAACAACCCGAGAAGGTGGATCGTGCTAGATGAGGTTGATTTCTTGGGTACTTGACCTGTTCTCCATCAGCAAAGAGCTGCTTGGAACCGCATGCCCACGCTTTCTACGGCGTGTCGAGCGGACCAAGATGAAGCGGACGGCGGTGATTCAGATTGAATTGCGCTGAAGTGAGCTCCACGACAGAACATGGTCGGACGGATGCATTGGGGAGGAGAAGACAGCGTGCAGACAGGCAGAGATGCGGGCGAGATGTGTCGCAATCCATCGTGGGGACGGGCGACGGCAATCACGATGCCCTCGATGGTTGATCGGCCCCACTAACCACCATGGGCCTAGCCCCACTAGCCGCTTTGGGACGCTCAGGGCGGGCAACTTCCTCAACCTCACTCACGCAGAAGGTGCGACCATCCACGCCCGCCCGTGCCTCCGCGCGACTCCTCTCCGCATCCTCAGCGACAAGACGGATGAAAGCGTGCCAGTCCGGCTTCCCCATGGTCTCGCGCTCGGGGTAGGTGCCGCGGGACACATTGCAGCACGTCCGGCGCGTCCTTCACCACACTCACGACCGCGCACTCTTCGTCCCACCCCTCCTCCTGCTTCCGCACGCATTCCTAAATGGCTCCAGTGCTCGGCACACCCAAACCACGCGTCCGAACTTCTGTGCGCCCTTCAAAACGACCCCTCTCCGATTCGGCGCCACCTTTCAAGAAGCGCAAATACATACCCGGTGGACCTGGTGGCGGAGGACGATACGTGGATGAAGAAGGCGCTGAAACGCCAGTTGGAGGTACAGGACCCGGAGGCTACGCATACATCGGACCCCGTGGCCGCATAGGCCGTATGAACGCGGAGAGACAAGGAGTGGACATCCCCGCGCCTTCACCCTCATATACACGACCCCGACGCGACAGGCCGCCAGCTGGACCGCGATCCAGCTCGGCCGCTGCAGTAGCCGCCGCCGTGGCGCAAAACGATGGGTACAAGCCGCGCGAAGAGCGCGGCTGGGAAGAGTTTCACCACTCGCTCGACATCGACTATGAACTGCCCATCTTCAGCGCAGACCAGGTCGATGGCATCAGCCCTCCCGACTCGGCTCCCAGCACACCAAACAAGACCTCTTCCTCTCTGGGTCAATACGCGATTGAGAGCGGCATATCTGCGCAGCTCGACGGATTACGCGCGCAACAAGCCTCACAGGATGCTACACCCGGATTTTTCATAACGCCGAAGAAGCGCGGCCCCGGCCGACCACCCCGAAAAACGGATTCGATGCTGCATGGACTCGGATCGCCGCCTCGTCCCCGCATCAATCCCATGCCTACGATAAACCCAAAGGAGCGACTCAACCTCCCAAAAGCGACTATGCGCGAGGTGGATCCCTTCAGGGAGTTTGAAGAGAGCGAGGGTGTCAAGGTCAACTATGTTGACCGTACAATGGCGAACATTGGATACCAAGAGAGCGAAATTTTCGCGAGACCGGAAAAGAGCTTCATTCGAGTTCCCGAGGGCAACATCGAAGAAGACTTGGATCTGAAAACTGAAGGCGATGGCTCAGGCGCCATTGCTGTGAACCGCGTAGAATACGACATGGACGAACAGGATGACCGATGGCTGGATAATATCAACACACAACGGCGCGATGAAGGCGTAGAACCCATTAAGCCAGCGATATTCGAGGTCACTATTACTCAAATCGAGAAGGAGTGGCACGCGCTGGAAAAACGTACGCAACACATTTCAACCACGTGAACATAGAAAGCTAACGGATCGCAGGCATACCAAAACCGAACCCCAAACCCCCGCAGACCCACCGGCCGCGTTCGAGCTCGGCAGCGGCTGTCAACGGAGAGCCGGCGGGGCAAGGCGAAGAGCAGGACACGAAATGTAACATTTGCGACGACGGCGACTGCGAGAACACAAACGCGATCGTCTTCTGCGATGGCTGTGACTTAGCTGTGCATCAGGAATGCTACGGTGTGCCGTTCATTCCCGAAGGCCAGTGGCTCTGCAGACGGTGCCAATTAGTAGGACGCGGCACCCCTGTCAGTGAACAGCCAGTATGCACACTCTCCCACCATAGCAACATCCCACTAACAGTCCTAGGGTTGCATATTTTGTCCGAATATGGAAGGCGCCTTCAAACAGACCACCGCCATGAAGTGGTCCCATCTTCTCTGTGCCATGTGGATTCCTGAAGTGTCGCTAGCAAATAGCACGTTTCAAGAACCCGTGCAAGACGTCGAAAAGGTGCCCAAGACACGCTGGAAGCTTGTATGTATCATTCGTGAATGTACTCAGAATCTCGACTAACTTGTTGGCCAGACGTGTTACATCTGCAAGCAGAAAATGGGCGCTTGTATACAATGTGGCCACAAGTCTTGTTTCGAGGCTTTTCACGTCACTTGTGCTCGCAGAGCTCGACTGTGCTTGAAGATGAAGTCTTCACAGTCTGCAAATCCCCTTGATGCAAACGTGCTCAAAGCCTACTGCGACAGACACTCGCCAAGTGACTGGCGTAGAGAACACCAAACGGATGCCTTTCTTGGCGACACGAAATATTACTATCGAAGAGCTTTTCGGCATGTCCGGTGGGGCGATAGCCAAGCATATGCGCTGTCAATAGGCTCCGCACACCCGGTACCTGCGATGGAAGGCCCAGAAGCCGACGAGATCGCCGGTAATAAACGAAAGCGTGGACGACCATCAAATTCATGGCGACTGCCATCCGGAGCCCCTGTCGTACCGCAATCTGTCTATCACAATGTCGAGAACGCCCTTATCAAATTCAACGTCCGCAAGCGCAAGGAGTTTGTTCAAGAAGCCTGCAAATACTGGACGCTGAAGCGAGAGGCTCGACGAGGGGCGGCATTACTCAAACGTCTTCAACTGCAGATGGATTCCTTCTCTTCCATGGAAATCACACGCCGCAACTTCGTGGGTATGGGAGCTGCTGGCCGGCCTAGGCTCCAGCGCCGTATCGAGTTTGCGGAGCGTCTCGAAGACGACATGGAGCAGATCCGAGTCCTTTGCGAGTTGGTCAAACAACGCGAGGCTGAAAGACTAAAGGATATCATGGAATTGAAGGCCATGATCGATTGTATCTACTTCCCTATCAACGGGCTTTTGGAGCCGATCATCGACCGGGCTTTCGCGTAAGTGGTTCCCTTGAACATGTTAACAATAAAAAACTTACCGCCCGCAGATACGATGGCAACAACGAAGTGTTCAAAGTCCCCCTTCAGCACATTCAGTCCAGGCTTAGCCAGCGACACTACACCTCTGTCCAGGCTTTCAGCGATGATATGACGAACGGTATTAGCTCAGTGATCGATTTCGCGAAGATTACCGATATTACTGATACCGATCATCAACTGAACGGCGTTGCACACCAATCGTTGACAGCTGAGCAGAAGGAACAGAAGAAACTCGCAAAGCGTATCTTCAAAGCACTGCAACCGCTCTTCAACGACGCCTTTCGCAAGGAATCTGACCTGGCTGGTAGGCCGTTTGAGCGGGAGATACCTAACCTCGAGGCACTCCTTGACTTGAAGCTGCGAGGACGGCAAGCAGCTTCCACCGGCAGGGACGAGGTACAGCAGACAATCGAACCCAATCCAGACAACGATGAAGCCATGCAAAACGAGGGCGCAGAGGAAACAGCCGATTCAGTCAAAGGGCATGGTGCGCTTCACCTGGCACCGACCCCCGAAGACAACCCTGACGACCACCATGTCGCGCGAGATGAGGCAGCAGATGAGGCAGCTATTGCTGCTCAGCTTGGACAAGATGCGTTGCATGCCAACGGCGAGGCCGCTCCTGATCGAATGGGCATGGACGGGGAAGGAGGCAACGCGCGAGCTGCCCCACCCACCCCTCCCGGCTCGGACCAAGACTTGCTGGGCCCCATCCACTATGGTGGTATTCCTTGGTACATGGTACCGTTCCAGCCTGAGGGTACTACCGTCTACGAAGAGAAGTGGACAGGCAGAGAGAGGGCTATGAGTGAAGACCTGAGCGAGCTCGACGAGGAAGAGCTCGACAGGATGGATCCGGGTGAACTGCTACCGGCGGATGACACGGCGCCGGAGATGGTGGTTTCGAAATCTTCTCAGAAAGCCTCTGCGAGGAAACGAGTGAGAAGGCGTTAGTGGGTTTTGGACTTGTTCAGTCGTTATTACAGCATGCGCCTCTTTCACCTGTCTGTATTGTATTTTGGGTTATGCGGCAGTATGTAATATATCTTAGGGATAGGGGGGTGGGACGGCGTCTGGGCTTTCTTTCGTCTTGGGTGCGAGATGCTTTCATATGGCTGGGCGTGTTTCAATGGACGCGTCATTTAGGTAGTTTTACTCTGCATGTTCCGGGTACACGTCTTTTCTCGCGCAACATTTCTCGCGCAACAGATCATTTAGAATGGCTATCCAAGAATGTCATCTCGTGGAACATGCATGTCTCCTTGGGGCGTCGACGGCGAAGTGACCACGTTTGCGATGTCGGGATGCGCAGGACCACGAGTGCATGCATCTGCACTCGGGCTACCCGCGCAAGACTGATCTGCCTGCCAACCAACGCAGGAAAGCCTCATCACAGTGCCCGTCAAGTAGGTAGTCACGTAGTGAAGGGCAGGCTGCGACACAGTCAGCGCAGCGCACCGGGGCGGCCAGGGCGCTGGGGGGCATGCACCCCGGTCAGGGCTGCCTCACTTCAGCTCGCGTGGCTGCGCTCTTTTGTTCCCTCACCAACGCCGAGCTCTCGTCCTCACCTCGTCTTCTCACCTTTCCTCCCAGTCCGCCCATCACGTAAACCCCTTCCTCCCTTCCTTCACCCACGTGCCCTCATTCAGGCTCGCTGCACTGCACCGCGCTGCTTCTAGGTTTTCTTTGCGGCAGGTCTAGCGCGCTACCGCACTACTTAAGTCCGGCTCCCGTACATCGCCCAGACCAAAAATTCTAGCCCAGTCCGCGTCACTCCACACCCCGACCTCCACCCACCCATCAACGCATCATCATGGCCTCCATGGAGTACGAGCAGGACCAGCGTCCCTACGATGGTTTGTTCCCGCCCCAGGCGACGCGCTCGCTGTGCTTCGCTCTGCAGAGTTTGCTGACAGACGCGTAGACGAGCCCCGTGGTTACGACCGCGACCGCAGCAGGTCGCCGCGCGCCGACCGTCGCGATCTGGACGACTCTCGCGCCCGCAGCGCCTCCCCTGGTGCTCGCGATAGCCGGTATGTGCTGCCCTTGCCGCTTGCGATGACGTGAGCAGCTGCTGACAAGAAGACAGCGGCCCGCCCCCCGAGTCTCGTGGAGGTGGAGCGCGCGGAGATCGCGAAGAGTCTCGTGGAGAGGATGGCAGCCGCAACTCGGGCTCCAACCTCTTCGTCACCGGTATCCATCCCAGTCTGAGCGAGGAGGAAGTCACACGTCTGTTCGAGAAGTATGGCGAGGTCGAGCAGTGCAACATCATGCGCGACCCGCACTCCAAAGAGTCGCGCGGCTTTGGCTTCGTCAAGATGGTTACCTCTGACCAGGCTGATGCTGCCAAGGAGGGTCTCCAAGGTGAAGTCCACCAGGGCAGGACCTTGAGCATCGAGAAGGCCCGTCGTGCCCGCCCGCGTACTCCCACTCCGGGCAAGTACTACGGCCCGCCCAAGCGCGGTAAGTCTCACATCCGAACGCCTTCAGCTTTCGGGCGCTAACAGAACAGAAGAGTTTGGTGGCACCAGCCGCGGAGGTCGTGGTGGAGGACCTCCCCGGTATGGCGACCGCTACGAGGACCGCCGTGGTGGAGGCGGCTACGGTGGTGGTGGTCGTCGCGACGACTACGGCGGCGGCTCGCGCAGCGGCTCGCGCTACGATGACCGACCTTATCGCCGCGAGCGCGACGACTACGGCTCCCGTGGTGTGGATCGCTATGCCTCCCGTGACGACCGCTACAGCAGCCGTGACGACCGTCGTGGCGGCGGTGGCGGCGGCGGTGGTGGTGGAGGTGGCGGCGGATACTATGAGCGCCCGCCGCCCCCAGCTGGCGGTGCTGGTGGTTATAGCGATGCTCCTCCTCCTCGCCAGGAAGCTTATGGCGGCGGCGGAGGTGGCGGTGGTGGTGGCGGCGGCGGCGGCAGGCCGTACGAGGACCGTGGTGACGATTACCGCTCCTATCGCTAGAATCCTCGCTGACCCCATCAGAGCCGAAACGGTTCTGAGGTGCTGATGCGTCTCTCCGGTTTGGCGACATGCAGCACTTTCTTACCCTGTAATCCTACACTTCTTCATGCGGATCGGTTTAATACGGCACTACATGAAGCCGGGGATATGGTCGCCAAAAGTTTCTCGATATGGTTCACGGCGCAACAAGGTAGCATGCTTCGATAGGTTGCCATCTTGTCGCTTCAGCATTTCATCACGGTCTTCGGCACAAGGTGGATTTCCTTGAGAATCGGTAACAACTACTCGGTAAAGGCTACCAACGCCGCAGCTTGGCCTTGGAGCATGACTCGTCTACATTCACGTCGACACCCAAATTGTACTTCTATATTTCCCCATGCGATGAAAACCCAGGACGTCGAGTAATGGTCAACATACCCTGCACCACCAACACTGTCTACATACACTCAATATCATCTCTGGCAACGTGGGCTCAACAGCTGCTCCAACATGACCACCAACGTGCCAGCAACGACTGGCATTCCCTCCAGTGACTCCAGCAATGAGGCACGCAGTAACCCGACGCACGACTTTTGATTTCACCTTCCACTCAAGAGCATCCCATGCGTAAGCGTCGACGCTGCCGATATGCTGTGCACCAGTCCGTGCGCCTTCACCAAACAAACACGTCGCAGCTACAAACCGACCATCTAGGCACGTGGACTGTCACTGTCGCTTTGCGTGTATAGACGACTGAGGTGCGTGTCTTTCTCTTCCTTTTCTATTTACTTTTGTCCGTTCCTTCTCATCCTGTCGGTCATGCTTTCCTATCCAGCTCTTGGCACGTACTCGTAAACGTCGAACCGGCACTTCGCGCCGACCATGGTAAGTGCCATATGGCCTAACACCTCAACAATCGCCCGCCCACTTTACCTCACGTAGGTATGTGAGCGCGTCTCAGTTTGCACCTCGAAGGCGGGCACGCTTGATGTTTTGCGTTGCCCAGACTTGAGGAATGCAGCCTCTGACGGGCTGCAAGCCACTCCTGGTTGCAGTGTGACGCTCTAGCGCTGTGCGCAGTCCGATAGCGGAACATTCCCAATAATGCAATATCAACCACGCGTAAACAAACGCGTTAATTGTAAAGAATCAATCCCTGACGCATTCCACCTATTGCCGTAGTGCACTTTCAGCTGTGGTGAAGTGTCCCTTTCCAGACGCGTTTGGCCCCCTCGTCAGTCGAAACCGCCAAAGGATGATTGATCTGTCGAGTACACAAGTCAGAGTACAACCTAGGGTTGCACAACCGTGGAACCCGCCATGTGAACCCGTTCGGCTACCTCGCCGCGCCTTTGTGAAAGCTGCAAAGTTTAGTACGGAGGAAGCTACCTATGGAAGGGATGGAGACGCATCGCGTCCTCGCACTTGTACGTCCGTGCTTCTACTGTGCCTGCAATGCACCTGCGTACTTGTTCTCCTCTCTTATGCTGCATGCAGATGACTTTTCCTTTGCGTCTAGTTGATAAGTTTTACGGACCGACGGCTCTTTCTTCGTCAGCGTGTCACTCCTTCTACTCACGCACTCATGATTTCATGCCCAGCGAGTCGGTTCCCGCGCGTATCATTTGCTCCTTGTCACCACCATGGTGAAAAGGAACCTCACGCCCTGTCTCGTCTTTATCATCATCGTCCTGTCTTTCCTCCTCCTCTACTCGAACCGCAATGCGCGCGACGACTGGAGAGGACTGCCACAACAAATTGGCCTCGGAGATGGCGCTGTCAGCGAACTGGACGTCGACCTATCTCGACAACAGCAAGACCCAGACTTTGCCATTTGGAACCCCAAACCAAACTTCAAACCTGGGTCGGCAATGCCGCCGGGGCACAACTATACCTCTACGCTTATTGTTGCGAAAGTGAAGGATGAGGATACAGAGTGGATGGACAAGGAACTACCTGATCAACCCAAGGCGATCTATGTGGCGGATGACCCTACGGCGCCTCTCCATCCACCGAAGAACAAGGGGCATGAAGTCATGATATACCTGTCTTGGATCATCGACAACTACAACGATCTGCCAGATGTGGCCATCTTCATGCATGCGCACCAACGCACATGGCACAACGACGACATTATGGGAAACGACGCCTTGAACCTGGTCAGACGGCTAAGTCGGCAGCGTGTGTGGAGAGAGGGATTCGTCAACATGCGGTGCAGTTGGAACCCCGGGTGTCCGGATTGGATGCACCCCAGCGAAACGGAGACAAACGAGTATAAGCAGGAGGAAGCGTTGCTCGCAAAGAGCTGGAGCGAGCTCTTCCCGTTGGATGAAGTCCCGCAGATCCTCGCTCAGCCGTGCTGCGCACAGTTTGCGTTATCTCGCGAACGCATCCAGGCCAAACCACATGCGCAATATCTCTGGTACCGCGAATGGCTCTTCTCAACCAAGATACACGATAACCTCTCTGGACGCATATGGGAGTATGTATGGCAATTCGTCTTTACGGGAGAGAACGTCTACTGTCCCAAAGAGCACATCTGTTTCTGCGACCAGTATGGCAGCTGCTTCGGCGGCGAGCAGGAGTTTTACGAATTCATGCAAGTCAGGAACCAACTCGGGGAACGAGAGCGCGAACTAAGAGAGTGGGAGGAGGAGAGGGATACGATCAATGCGGTGTTAAAAGAAGGCAGGATTGCGGAGGCGGCCGATATGAAGATGCCTAAGCAGGGGTGGGATATAGAGTTGAAGGACCAGATCGAGAGGTTGAGGCCAATCGTTTATCAACTGCAGGAGGAGGCGGTGGTGAGGGGAGATGATCCGAGCATGAGAGCCAAAGAGGCGGGGCGGGAGTGGAGGGATGGGGATGGGTTTTGATGGTGGTTTGTGAGGGTTTCGGATGATAGTGACGGACTATGCTCTTTGCCGGAATTCCGAGTGTTGATGGATAAAAAGTTTGTGTTGACCCATGTAACACTTTGGTAGGCAAACCAGGTGTTTTGTAGTGGAGGATGGCGACATGCTGTCTTGGAGGGTTCTGGGGGTCGAGTGTTACCTAAACCGACATGATGCTGTTATATATATAACTTCCAAGCCATCCATGAGCAACAAATGTACAAGAAGTAAGATTTCATTGCAAATGCCACATCATTCAAACGTCCGACTGAAAGTGGTGGTGGAGACGGCAGTGCTGACGTAACGCCAACAACACCAATCACACGCAGAGTCGATCTCTATGCCTCGCGAATCTCAACATCTGCGCGCCGCCGAGTGCTTGACCTCACTCACAAACAGGCGCGCAATTGCAGGCATACTCCACCAAACACCAAGGATGACGCATTCAAAAGCTCCATGTACCTCCTCGAAGCCACTACATTCCATCCACTTCTTCCACCCTCGGGTGCCTTGACCGTCATCGTCGCCGCCGTTACTCTAAGATCTCAGATCTGATCTCGTAGCTTGCTTGCTTGCTCGCTTGAGCGATCGAACACAGGACCGCCCGCCCGTCATGGCAAACGCGCCATACTACATGCGTGGCCACCAGTTCACCAATGTCGCAAACGCCCACGACGTCGACCAATATGCCGCCCTTTACACCGACCACCAGTCGTCCGAGACGCCTATTACCTCGCTGGAGGAGAATCACAACTTTGTTGAGCTACTTGAGGCTGCTACCACTGCTGCTGGACAAGCAAGCCGGGCCATGAATACCGATAGTGCTGCGTTTTCTGGGCGCGGCAAGAGGAAGAGGGTGTCGAGCTCGCCCGTCGACGAACATGGCTCTGGCCAGGGTCGGAGGGACAGAGCGTCTGGGTCTAAGCGTGCGAGAATGGACGCGCCTACTGATCCTCAGCTCCATGGCGTGGATGGTGTTGAGCGTAGCAGGTATGTATTATTGGGTACTGAGAACCCTCGGGATTAGCATTGCTGACTTTGTACCAATTTTAGGTCCGAAAGTGGTAGCGTGCCGCCTGCGAATGAGTCTCTGCTTCACGATGCCCGAGCTGCAGGTGTTCACTCGGCCGCCGCCCTCTTCAGACGCACCTCAGAGAAGACCAACCGCAAATACACGCGTCCGCCCATGTCGAAGCTTTTCATGTCGCTCCAGCTCACGCCCGAAAACTTTCTGCTTATGCAAGCGCAAGCCAAATCATACATGCTCGACACAGCGCATCCGGACCGGCAAAGCTGCGTGGGCAATCGAGGCAAGGGAGATACGGACATGGTGAAGCTGCGCCTGTTCAACTGCGTTAGGGACTTTTTGAGTGGCGGCGCTGGCCAGCAGTTCTTTGGGGAGAATGTGGATAAGCCAGGCGAGAACGATGCAGTAGAGGCCGCTCGAGCCCTCGGCGAAGAGAAGGCGCCGACCGAAGACAGACTGCTCTGGCCCCGGGATGGAAACAAAATCATCAGTCTCGTTACCCCGCTCCTTCGCCGCATGGTCACAAACGAGAGGCAGCGCATGTACGCAATCGAGAGTAGAAAGGGAGGCGCGAAGAAGAAGGAAGCCAGTGTTGAGGCGGCACCGACGCCTGGCAACAACACCCAGGGCATGAACGAGCCGCATGGACTGGAACAACAGGTTGAGCGCCTGCAGACGTTAGACTTACCACCACATCTGCATGCACTCGCTCCCATTCAGCCGCAACATCAGCATCTCTATCCAACATCGCCAGAACTATCACTATCGGGCCATTCTCCAGCCATTGCTCAGTCTGTCACTCCAGAACCCGTCATGCACACATACAGACAGTCGGGCACAAGGTACCGCCTTGACTTGACCCAGAAGCTCGAACTGCCAAAGGAACCGCCGGCCGAGGCTATACTGGAACATGTCAACCTATTCGTCACCAAGGTTATGCCCGCTTGGAGAGGCAACAAAACACCCGAGCCAGCTCTACTCCGAGTAGAAACACGTCTCGAAAACTCAGACGAGGCGCCTCTGTTCCACATGAGTTGGGAAGAGCTATGTCAACAAGTCGAAATGCTCCTCAAGAACGCTGTGTGCCTGTATCCTGAGCTCGAGCCAAAAGAGTCATTGCTGCCGGAACTCAAGTCATCAGATACTGTGTACACATACCACGGGTTACAGTCGGAGCCGCAGCTGCCGCAGAAGCAAAAGCAAAAGCCAGTGGTGCCACTACTTCCAGGCATGGGCCCCGAAGCACTTCGTGGTCTTGCAGTCGCTGCCACGGAGATTCAGGATGGTGAATCTGCAGAGATTGCTAACAACGGCTTTGTAGCCCCACAAGAACAAAACCCCTTCGCCGACCCCCCAACTGCTCCAGCCTCGGCCGTGCCATCCCCGACTAGTCATCCTCCCAGTGCTCCATCGCCGACTGCTGGGTCTTCCGCCAATGCACCGACGCCTGCTCCCTCTCCATCTGCGCTCTCCCCAACGTCGCAAAAACGCGTTTCGTTCGTCGAACCACTACCAAGACGTAGCCCGACCCCCTCCTCCGATTCAAGTGAAGGTCCAACTATCATTGAAGGTCCCGACCCTCAGCCACTCCAGCAAACAGGGCAACAGAAAACACCCAGGGGCATGCAGCGACCCTCTCAAGTGCTGGCTCCGAGCTGTCTACCCAAATACGAGATAGAAACTTTGTGGACGAGGGGTGCGAGGGCCATTACCTGTAGGGAGGATTGGCATATGGTCAAGGTGGATGTTGCGTGTGCGATATGGACGGACAAGGTTTTGAATGTTGTTGTTAAGATCTTGTGAGGGTGGGTGATGGGTTTGCGCTGATACCGGGCTCTGTCTGTTTGGGTTGGGTGATTGTTTGTTTGCATGTCTGCATGTCGGGGGTTGTTTTGCATTGCGTGGGATTGAGAACTCTTGCATGGGAACGGGCTCGCGAAAAGGGGGTTCTGAAAGGTATCAATCATATGCATAGGTGGAGTTCCATTGTTCTGCTGGTTCGAATTCATAGACTGCAATGCATTACTTTGCGTTCATGCATGTCACCCGCTTGTGCGCTAGCCTTGGCCCTGAGCTGTGAAAGGTCACTTCCAAAGCACGTCTCGTGACTTCGTGTTCCCCTTCAAAGCACCGAGGCGCGTTGACTCACGCTTCATACTTCACACATACGCGATCGAGAGTGCACCTACGACAAATCTACATATCCCATCTTTCATCACGCTTCCGCCGCCTCCGTCTCGTAAAGTCTTCACGTACCGGCGGCTATCAAGAGCACCATGCCATCCAAAACTCTCCCCCCAGGCACAGTCACCGCCTTTCAAGAACGCGTATACGCGCTTCTACAGCAGATCCCCGAGGGAAAAGTAGCAACGTACGCCGCGATGGCGCGGGCGCTGGGGAGTAGTCCGCGTGCAGTTGGCGGTGCGTTGCGCAGGAATCCTTTTGCGCCCGAGGTGCCTTGTCATCGGGTACTGGCTAGCACTGGGGTACGTCACTTCATACATCACTCTCGGCTATCCTGGCGAACACAGATCGAGACGGGACGGCTGCGAGAAGGTTGAGTTGGGTGGGCAGCGCTAACAGTGAGATCTTGTAGTTTATTGGCGGCTTCAAGGGCGATTGGGAGAAAGTACCTAGTGGGATCAATCAGGAGGAGAAGAGGAGGTTGCTCGAGGAGGAGGGCGTGGTGTTTGATGTGGAGGGGTTTTTGGTTGATCGGGGGTGTTGGTGGGATGGGTTCACGGTTGAGAAGGTAGGGAGGGAACTGGTGGGGTAGCTTGGGGGCATGGTGGGGTATGTTTAGGGTGGGAAAAGCTTGAGCTTCACGATTTTTCTAATTTTTATTTTTTGGAAGATTGGGTGGGACGTGTGCAACGCATGAGATGTGGTTGAGAGATTGGGAAAGTGCAAATGGCTAATTGTACTGTTTGATGCTTAGCAAGCTTGACTTTTAAATCTTCGCCACCCGCTCTTTCCGTCTTCCTCTTCAGACCACCACACCACCTCACAACTTCACAACAAATACAAAACCACCACGATGCCGCCCAAACGCAAGGACTTCCTCGGCCCCAAAACCAAGGGCAAGGTCAAATCAAAGACCCAGGATCCACAGACCGAAAACGACTTTCTGGAGGCAGCGGATGATTTCGAGCAAGCAGCTGGCAAATGGCGCGCGGGTGATGCTGCGAAGGCGACAAGGTTCTTCAATCGCGCGATCGATGCGTATACGGAAGGACTGCGGAGGTTTCCGGGGAGCTTTGATTTGGCTTATAATAAGTAAGTTGATCTCAGTACATTATTGTGATAGGCAGCTAACATGTGATCAGAGCAAACCTCGAGTACAACATGTGTGAAGACGACCGTATAGTGGCTGAGCTTGGCAACAAGATGGCGTTGCTTGAGGAGACGCTTAAGAGTCACCGTGCTGCAATGGCGCTAAACGCTGAAAACACGGACGTACGATTCAATACGGCGCAGGTGCTCACTTCGCTAGCGGAGGGTATCTTGGAGAGTGAAGCGCAACAGACCGCGAAAGTACCGGCACGAACGCTACTCGAGGAAGCAGTCGACCTCTTCACGACATGTCTTACCAGTCAACAGCAGGAGTATGATAAGCTAAGAACCGAGTTTGCGGAGGCGCAGGCCGACCAGGCTGTTCAGGAGCAGGAAGGACTAGGACAGCAGGAGAATGTGGGTGGCGCGAGTAAAGAGGAAGATATGGAAACGGCATCAACCGCTTCTTCGGGCCCTGGGGAATGGGCTTTTGTCGAGGAACCTCTCACACCGGAATCGATACTGGAGACGTGTACCGCCCAGCTCAGTGCTCTTACGACTCTACTTAGTCTTTATGACCCTGCAGATCTTCCGGCCATCGAAGCAAAGGCGCAGTATGGAATCAAAACCGCGAACAGTGGAGTGCCGACTCTTATCGCTCTCATCAGAGACTCTCCATTCCAGAAAGTCAAGGACGAACCAACGGGACCCACGCTCTCAATAGCACCTCCAAGTGCGTCAGAAGGCTTGGAAACAACGCCGAAGGACGACGCGCTTCTAGCAGTGGCCAACTTCGAGGCTGCTCTTGCCGAACTCGCATATCGGAATGGTCGAACGACGTCCACTCAGTACGCTAGCTTCATCGAGGGACTGTTTGCCGGATCGATCCAGCCTCCGCAATCCCCAGATCAAAATTCAGTGTATCTAAATGCTCTATCGGCATACTCAGATGCCCTGATCGACCTCGCCTCCGCCATAGCCGACAGCCCTCTGTACGACCCTACGTCACCAACCTTCACCACCTCACTCGAGACCCAATGGACAGCGCTAAACCAGGCCCAAAAGATACTCACCCAACTCTCCACAGGCGCAAATGCCTCTCTTTTCCCTCCCTCCCGCCTTGCTGATACGTTCCTTGCCCGCGGGGACACGGAGCTCTTTCGCTTTCGGGTAGCGCTATCTGAAGGGGCGAAGCCGGCGTGGGCGAATAGCACGAATGTTCTTGTTGGCAATGCGGGAGTGTACTATCGAGGGGCGAGAACGTATGCGGAGAAGGCCGGGAAAGAGGTCGTAAGGAGGACGGCCGATGCGAAGGCGGTTGTCGCGGAGGTGCTGAAGGATGTGGAGGGTAAGGGAGCGGGTTTGGTTGTGGCTAAGGAGGGGTGGAAGGGGAAGGGAGTTGAGATCAAAAGGGTTTTGGAACAGATGGTTGAGGAAGGAATCTTGGGACGGGCGGAGGCGGAGGGTGTGTTGGGGCTTGTGCAGTGAATGTGTGGGCTGCATGGGGTATGTTTAAAGCGAAACAGATTAGAAGCGTGCGCCTGCGACTGAGACCATCAAACATTCTGTATATTATTGATACGACCTCTCAAGATTACATTGGCAATCTATTCACGACACAACCTGCTGTATCCATGCCTCCACCACAGGTGAGATTTGCAGGTTGTTCTTCTCCATGAAGCTGAAATGGCCATTCCCCTTGATTCCCACCTCTAGCAGATCAAGATAATCAACACTCATACCGGCCTGCTCCATGTACAGCAACGTGCAGTAATCATAGTACGCATGGTAACTGGCCTCTGTAACGTAGAGTAACACAGGGAATTTGGACAGATTGACGAGCTGCTTCGCTGGCTCTGCTTGCAGAATACAATCGCTCTGGCCAGTGCTATTGGATGTGATCCGCTGCGTTGGGAGGTCGGTCGAAGGGTTTGTGACGGCGGGCGAGTAGGTGAGGGGGAGGCTTGCCAGCCCGTACGGACGAGCCGCGCCACGGCTAATGACTTGTTGTTCGAACGGAGGACCTTCGGGCTCGAGGGCTACAATTGCTTTTACATTGTCCGGTCGCGCGTCGCCGACGCCCCAGCCGTACGGTCCCGCTTGGGAATGCGAGATCAACACCGCATCGCCAATCTTATCGAGCAGCGCGACAAAAGCATTGACGTTGTTAGTCGCCACCTTTGTAGCGTTGGTCTGGGATTGAATTTCCCCGGCGAAAAAGGCATCGAACGTTTCGTCGCCTGGCTCGCCGTCGCCGGGCCACTGCGTGTGCAGGTGTGCTTGCGGCCAGGAGTTGAACTTCTCGCCTGAGGTGAAGAAGTTTTGGACGAAGGTTGCGTTGCTGATAGAGAGGGTGCCGTCGCTGGGGACCCAGGGGGAGCGGCCGCGTTGCGGTTGGTCCGTTAGGTAGAGGGTGTAGCCGAGGGAGAGGAAGTAGGATGCCCATCCTGTGCGGCCGTCCGGGGTGTTGAGCCAGTTCTGTTTGCGTTATTAGAACTGAAAGAGGAATGGCTTTGGTTAGGGAAGGCTTGGACGCACTGTACCGGTTTGCGAGCCGCCGGTCATGAAGACCAAGGGGTATTGCTGTGTTGATCCAGACGCTGGGACGAGTTTCTCAACGTACATCTGACCGGTCATTACCCTTCCATTCGGCTACGTTTTTGATCAGCACTGCCAAATGTCGATCAAGTCTACTTTCCGCAAACTTACCGCATCCACATACCGTCCGCCAACATAGAAATACGTCCTCACAGCAGCTGTCTCCCCCGAAACCGCCGCAACCTCACCAGGCACCTTGGATTTGAAGAACTCAACCGCCTCAGCCCGCGAACCCAAAGGCCCGGCAAGAACCGGTGATAATGCAGCCAAGCCGCACACGATAGAAGTGAACCGCATCGCTGGGTATTACAGAAGTGAGACTCCCGAGGATCTGTTCATGCGAGGAGCTGATCCGAGGACTTGGGAACAAATAAGCGGATGCTGACCACCACAAGTACTTTCCGCCTTGTGTGCCGCTGGCAATTTGTTTTGCGTAATGCACGGCGACGAGATGGGAGTGATTGGCAGGGTCTATTACTCGTGTTGGTGGCGGGTTATCGTCCGCGGAGTGAACACATGAGTGAACACAGCATTTGAAACCGCACCCATTGGTGTACGAGCAGTGGTGAGCGTGTTCTGCACTATCTCAATTCAGTGTGGACGGCATCTCTACTCAGCCGACTGGTCCAAGGACTCGTATCTTCGCCATTGTAGGAATTTATCGTACGAAATATTGAGGAGATTGGGATAATCAACCCCGCGGTGCTGAGCAGGGATATTGCTTGGTCGGCGACTTGACAGACGCGGGATGAATGTAATTCTCCGGACCCCACGTTTCCTAGCTATAATTGGTGTAAACATCGTCGGTTGATCCGTCTAGACTGAATCCAGCGTTCTTTACCGACTCTTTCCTCATGCAGCAAGCTTTACGCAACATCATTATCTTGCGCATAACGTCAAACCCCTGCCGCCGTCTGCCCGCCACACGCGAAGGAACAAGATAGCGCACCGTGTCGATGTAGTCCTGATGACATGAGAAGCTTCCCCCGTGCCGGAAATCCTACCAGTGGGCCCTGCGTTTCGTCGTCGCCCTGGGCCTCAGACGATGAAGGTCGCACAGGGGAAACCACCATACATGTAGGAGAGCGACGGCGCGCGCAAAGTCGCAACGGACCTCTGCTAGCCACGTACATTTCCTCTACGCCGGACCTGCCTGTCGCCAGCTCAAATCCGTCACCATGGAAGAAGAGTCCGCGCTCCTGGGCGACGCGCCCCTGACCGACCGCGACCGCCTTATCCGCGCAGCGATGCAAACCTACCGTACAAACTTCAACGGCAATCCCAAGCTACCGTTCGGGCCGGCGCGACCGCAACCCCCGCGGCCAGATCTCGCGGGAGAGTCGAACGCATGGCGGACACGCACGGCGGCGGCTGTGTTTCTCAGTTTAATTATACTCGTCACCATTGGGAGGTTCTGCTTCTGGTGGAGGAGGAGGAAGAGATGGAGTTTGGGAATTGATGATGTGCTCATTTTGCTGGCGGCGGGCGTGGCGGCTGCGTATGTGGGACATGTCTTGAGTGCGTTTACGGAAGGGACTTGTCTTGGGAGGCATATGTGGTTTTGCACGTACGAACACATTGAAAGGCTGTATATGGTACGTATGCCCCTGCTAGGCGCATGCCCTTAAGGATACGAATGTTTCGGGTCCACTTGCACGTTTCTCTGGGTAATTACAGGGTTCCGTTAAAGGAACCTCTCACTACAATTATCCCAGCCAAATACACGCCTAACACTCCATACTAATACATCGCAGACCTTTACAATCGGCCAAACCATCTTCTATTTTAGCGTCTACTGCTCCAAGCTCTCCCTCCTCTTCTTCATCCGCCGCCTCACCCGCGACACCTCGCGCGTCTTCAACATCATACATTGGACTCTAATACCGATCCTCATCTGCTGTGGCCTCATTTCCCTCCTCGGCACCGCCTTCCAATGCACGCCTGTCTGGGCGCGCTGGTCCTTCATCACCCTCGCTAAGGTCGACCCAGCCGACTACAAATGTATCTCTGCGATGTCGTTCCAGAATGCACTCCGAGGCATGCATATCGGTACCGACATCGCGTTGCTGCTGTATCCCGCTTCTATATTGAAGAGTCTACAGATGCCGTTGAAGAAGAAGATTGGGATTGCGTTTGTGTTCTCATTTGGACTGTTGTGTGTCATGTGCTCGATTGTTCGCAATATTATCTTTGGGAAGAAGAGGCCGGATTATACCTGTATGTGCTCATCTTACCCCTCTTAACGAGCCCAGCACAACGCGACAGAACTGATGCAATACAGATCAATCACACGACGTCTACATCTGGAACATGCTTGACATTACCAGCGCCTGCATCGTCCCATCCCTCCCCTCGTACTACCCTATATTCAACACCGTCTACAGACGCATCTACGGCATCTCCACTTCCATCCGGGACGTCGCCTCAGCGCACTCCATATCCTGGCGCGCCAAACGAAGCACCGCCCATTTCCGCCAGGACACCGCCAACTCGATAGATCTCATTGACGTCTACGAGCCGCACACGAAAAAGGAGGCGAGAAGTATTGCGAGTGGCGATGTCGGGTTGCTGGATGCAACGGAACCGGAACCGGACAGACCGAGCGACGTGCCCGAGAACTATGTTAGACAGGTGCCTATTGTGAGGGTTCGAGAGCCGAAGAACTCTGCAAATGAGGTGCAGCAGAAGTTCAATGAAGGTGGAGGTGGCCATGTTTGAGGGGTGCATCAACAGTTCAAAAACTTACGTATTGGTCTCACGAATGCATAACGCACTACGGGGTTGGCATCAGCAAGTCGCGGAGACTACTAGCTGCGAGTGAAGGAGGTCTTGGTCGACTCTTACACCTCCACTCGGCTCGCCGCTTACTTTGTCGGTAGGCGCGTCTAATCGAAGAACTAGGTTCTTGGTTCGTCCTATGGATGGCATGTCCTGAGCACCCATGCGAGTGGTCATGCCATCGGACGCGCCCACTGACATTGCCATATCGCTCAAGCCACACCACTCCGCATGAGAAGCCACAAGAACGTTTTCAATTTTCTACAGGATTCAAATGTATGTCAGCCAAGTGAATAGCGTAGATCACATCCCCCGCGTCAAGTTCATTCCAAACAATAAACGCTTTCTACCCCAACCCCGGTCCGGCATGGCCGGTTATATTGCGCGTCATATCGCACTACAAACCGGCAAGCTCAAGTGAGCCCCACGTCTCACGCGAGTGCGGTTACAATATCTGGGGTGCTTCTGATTGCCGGGCGTGGAATCTGGGGAAGGTCGTAGATTCTTTGGTTTCCAAATTTGGCTTGCCGACATGCTGGGCAATCTACGAAAGCTTGTTCCGTGTTGTATGGAAGGAACACCTGACGGCAAGCAAAGTAATGGGCTGCTGGAGATAAGTCGAGGCCGGTGCGCCGATCTGATCGCGCTGCTCCATCCACATCAGCTCATCCTTTTCTCCAAGAGACCAAAGATCGACAATCATGAAGACCATCTTCCTCGCATCCGCACTGGCTATCCAGCAAGTCGTTGGTCACGCCATCTTCCAGGACCTATGGGTCAACGGCGTGGATAAGTCGAATACTTGCGTTCGCATGCCGTCGGGCAATAGCCCCGTCTCGAGCGTTAGCTCTAACGATTTGCGATGCAATGCCGGCGGCTCGAGGGGTGTGTCTGGCAAATGTGCCGTGCAGGCTGGCGATACGGTCACTGTTGAGATGCACCAGGTACGCTCAAAGGACACATACTCAGGGGTCCAGCGAGTTCGCTAACACACTCCGTTCTGTAGCAACCAGGCGACCGTAGCTGCAAAAACGAGGCTATCGGCGGAGCGCACTACGGACCAGTGATTGTTTACATGACAAAGGTTCCCGACGCTTCGAAAGCGGATGGTTCGACAGGATGGTTCAAGATCTACGAGAACGGATGGGCGGCGGCCAACAAGGGTGCTGCCGACAACGATCTCTGGGGCGTCAAGGATATGTACGTTAATCGGGGGTACAAAATGCGTCGTCGATCCAAGACAGCGCACCCCTACTCTAAGACAAAAGGCATTGTCACCCCCCTCGATGACCTCTGCTGACTTTGTACCCAACCTTTAGGAACAGCTGTTGCGGCAAGGTCGATGTTAAGATCCCCACTCAGCTTGCTGCAGGTGACTATCTTTTGCGTGCCGAAGTGATCGCGCTACACACTGCTGGTCAGTCTGGCGGAGCACAATTCTATATGAGCTGCTGTAAGTCTATCAATGTCCGTCCTTATTGAGAGCCTCTACTCACATTACGCAGTCCAACTCACCGTCTCGGGTGATGGAACTCTATCGCCGGCAACGGTCAAACTACCGGGCGCCTACAGCGCCAGCGACCCTGGGATCAAGATCAACATCCACTCTGCTGTTTCTGGTTATACCGTTCCCGGCCCCAAGGTGATTGCAGAAGGTACGGTGGTCACGCCAGGTGGCACGGTCTGCAAGAAGAACATGATCCGTGGGGCGAACGACATTTTTGGGTATTAGATAATTGAGACGTTGCCATGATACACTTTGCACTTTTGGGTTACTACACCGAAAGGACGATAGTGTCCGTACGCAATGGCGTTACGGCAGTGGTAAAGCACAGGCTCGCGTGATGTGGTCACGTAATGCCCATGCGCGACCCAATGTATATATCTCTCCTTCCCATCTCGTGGTAGATGGATAAGCAAGCAATACAATTACCTGCTCAACCCTATTCACCGTGCGCTATGTATACCGTACAAACCACTCCATCTTCTCTGCTATAAGTGCTCACCCCACCGCTAGCTAGCTAATGGAGCCCACCCAACAGACAGCATATCTTCCCTAGTTCAACGAATCGTAGCATGGGGAGCATGCGCTGCAAAACCGTCTTTGGTGACTTTGCCTCAATTCCACGGGTCACCCGTTTACCAAACACCTCAAGCAAAGCCACTCCTGAGCTCCCACCAGAGTGATCTCTCGTCTAGGAACCAATTTGCATCCGTTGGCCCGTTCACCGGACAAGATGCCGCGACTCGCCCTCTACTTCTTTGTTTGCATCAAACAACTTGTTTGCGAGTTTGGTTGCAAACTAGACCGCCGTGCGAAATAACTCACCATTGCCACTCCCCACAACCATCAAGGATAGACACAGACCTTGCAAACAGCTGCATGTAACAAGTAAAACACCAAGTTTGAAGATGAAAACGAGCTTGGATAGTGTAGATACTTGCGCTCTTTATGAATACGCGAATTGTTCGTGAAAGTACGGGCCATAAAACGCATAAATAGCCAGTAGTAGACGCCATCGGGTTGTCCTAACCCAGCATCAGTCCTTTCGCATTACTTTTGTACTGCTTCATCGTTATCGTCTCAACACACGGGATCTCCGCGCTTCGTTACCTTCTTCGACATGTCTGCGACATCTTCCCCCGACAGCGCTTCCCCCGACAGCTCTTCCCCCGACAGCTCTTCCCCCGACAGCTCTTCCCCTGACAGCCCTTCCTCTGACAGCTCTTCCTCTGACAGCTCTTCCTCGGAGGAGTATTCTGAGGCGTTGTATGTATCCCAAAGAGATGGAAGACCGAATATTGATTAACAGCTCCAGCTCGAAAGCAGAGGGTGGTTTGAAGGCGGCAGCATTGGACGTGACGGCTCAAGCCGGCACCTTCACTGTCTGGCCTGCGGATCACGAAGGACAGGAATACTTGAAAATACATTTTCAATTCACCCAGGGCGGTGCTTCTTACCCAGTCATGATGATGGCCGTTGCGGAGACAAGTCCGTCAGTAGGTCGACTTGTTGGCTTCGCACGGGATCGAACCTGTGGGGAATTCACCTTCACTGCTGATGACACCTACTTCACTGGTGCAGTACACGCGGACAAGATCTATGTGTATTATGTGGATGCACAACGCATTTTGAAATCAGTTGGTATATGGAAGATGCAGGATATCGGCGACACCGGAGCAAAACATGCGGATTTCGCAAAGGTATTGAGACACAACGCGGGACGGCTTGGGTTGGCAGTTGAGTAGAAAGGGTAAGAGACCTTCTTTGTTGTAAACTCCCTTGTCTAGCAGCCGGTCAATTGACTAAATAAAATTGAAGATAAAGTTTACTTGGGAACGTGCGAACCAAATTCCATGGCACTGTCGCATCTCGACTTCTTGGAAGGTGGTAGGGTTTTCTTTTCTATCATTGGCTCGAATTGCCCATTACTGCCCTTAATCTATATCCATTGTTAGCTGTTACCACAGAATGTGATACAATCAATATTACCTGGAGAGAAGGTCGTCCGTCCCAGTCTCGAATCGTCTTTGAATATGCTCTAGCATTACGCTCTAATGAAATTGCAACACGACCCTTTCCTGCCTCGGTAAAGATACCAACGAGAACCTGTGATGGATCGAACAACAAATAGACCTTGTTGAGAGTGTTGAACTCAACGTAGGAGGCTTTGATATAACCTGCAAGTACTAGATATGACTGATCAACTGATGCTGCAGGGAGTGGAGCCCAGTTGCCGAGTGTGCATGGTAAGATAGGTCGTGGATAGCCGGTGTTGTAGCCAGGTAGGTCTGGGCTTATCATGTGGCACTTGTTGGCTTTATAGATTAGTGCTAGTACGTTACAATCTAGAACAACTATACTTACATCAGAGACGATGCGAATAGCTGCAAATTCTCTTATGTCCAAGACAATGTTACGTTGGCGAATGTCAGGTCGTACCCAATCCGGGTCAAATAATAGCTTCTAACATAGAATAGTTAGAACTCAGTAGAATCAGCAACAGTTTCCTCAGAACCACGAGTGACAGAACGGATACTACTCTCTGCGCGCGAATATACAAAGACAAGAAGGTGTGATTGGACGCAAGCGCCGCTATGACGGTGAAATTAATTCTTGGGAACGTCCTCTATGTCGCGCAGAACTTCTCCCATGTTTTCATATTGTGACTGGAGACACTTTGCAATAGTACCCACAAGGCCAGTGACTGGTAGTTGTAAGAGATCAGGCAGACCCTCTTGTTCCATCTTCGCCCTCTTCTCGCCCGGAGAGAGAAATAACCCTCTAAAGAGCTGAATCCCAGTTGACATTTCATATAACGCAAGGCCGAAATCGAAAATATCGTCTTGCTCCAGATAGGTTTCCAAGCCCAAGGAGGAATTCGTAAAGTCCCCAAGATGAAGATTCAAGCTTCCATCAAGGAAAAAGTTGTCGCAGCTGACATCCGCATGGGCCACGTCATTCATATGGACAAAGCATAGTGCGAGAGCACCCTGCTGGGCCCAACGGGAAATGAGGACCGCGCTCGACGGTCGATTATCGGGTACGCTTAGATATCGCCGTACAGTATTGTTCTCTGCATGCTGAAGAAGTATACCACTGCCACACTTGCTCCTCCCCTTGTATCCTAATAACGATGATGGCCTTGGGATGTTTGACTTGTAAAGCTGCTCGTATATTTCAGCTTCGCGCTCGCACCGTTCGCGCTCCTCAGGGTCACCGTGAGAGATTTTGATAACTGTTGAAGTGTGTGGAATTAAGAGAGCTAGTCCAGATGTGCCTCCTCCTATTATATCAGAGGCGAATAGGCCGGGAGGAAGTTCGAGAGTCTTCCGAGCCATGACAGAATTCGGAGGCGACCGATAGGCTTGAAAGGTGATTCTATCAAAGAGACAAACGATTGGGAGATGTCCCACTAGGATCTAGCAGTCGTTTACAAGGACATAGACAGACTGGCTACCAGATCGCGGTCGCTGTTGTCAAAGGCTCTGGAGATGGGAGACAGTGCGCGTGAAAACATACGATCAGGTATAGGTGGGTAGAAGGAGCCTCGGAGGAGCGTTCCTGATTGGATGATTGGAAACCAAGGCGGCAATGCCAAGGCCTAGTCAAGCGCTAAGCACGCCGAGCGCCCCAGACATTGTCTGAGTTCCTCGTCACTCAAGCAATCAACTAAAGCCTTTCCTAGCAGTCAGTTCTTCCTTTGGTCAAGTCAATAAATCTCTGGCTTTCAAGTGGGAGGTACAATGCATCGCATCGTCTCAAGCAGGGCATCTCACTTTCTGTCGCACCTTCTCCGCACGCAGTACGCACCTTCAAACAGAACTTCGATACTTCTGCGTCGCGCGGACGCCCTGGCCTCAGCACGTCTTCCGATTTCTAACAGATCTTTTTTCGGTAACACGGCGTTATTCTCTTCGAGGCAGATGATGGACTCGATGGGGGAAAGTAAGCAGTTTAGGTAGCCCTTTCTCTTTCGTATTATGGCTGGAGCACTACTAATGTGATCGCAGGCCCTGATCCTTACAACTACACAAGTGGCCGGTGGCTCCGTCGGGATGTGCTAGAGCGAGACGCACGCATTGTACGATTTGACTTCGACGCACTTTGTCGTAGGGTTGTAGCACTTTGTCCTGGCGCCAGCTCTATCACTTCGTATAACAAGAAAGAAGGTGGCTTCAACAGAGTTTTCATATTCCACACTGACAACGGGAAACGCGTGGTTGCAAGACTGCCATTCCTACTGGCAGGGCCACCGAAGTTGACAACAAACTCCGAAGTTGCGACTATCAAGTTTCGTACGTCCTCCACCATGCAAATCGGTTAAAGCTTGGGTGAATAACTGACCGCTTTGTAACTTTCTAGTACAGGCCGAGACCAGCATTCCCATACCAAAAATACTGGAGTGGAGCGATGACGCTTCAAATGCCATTGGTAGTGAATACATCATCATGGAACACGCACCGGGAATTCCGTTGCACGAAAGATGGCCAACCATGTGCGTGAGCGATCAAATCAGGTGTGTAGGGGCAATTTCCCACAAGCTGAAAGAACTTGTCGACCTCAACTTTCCAGCCTACGGCAGCTTGTACTTTGCAAACACCCCGTATCTCACCGCTCCAAAGCTATCATCAAACCGGAATTTCTGCATCGGTCCTCATTGCGGAGCTATTTACTGGGACTGTAACGTTGGAAATTCCAGATATTATCATAAAGTTGACTCCAATAGTGGACCCTGTAAGTTACTCCATGCGCCTCGAAACTAGCAAGACACTGAACGGCATCTTTAGGGCCTGATCTTGCCGCATACTGTAACGGTCTAATTGACGCCGGAATATCTAGAATTCCGCCGGCTCGGTATTTCCCAAAACGACCACGTTACCACGGATCCATCGAAACACATCATCAACTGCTCGAACACGGTCGCGCGGTAATAAGCAGAATGGCTGAGGACCCTCGCGTTCGAAACGCAGCTCTTCCTGTAATGTTTCACCCTGATCTGCATAAAAGAAACATCTTCGTCTCAGAGGAAGATCCCACTGTTATCTCGGCTATCATTGACTGGCAATCGTCTAGCATTGAACCAGCTTTCTGGTACGCAGATGAGGTACCAGATTTCGCGCAACCCGTTCCCGATCCCTTAGATGAAAGTCAGATCGAACCTAAAAGTGAGGCGTGTGCTAAAGCGTTCGAGGCTTGCATTCAACTCTTAGCTCCAAAGCTATCAACAGCTAGATCAATGGACGAAGCTCTGTTTCGGCCGGTTCGTTATTGCTACAGAACCTGGGAGGATGGGGCCGTTGCTTTCCGTGAGGAGCTCATCCAAACATCGCTACACTGGAAAGAGCTTGGTTTTGCGGAACCTTGTCCGTTCCCACTACCCTGCCCCAATGAACTCATGAGCCATAAAAAGGATTACAAGCTGTTCGAAGCGGCCCATCAGTTGAAACATACTCTGTCAGGTCTGCTCAATACTGCATCTGACGGTTGGGTTCCTTCCGAGCACTGGGAATCAACGGAGTTGGCGCATCAAGAACTATTTAGGGAGATGCTGCAGGAAATATTGGCAAACGAGCAGCCCGACAAAGACGAGCCGATCAAAGATGAGGACGACCTCAGAGAAATCTGGCCATTCAACCTGAAAGAATGAAAATCTATCCAACAGCAGCTAGGGCGGCTGTCAAGCTACAATGGATATTTCAACGCAATTCGAATTGTCTAGTCGGAGGGTGAACCGCAATCTCTTGGTTGGGTCGAAGGAAGTTTCATTTCAGTGCATGGCGGAACCACGAACGCAGGTGTGCATCTAGCTCGACCCCGCCAGAACATGATCGCAATTGACGTTCACAACGGGTAGAGCACGCTGGCCACCATCGTTCTCATGACTACGTTGACAAATGCGGATATCTGTACCACGGTCATGGAGCTTGTGGACTCAAGATACAGCTCGATCTGGATAATCTGGTAGATCACAGCGCGACTGATATCGATGATCTTCCCGATACCTCCAACACTAGCCCCCCGTGCGTATGTTTAGATCAACGCTTCTGAACAGTTGTAACGCGCTATTACTAGAACAGGGGGAAGACTTCGTAGTCAAGCTCGCCAATGTGTGCTTTTGGGGCGCAGGGCCTTTCATGGAATCAGTGGTAGAGCGTCTAGGGAAGGTGCGAGGAAAGCAAGCAGTCATTAGCGATACTCAGCGTGCCCCCTGTTTTAAGGAAAGTACCTTTACATTGCCCTGACTTCATCGTAACCGTACAACCCCATTGCTACGTGTCATTCTTTGCTTCCTCTTGGGCTATGCGCCGCAAGGTTGACACTGATGACCTGTGCGTCAACAACTCAACAACTTCAGGTGATTCTGGAACAGGAAACGGTTGGGTAAAGATCGACGACAAGGTACAAGCATCGCTTCGTCTCGGAAGATCCTGTAATCCGTATTCCAGGAGGTCTTCAACTACCAACTCTTCACAGTAAGAGAAGCTGCTCTCTGCATCCGATGCATCGTCCTCATAGCTCTCCTGTTCGCGCCACTGATCATGTCCGTAGTGTAGAGCCAACCAACATTCTTCTGCAAACGACGGCGCTACAATCGCGAGGAGCGAGAGTAGGATTCGAGTCGAGTGATAATGAACGTCGCACTCAATTCTCAGGGGACAATGCTCTCCCTCATAGCTGGCAATAGAAACCACAAGGCTGGTGAGTTGTGACCAGACCCTGTGGTGGTCCACCGATTTTGACGTGCCTGTCATTGACAAGATAGCTTCCTGCGAGGCAAGCCATAGAGCGCAAGTGTCTTCGTCTGCATCTTCGGAGATTTTCGGACTCGGAGGTGGTACATGGACTATCGATTCAATGAGGTCCATGTCGTGGTCGATGAAATCTTCTGTGACATCAGGGTCGTTGCGGGACTCGATGTCGGGAGTTACGAGTGACGGGTGGGCCTGACTGTCCTCATATAATTGATGGGCAACCCGTACCGCATCCCAAATGCGTTCGAACCACCTTTGAGTGTCCAGGATTGATCGCTCACAGGGCAGACAATCCGTATTAGCGTCTTGACTGAAAATGGTACAGGTTCGAACGACATCTGCACCATACTGGGAGCTATAGGCACGGAGGCTTTCCACTTGAGAATTTAATGGTGGATCGTCGTAGGTAGAAAGGATCTGCTCGACCATACTTGTCTTGCCGTTCCGAGAAGTGACAGTTCGTTTCGTAGAGCATAGTATCGACTGGAGTGTCCCCATTATCGTATGCCGGCGGATATGGTCCACATAGAATGGCACTATAGGATTTGTTGGAAAACATAAATCTCTTTCTTCCTGTATCCTGGTTCCTCGAGAATCCCATTTTGCTTGCCATCTCTGTTCGATCCGAGGGAAGTCAATCTTCGAAGTGATGCGGCGGGTTGACATTCGACAAATTTCGCTCGACGCAAACTGCAAAGAACGGCGAGCCTTGAAATGCGTACGGTGACACCTGAAGACCTCTCTGTACGATAACATCTTGTTGCGTAGCTGCTTCAATTCATTGAGTACAGTTAGGCATCAGTGTGTTACGACCCAGCCTTATGAGGGGTTGTCCTTGCTGAGTCATTGTCGGAGCGGCACCGGTGTTCCACAAGGACGAAGTAAGCTGCGAAATTTGGAAACGTAACTCCTTGTAAACTCAACAACCACGCTATAATATAGTATAAAACTTATGAATAAGTTCATACAGTTATTATCAAAATGAATATGATCCGTGAGGTGAACGACATCTTTGGATATTAAATAATTGAGACGTCGCCATAATACAGTTTGCATTGTTGGAGTGCTCCCTTCTAAATGAACGTCCGCAAGAACTCTCCGAGAGCCATGATCGCCATCGCTTGTCCATACGGCATACTCGTCAAAGCGATGTCCTTGTAATGCTGCAGCGTATGTCCCATCGCCGTTCCGAAACTCACGTCCAACAATTCCCCTTCCTTGTTGATCTTCCCCAGCACAGCCTTGATAGCCTTGACCGCGGGCTCCACATACTCCGGCCCAATGTATCTCTTCCGAACCGCCTTCAACATCCCGTATGCAAAGCCGGCCGTCGCAGACATCTCCTCATAGCTCCCCTCGCTGGCTGGAACGTCGAGCAGCGTCCGCCACGTACCGTTCTCCGCCTGCAGCTTGACAAGCGCACTGCACTGCGCCTCGAGAATCCCTAGCAAGAACTGCCTCAATGGATCGCCCTCCGGGAGCTCCAGCAATTCCACAAAATCTGGAATAGCAATCGTGAGCCACGAGTTCCCTCGCGCCCATCTCGCTTTCGCGAAGTTATGTCCAATGCTGCCGTCTTTGCCATCCTCCCACTTCCAGCCGTGGTAGAAGAGGCCTGTCGATGTGTCGAAGAGGTACTGGCAGTGCAGCATGAATTGGCGTTTCGCTTCCTCGACATACGCGGGCCGGTTGAGCACGAGGCCTATCTTCGCGAGCGGGAGCGCACTCATCATAAGCGTATCATCCCACAACTCATCCTTGTTGAACGAATTATATGTCTCATGTTGAAAGCCTCCATATTTCGTCCTCGGCAACCCATTCATCACCCACTCGGCCCACGTGTCCAACCACGGCACATACGTCCTGTCCCCGGTATTCTCATACAGATACGCGAGCGTCAAGAAAGGGCTCATGGTATTGATGTTCTTAGTCGTGCCTTTGGCGAGCTGTTTCTCGAACCATCCTAGCATGATGTCTTTTGTGGCGCCGGAGCCGGTGAGCGTGTAGTAGTGCCAAAGGCCGTAGAGGCCGATGCCGTGGGTCCATTCCCAGCCGTCCCAGCCTTTTGTGTCGATTACGCGACCGTCATCGAGCTTGAGGAGGAAGGCGCCTGTTGTGTCGGTTATGTGGACGAGGTTGTGGGTTAGGAGTTGGATGGCGGAGTGGATGTCGGCGGATTTTAGGGTGTGGGAGGTTAGGGTCGACATTTTGGGCGATGAGGGCTCGGTAAGCCTGGTGTGGCTTTGGAGCTCGAGGGTTTTGGGGTGATTGTTTGGTAGGATGTATGTATATCAGGTGCTTGAGCTTGATAAAGAAGATTGAACACCACAAGTCTCAAGATCTCCAGAGTGTGCGACGCCGAGGGCCAGGAAATCTTTGGACAAACAGAGCTCCAAAAGTTTCGAAGCTTGTGACGTCCCTGTCGCTCTACAATGCACCGACGGTCGTTCAGTGTTACCCCGACTGGGAAACGCAGCACGTGGAGAAGCTGGGGAGCCCGGTGAAGAACGCCGGTCGTCCGATGCAGCTCTTCTTGATTGGCTCCGACGCGCAAGTATTGGTAGGTCAGGTTGGCTAACCACTGTCGTGTTTGATTACACCGAATGCTCGTTCGTCGATAGGCCGATGGGACGGCGGCTTGACAATTGTGGTATTCAAGGGAGCTGGGGTAGCTGGGCGCCGCGTGGAGGATCGCCCGGGGGGACGGCGCACTCCTGTCGAGTAAAAGCCACCGGAGAAATATTTCCACCAGCCGACTGCGCACGCCAATACAGATTTCGCACGATGCTCGCGCGAGGAAGAGGATTCATGTATCCACACGTGATAGATTGGATCCTCATCTCGGCCTCAATTCATCCGAATGGTGCCAAAACGATCCAGGTCCGCTAATTGGCTAAGACATGGCGTTCTCTCCCCGCAACGCTTGAGTGCGCCCCAGCTTCCCCACCTCCACATTCTATTCGAACGTCTGCACTTCGAGACGAGTAGGGCCTACTGCTCCACTCGCCGTGATAGGTTCGGCACGCGGGGGTGTTGTGCACAGCGTAGGATCGTTGCAAAACAGACGGGCCGACAATTGCGCCCAGCAACCTAGTTTGTATGCAGGCGATTCTTGCCAGTCTGGCGGACAGCTCCTTGCCCAAAGGAGCACTTGGCCCGGTATGGCAGGGTATAGGCCAGGCAGTTTTTCCGACTGTTGAGGCCTTGCTATTTAGACGCGGGACTCCACATTCTTTCCCCAGACTTTCATCGTGATTGTTGGGCTTTGTTTGCTCACTCCATCTCGTCTCTCACCAGCTGTGTGTTAGCACCCACCGCGATCAACATGGCGAGGACTAGCCACGATGCCGTGCCCGTCCAGGACGCGCCCGAAATCGTGCACGACTCATCGGCGGTTCACGATGCGGGAAAGCCCGACATTGCAAAAGTCGAGCGCGTCTTGTCTAGCACTGAGAACGAGAAGAGCGACCACATGAATTACGACCGTGTCGACGCTGAGATCTCGAAGTATGCGGGCGCGGTTGCGATTGATATCTCGCCTGAGGAGAACAAGCGGTTGAAGAGGATGATCGATACGAGAGTCCTTCCCATCATGGTGTTCACCTACTTTTTGCAGGCGCTGGACAAGGGAACGATGTCTTTCACTGCTATCATGGGGATAAGGACTGATATTCCGGTCCTGGCGGACAACAGCAAGGTATGTGAATCATCCACCGAGTAGACGCGTCTGCAGCAAAAGGACGTATTGTGTACTATTCCTCTGGTATCCCCTGGGAAGGTGTAGCGGACATATGACAGACCCCTTCAAATCTAGAACACTGCTAACAACCTCCAGTGGGCATGGCTAACAACCTGTATCTACATCGCCGTCCTGATCGTCGAATTCCCCACAAATTGGATCATCCAGCGCGTCCCCATCGCAAAGTACCTCGGCTTCAACATCATGGCCTGGAGCGTCACGCTCGCCTGCCACGCCGCATGCTCAAACTATCCTTCGCTGATCGCCGTCCGCACCCTCCTGGGTATCTTCGAGGCCGTCTGCCAACCGACCTTCTTGATCCTCAGTTCCATGTGGTACAAGCGCGACGAGCAAGCTTCCATCGTCACGTATTGGTACATGATGAACGGTGCCCAGCAGATCGTGGGCGGCTTGATGGCATACTGCTTTAGTCTGATCAAGAGCCCGCCCTCGCTGCTGAAGTCATGGCAAGCCATCTTCCTCGCCTACGGCATCTTCTCGTTCTTCTGGGGCGTATTCGTCATTTGGTACCTACCTGGTGCGCACCTCCCATTTCTACTCATGCACAGCCGTGACTGACCCGCCTCCAGACTCCCCCATGCGCGCAAAATGTTGGTCCGAAGAGGACAAGAAACTCATGGTCGAGCGCGTCCGCTCCAACCAGACGGGACTCCAGAACCGCAAGTTCCGCTGGTACCAGATGAAGGAAGCCTTCCTCGACCCGCAGACCTGGTGCTACTGCCTCATCGCCATCTGCACCACGCTCCCCACTTCCGGGCTCGGATCCTTCTCCCAGATCATCATCAAGGGCTTCAAATTCAGCGTCCTCGAGACACAGCTGCTCGCCATGGTGCTGGGCGTCGTCATCATCGCTACGCTGCTCAGCTCCACGTGGGTGGTCAAGAAGACGAACCAGAACCTCATCACCATGGGCATCTACGTGATCCCGTAAGCACCCACTGCCCACACGATCCAATCCCTTCCACTATAGTACACATCGCTAACACAACCCAAGCTCCTTCATCGGCACCATAGTCCTTATGACGGTCATCCTGCACGACAAAGCCACCCAAGTCGGCCTGCTAATCTCCTACTACATCGTGCTGTCCTTCTGGGCAGCGCAAACCCTCTCCATGTCCATGCTCGCCCGCAACGTCGCCGGGCAAACCAAGAAGTCGACCGTCGTCGCCATGAACTTTGTCGCCTGGTGCGTCGGCAATGCCATCGGCCCGCAGGTTTTCCTCACCCGCGACGCGCCCCGCTACTTCATTGCTTTCGCCACGCACTTGGGCTGCTACGTTGTGCTCGTGCTTGTCATGGTCTTCTTGCGCTTCTACTTCGTGGCGAATAACAAGAAGAAGGACCAGTTGGCAAGCCAGCTTGCTGAGGCGAGGGATGATCATCTTGTGCATGCTTTTGATGATTTGACGGATAAGGAGAACCCTAACTTTCGGTACGTGTATTAGAGGGCTCGTGGTGTGTGCGAGCGCCTTGGGCGGGATTGTTGGACGTTGGTGTAGCTTTGGCACGTAATGAATAGGAACAGCGCGAAGTTCACACACAGCTTTGTCTTTGCTACTTGCATGTTCTGCAATGATCTCACTTCTCGACTGCCACCGAAACTTCTAAATAATCTCGTGTCCATTCGGAATCCGCGTGACCTCTTCCGTGATCGTATAAATACCGACTCAGCGGCATCGCCATCACGCGCAATCCTCACAAACAGTCCCATCCGCATTCCGCTTCAACTCGACGCCCTCATCTACCACCTCTTCCACCTTCGTCTCTCCACCCAATTTGCCTTGGCCCTCATCCGCTTCCCCCTCCACCGCCTTCCCCTCTTCCTCAACAACAGCAGCTTTCTTCTTCCCCCCTTTATCCGAATGTCCAAGGTCCTTTCCAGGATCAATATAATCCCTGACCCGCTGCTTCAAAACCTTAGTCTCTGCGCTCAAAATCAGCAAATCACGTTTATACTCCTCCACCACCTCCCCGCTTTACCAAACAACACGACATCGGATAACACAACATACCAGGAAAACCCCCCTCGCTCTTCCGATCCCAAAGCAGCACTTTCTTGACCTCCACGCCTTTGCCTTCTTCAACAGCTCCATCTTCTCCTTTCTCCGCAGGCGCCTCGTAAGTCTTCACAGTCACACAATCAGCACAACCCTTCGTGTCTTCTGCACCACTGTGATAGGGATGGACCCCTTACAAGCTCAACGGTGAATAGGCCACCCGTAGCCGGTATGAGTGCTATCTCGCCAATCTGCGTGCCAAATGTCGAGAGGAGTTCTTGGCCGAACTACGAAGTGGTGCGTTAGCGGTGGGCGGCAGGGTTGCGGGGCGCAAACGTACATAAGCGGCTCTCAGCATCCAGCGGCATTGCGTGCAGAACGTGATGGCCACGCGCGGTAACGACACGGGCGCGGATTGTGTTGAAGTCATGTTCAGTGTTCGTGTTGAGCTGTCGCCGCACCTTCGAATGTCGAAAAGCATCGTTATCGATTACTCACGCCATTACGTCAGAGCAGACGCAAAAACACCCTTGGTGACATAGATCACATCACGACAATGAGAACAAGCATTTTTTTGAACGTTTTTCGTCATTCATATGTAGCTACTGAGAATCTAAGCATAGTACTCAGAGCATCCGAGATCTACCTAGAATACATTCCATCATCAAGGGATATCCGTCCATGAGTCGTATCCTCCTCAATCGCTCAGGCGCCCGCATTAGATGGCTGCATCGTATGCATGCAAGCAACGTGGTGGAGGCGTTGAAAGGAAATAGCCGTGACACATAAAGAAAGGGGGAATCAAAACGCCGGCCAACTTTTCGTATCAGATGGTGTAATGCGTTTAGTCAACCTCCTCCATGGCGCTCTCACCAGCCGCCTCGGCGGCGGGCTCGTCAGCGCTGGCGGCCTCCTGCTCCGTCTCGACGTCCTCGTCGACGTTCAGACCGAGCGACACAAGCTTGTGGATGCGCTCGGCGTACTGGACGGGCTCGTCAATGGTGAAGCCGGACACGAGGAGAGAGGTCTCGAAGAGAAGCAGGGCAATGGACTTGACGGTGCGGTCCTCCTCACCATCGGCCTCAACCTTGCGCTTGAGCTCCTTGATGATCGACGACTTGGGTGAGATCTCGAAGGTCTTCTTGGAAGACATGTAAGAGCTCATGGAGGTGTCACGGAGAGCCTGGGCCTTCATGATACGCTCCATGTTGGCTGACCAACCGAACTGGCCGGTACGGATGGCACAGGGTGAGCCAGTCAGCTTGTGGGAGACGACGACCTTCTCGACCTTGTCGCCGAGAACGTTCTTGAGGCTCTTGGCGAGACCTTCGTACTCCTTCTCCTCAGCCTCGCGCGCGGCCTTCTCCTCCTCTGACTCCTCAAGCTCGAAGTCCTTGGTGATGTCGACGAGCTTCTTGCCGTCGAACTCCTTGAGCTGAGTCATGGCATACTCGTCAATGGGGTCGACCAAGAAGAGGACCTCAAAGCCCTTGTCCTTGAGGGAGTCGATGAAGGGAGACTTCTGCACAGCCTTGAGCGACTCGCCAGTGATGTAGTACATCTGCTTCTGGTGCTCGGGCATGCGGGTGATGTAGTCGGTGAGAGAGGTGGTCTCATCGCCGGACTTGGTGGAGTTGAATCGCAGAAGCTTGGCGAGCGACTGGCGGTTCTGGGAGTCCTCGTGGATACCGAGCTTGATGTTCTTGCCGAAGGCAGTGTAGAACTTGTCGAACTGCTCGCGGTCCTCGGCGATCTCGTTGAACAGCTCAAGGGTCTTCTTGACGATGTTCTTGCGGATGACCTTCATGATCTTGTTCTGCTGGAGAGTCTCACGCGACAGGTTGAGGGGAAGATCCTCGGAGTCGACGACACCCTTGACGAAGCTGAGCCACTCGGGGATGAGGTCGGTAGCATCGTCAGTGATGAAGACACGGCGGACGTAGAGCTTGATGTTGTTCTTGGTCTTCTTGGTCTCGAACAAGTCGAAGGGAGCGCGCTTGGGCACGAAGAGGATGGCACGGAACTCGAGCTGGCCCTCAACGGAGAAGTGCTTGACGGCAAGGTGGTCCTCCCAGTCGTTGGACAGGGACTTGTAGAAGGAAGCATACTCCTCCTGGCCGATGTCCTGGGGATTCCGCGTCCAGATGGGCTTGGTCTTGTTGAGCTCCTCCTCCTCGATCTTGGACTCCTTGACCTTCTTGGTCTTCTTCTCCTTCTTCTCTTCCTCCTCGTCGTCGACCTCCTCGACCTTGGGCTTCTTCTCGTCGCCCTCGGTGGTGGTCTCCTCGGCATCATCATCCTCAACCTCGGTCTCCGTCTCCTTGAGAACGTGGAGGTAGATGGGGTACGAGATGAACTCGGAGTGCTTCTTGACGACCTCCTTGATCTTGCTCTCGTTCAGGTAGTCCATCTGCTCATCCTTAAGGTGGAGGATGATCTTGGTGCCGCGGCCGATCTGCTCGCCCTCGGGGTCCTCCCTGATCTTGAAGGTACCGCCGGCACTCGACTCCCACACGTACTGCTCGTCATCGTTGTGTTTTGAGACGACGGTCACGCGGTCTGCGACGAGGTAGGCCGAGTAGAAACCGACACCGAACTGACCAATCATGGAAATGTCGGCACCTGCGGACAGGGCCTCCATGAACTGCTTGGTGCCCGAGCGAGCGATCGTACCCAAGTTGTTGATGAGATCAGCCTTGGTCATACCAATGCCGGAGTCTTGGAGGGTGAGGGTCTTGTTCTCCCTGTCGGGGATGATGTCGATGCGGAGGTCCTTGCCGCTGTCCAACTTGGACGGGTCTGACAGGGCCTCGTACCGGATCTTGTCGAGGGCATCGGAGGCGTTGGAGATGATTTCCCGTAGGAAGATCTCCTTGTTTGAGTAGACGGTGTTGATGATCAAGCCGAGAAGCTGAGAGATCTCAGCCTGGAACTCGAACGTCTCGGACGCCATGATGTGTATGTGGGGTGTGTCGGGGGACTGATGGTGGTGTTAGACAGAGTCCAGACTCGATAAAAGAGGGCACTCGGCGGGGGGAGGGGATCGAGAGGCAGAATTTTGCGTAGGCAATGGCTGCCTCGAGCGAAAGGCTGGGGCGGCTGCGGGGAGACTTACGGATTAAAGTGTGTGTCTGACTCTGTAGCTCTATATAAAGCCGAGAGAGTGTAGTGGGTAGACAAGGGCGTCTGCGTGTGGATTTGCAGAGGTAGAGCGGTTCGACGGTGATGCAGAATTGGAGAGTGTGAGAACTGCAAGCGGTGCTCATATAGCCCGCTGGTGGAGCTCGAGAATCTTCTAGACAGCCGGCAGAATCGCGGCGAAAGCTTTGGACCGGCCAATCACGTGCCGCACAGCCCCTCACCGCCCGCCCTGCGCAAACTCCGCCTGCTCTCCCCAGCAACGGCCGCCGGCACCAGCCTCACGCGCAGGCTGACAGCGACGGGCTGCTGTCTGCCTGTCCGTCGTGCTGTCAACCGGCGTCTTCTTGAGGACCCGACCTTTGCCTTTTGAGAATCCTCCGTGGACGTGGAGCGCGCTCCGCTCAACATCCACTGTGTTCACGATGCTGCCGTGGGGCGCCATCATACCCTGGTCGAGCTTGGAGCTCCGAGCCGCTGCTTCCTTCCGACTGCCTCCTCTGCGGATCCTCGCTGCCTGGTGAACTGCAGCCTGTCCTCCATCCTCTCCACGGCAATTGCTAGTTGCACGTACATGTATTCACTCGGGATTCCGCATCCGGGAAGGCGTCAGCACACATTGCGCCGCAAGCCATAGCGCAAATGGACTTCTTTTCCAGCATCCGCCCACCCTCGCCTTCACCGCTGTTTCTGCTGCCCGTGGAACTGCGATTGACCATATACGAGTTCGTCTTCAGCTCTGCACCGCCCGCTGCCGAGAAGTCGCTGCTGCCCAAGTGTGTAGTCCATATAAATGCCGCCAGGGAGCTGGAGGAGGCGCGGAATGCTGTGCGACCACTTTGCTAACAGACCTCTTCCAGATCGTCCACCAACCTCGAGCCTCTCCTCACATGCCGGGACTTCTACAGGGAAGCAAGGCTGGTTGCCTTCGCGTGCACCATCCACAACCTCAATTGGACGCGTCCCTCCAACTGCCTGCGCCGTTTGCGCATCCTTGAGCCTCCTCAGCACAGCCATATCCGGCATGTAGCCCTGACCACGTCCGCCTCGGGCCTCTTCGACAAGCTTCTCCCGCTGCGCCAGCACGTCGACCACACGCATGCGCCACACTTGGCCCTCGAGTCCATCACCATCGTCCTCGATCTGCCCGAGCTATCGACGGAGCCCTACAGGGTGAGGAGATTGCAGGAGCAGGACATGGTGTTTGCGTCGATCTGGTACTTCAAGAACGTGAAGAAGGTTGCCCTCGTGAACATACTGTACAGAGAGGGGCTGAAAGAGCACCCGGGCATGCATGGCAAGTGGATATGCATCAACGAGGACAAGTCGATACAGGCGGCCGTTCTGGACCCGTCTTTCGACATTGCTCTCGTAGACACGATTCGATGGCGCTTTGAGCTCACCAGCTTTTACGACTATGCCTGGAAGCCATGGCTTGCGTAAGCGCCTGGGTGAGAGGTGACACTGAGGTTGGCGCATACGCTCAGGATGAACCTCATCTGGATGGGTCTCGGTGCATGTTGTCTCATACTAGCGGCCGTGCCGCGCAAATACAACGCATTTTCTCCACTCGCTTTCGGTCCCTTGCACATGTTTTGCGATCCTCGTTACCTCTTCAAGTGTGCGCATGGTGTCGTGTCACCACCAATTGCTATTTGCACCGACTTCGGTCAGGTCGAACCACTATTATTCCTGCATGCTTCCAATAAGAGTTCCCCGTTCATGAAGAGTCTATTTCCGCAGTACCAGCACAGTGGTGCGAACTTAGCTACTGCGGTGGGCACTGGAGTCGAACCGCATCGTGCCACGCAGAGATTATGCTCAAGTGTGGTCACTATGGGCTCTCACTTCTTTCCCTGGCAATGCGATGAGACATGTAAACAGTAGGACACAGTAGTCACATGGTGAGCAGAATGTAACTCGCGTCGCTTTGACAGAGAATACTTAGTCAATGCTAGCCTCAGCGTAGCATGTCCATTTTATATGGCCGACTATCAGAACAGCATCGGCACAAAGCCAATAAGCAGCCGCGACGCTCCCAGCGAAACGAGACGAATCCTCCGTCCCCAGCTCCACAGCCGAAATTCCGCAATATATCCATACAGATGTCCCAATTCCATCCGCAAGTGCCTCCAGCACCCGTGCCACTGTAATCTAGCGCCATGCAGTTCGCCCTGCAGCTCGAAGTGACCCCTAACGAACCTTCCACTCCAGTTTATCCATCCTCTTCGAGAGCCTGATATCCGCCAACTGCATCGCCCTCCTCACCTCGCCGGCCTTCTCTTCAGCCCTCTTCACCCGCTGCTCCAGGCCCTGCCTCAGCTCCTGCAACTTCCCATCAACACCATCCGCACAATCACACTTGTACGTCTCAGCCCCCTCAGCGCTATAGTACGTGCCATTGGCGTTCGGCGGACCCAGTGCCTCCCAGGTATTGTCGATGCGCAGGTCCTGGTCCTCGAGTGTGCTCTGGAGGTCGTGGTATTGCTCGTTCAGTATGATGAGTTTGTGGTGTTGTGACTGCTGGAGGGACGCAGCGTGTTTGTACGACTCGTGGAAGAGGGAGTATGCGTGCGAAAGGTCGGTGTAGACCTTTGTCGCGAGGGTGCAGTGGCTGGCGCCGTGGTGCGAAGTGAAGAGGACTGGATGCCTAAGCTCCTGTACGGTTGTGAGGAACAGGCAGCAGAGGACGCAGCATAAAGTCAGCCAGTCCCTCGGACTCCACTTCATCTTGTGCTTCCCATCGACCTCCCGCTCGATCTCGTCATGTGCCACCAGCGGATCTTGAATGGTAGCGTTATGCAGCCGCTGAAGGAGGTCCACGGCCGCCCAGACACTCTCGGTCGCCTCGGTCGAATGCTCGAGCAACTTGCCGATTTCGCAAGCGACAACCTTGTTGGTGATGTCCTCCACGGTCGGAGGCGGCGAAGGGTCCTCCAGTGCTTTTGCATATTCGCCCGTCTTCTTGCTCATGACCTTCATAGCGAAGATGGTAGCTTTGCTGGTCGATAGGGAGATCTCACGCGCGTCCGCAAGGTGATGATGCGTCCAGTCTGATGGAAAAGCTGTCTCGTTGCTGTGGCGGTCGAGATTTTCAACAGCTTGAATCAGGGTCCTAACAGCGGAATGGAGCTCCGCATAGCGAGTGTATGAAGGCCATTCTAGGAGGGCTTTACTGTCCACATCGTTGGTCTCCAGATACGCCCGCAGGCTGTCCATTTCTTGCTCAACATTTGTCATTTTTGCGACGACATTGTCGAAGGTAGCATCATGGAGATCATCCTTGCATAGTATGTTAGCATGCTTCCGGAAGCTTGATTGTATGGTGCTTACCTTCGGCATATCTTGCGGAGGCACATCGATGTTGACTCTGGTGGTCGCGGTCTCACCTTCAACCGCCTCGGCAACCGACAACGTGGCACCGTTGACTTTGTGGTGTTCAAGATCATCTTCAACTTCGGCTGGCTCGGGAGCTGGCTCCGTGGCATCATCAACTTTTAGGTGATCAGGCATATCCTCACCTACACAATACTGTTCAGACGGCTCTGTCGCTCTTGAACACGGAGTCGGCTGCTTACCCGGTACGGACGACATGGCTGAGTGAATTGGTGTCGACGAGGGTGGAGGTTGTCGGGCGACGGGGGTAAGAGTATAGTGCGTGGCGAGGTCAACACTGCACACGTCGCTTAGGCAGCGAAGCTGGAATCCTGCTTCATTGACACTGTGCTACGGTGAATCGGTGAATGCCTCGTGGCCTCTGGTGGGACGAGCTAGGTGTGACCTGCGGAAGTCGTGCTTTTAAAAGGTATTTCGCGACCGATGAGGTTTGCCTTGTTCGTCCGTCATTCTTTCAGACGGGCATAAAGCACTGGCGAAGCTGCGCGTTGCCGACGGCTGGTGACAAGAGAAGTTACAGTAGCCAACGATGCAGATACCCGCAGGTTGTCAAAGCGGGCCGCGCGGAAGGGCTTGGCAGATCCGTTTGGATGGGAGTGAAGATGTTGTGATAGGTGGTCGGTGCCTCCCATTGGCTACCGGTGAGCCACGGGAAGGTACAGGGACGTTGTTGCCTGTTTGATCGCTCCGATGGGATAACTACCCGCTACAATCATTGTTTGACGTTTGGTATTTTTTGAGATGATTTCCCCTAATCCTGCTGGTTACTTGTGACAAATCGGTGTGGTGGTCCTTCTTGGTAAGAGAGGTGCGAGGTGCAGGTTTGCGTGCAACCACAGTGTTTTCCCGTGAAAGAGTGTGTAACAGGTTTCTAGTGGTAAACAAATGGAAGCTGTACTTTCAGATGTCAGATGCTGACGGCCTTGATTTCTGTGACGTTCTTCTTTTTAGTCCTTTCTTTTCATGGTACCTCAGCCGCACAGTCGCAGCTCAGTTCGCCGAAGTCGACGATGTTCCCAAGGGCGGACCAGCAGCTAACGGGTGACTCTTTAAACCCGATCCATGGGTAGAGAGCCTACTAGTAGACGTCATCGCTCTCTGTGCATCGCTCTGTCACAGGTGAAACGAGCTACCGACCATGCAATTCGAAAGGCTCTTGCACGTGAAGGCGTACAGACGAGTGATAAAGCCAAAGACGATAGTTCGATTGGTGAGTACTGCTAGATCCTGCGGCTACGGAAGCGGTGCAACAGGAGAATATCCCATTTGGTACGTCCTGGTTCCCGTCAACCAAAGTCCGAGAAAGATCTGCACATGGAGTTTTCGCCCACTCGCAGCGCCCGGTGAGCGTGTCCGTGTGTGCAACCTCGTAGGAAATTTTCCGGACTCAAGCTTTTAGCATCAAAACCTTTGTCTTCAGTCAAGAGCATACTGCTAGTGCATTGAGCTAACACAGATCCTGGGTCCCATACGCAAGCGGCTGATGGGCATGGGACGGGAGACCTTCGATTGGGTATAGGACGTTGTGTACTTCGGTACAGTTATAGGTAACAGGGGGGTGCAGACACTCGTTTGACTAGAGAACTCGTACAGGGTCAGGAGTGGAGACTGGAGTTCGATCATCCACTAATTACACTAGTATAGTGTATGTAGCCAAACATGCACGTTTAGTCGTGAACGGAGGCTGCACTCACCGGTACCCCGATATCTTTCGTTGATTGTAACTCTCATCGTGCTTCCAGGAAGTGGTGTCTCCATACCAGTATGCTTTGTCAGTCGCTCTCTAAGACGGAGCTTCGTTTACTTGTTGACCGTCACGCCTTAGCATCGAGTATGCGCGCCTCCGACAGAAACGTATATCAGAAGCAAGGCGGAGATTATCTCTAGGTTGCGATATCTTGGGATGCTAGTGTATCATGTCGATGGACAGCCTCCCTGGTGTGCGGCACAGGACGGAAGTCGTGGATGCTTGTGTCGCGAAGGGAGATTGCTGATCGCCGCTGCTCGGAAAATTTGATAGGTGAAACCTTTCATATCAAGAGCAAGGAGTAAGAAATGGGAAATGATACGTCGTAGGCTGGCTAACCAGCGGAACCATGCGACGAGGACTGGCATCTAGCCGTGGGAGAGCCGCTGTGGTGTTGAGGCTGTCGGACATCCCCATGGACCTCCGGTCCGACAGCTTCCCCGCTTCTGATTCGCCACTCGGCCGGCCAGACCACCCACTCGCAGCGACGTACAATCATACACGACGACTCGCATGTACCAGCGCCAACAGCATGAACGTGTAGGCAGACTTGGCGCTGGTGGAGACGACAAATCGTGTGCATCGAATTCTTACTGTGTGGGTGGGAGAAGGATTCCGCCGACGCGGTCCAGCGTCGAGCACCCCTGCTTGGAAGGCGATCATCCAGACCGTGCTCGGATGCACCAAGGTCCGCGCTACGATCTCAATTGCGATCCCGGCTGTCGCAATCATGACCTCGTCTAGCGCATTCGACAAGAAGGATGTTCGACAGGGACCCTTGGACTCCGTCATAGTTTCAATGAAAGATGTTTCAACATCACGGAAAGTTTCGTGAAATCTTCGCTGATAACATGTCCATTTAGAATATCACTTGAAATCACTCCCGCTGGAACCTCACAGCTTCCAAAGCTGTCCGAGAAGAGTCACCAAGGGCACAGCAGATCGCCCTCCTTGGTACTACATGGCTGGAACAGCCATGGCGTCGGCGAGGATGCAGTTTCCTCGGAGGTAGAGGAACAAAGCCCACATTTGCGTCCAACAGCAAGCCACCAAGGCTGCTTGACGGCGAGCTGAAATGGAGCTTGCCCACTTGCGTACAGACGTGTGCATACCTCCACGCTTGGCGAGGATCGGCAATCTGCAAGTACCACTTAGTGCTCTTGTCGCTCCGGCTGGCGCCCCATCTGCAGCCACGCGAAGCTAACGCGGCCGGGCCGGACAGCACAAAGCTGAGGTCGCGACATGGACATGCCTACATATACACTGCTGCGTCGTGTTGCCTTCGGGCTAATTGAGTTCTGTGGCTTCTGAAGGGATTCCATCAGCAAGACCACTTTACGTTACGAAAAAGCTCCCTCCCTCCCACTCTTAGTTTGTCCCTCAGCTTCAAATCAAGAACGTTGCTTTATCACTTAAGGATGTCGATAGCCCCAAAGCGGTCCACGCCTCTCGTGGCAGATGGGTCTCGACCTCGTGTTCATGCGCCGTCTCGCATCCCGCCAGTCAGCAGTGACTCCCACGCCAACCCATCTGGCCGCAAACGGAAATCCGTCACTGCTGTTGGCTCAGCATCTGGAACTGGCCAGACTTCGGGTCGCGTTCCGACGCCCCAGTGGCGCATCCAGCCTACTTCCGCGAGACCCCATAGTCGAATAGGCGAGGAGTATAACCTCGACTCTCTCCTTCACGACCCATCGAAGAGCTTGCCTCGACGAAATTCCTCTGGTAGTTCATTAAACGATCCGCATCCAACTCGGCGGTCGGCCAGCTGTTTAGCAGCAACGCCAACCGTAATGCGCCCAATAAAGGTCCTAAGATGGGACGGCCTGACGCGTGAGGCTAGTGAGTGGGACGGCTTGCGAAGAGTAAGTGACTATCTGCGCGTCAAAACAAACAATGCTGACTCTCGAAAGGATCCAGAGCTCTGGTTCGAAGATGGCGACTGCCTCGTGCATCTCTACGCTCGCGGTCAATCTCGTCGAGGTGCCGCATTTTGCGTCCCATTCAAGGTTCTCCAGCAGAGCAACTGTGGTTCCATGCTCAGTCTCTGCTTTGCGCAGATGAAAACGACCCCCGGAACCACCTCTAGTCATCTCAGACAACTCTCCAATGGCTCCAATGTTTCAGCCTTTGGCTCCGCCAAAGTTGAGCTCTACATTCCGGCTCCGGACGACGCGTCGAGAGAAGCCGCCTTCAGATGGCACATCACGACAAGAAATTTCTTCGCATACACCTTCGGGAAGCCTCTTGTAGGAGATCATCTGGGAAGTGCATTTGTGGATCTTCAAAAGCGGATGCAGCTATTTCGTTCGGGCCAGATTGACAACAGCGAGGACTTTTTCAAATATGCAGAGGTCCAAGGCTATCGAGATCTCGTGGACTCCCCGGACTATGCACTTGCTATGCTCTACTACACTGAACATTACAAGCTTCGAGACTTGTGGATCGACGCCTTTGCTCACTGCGTTGGCATGAATGAGAGCCTAGCACTAAGCCCGGAGTTTGCAGTAAGTACTCCCACAGGCTCCATACTCCTCAAACACTGACACGGATTCCAGCCACTTTCACGACTTACGAAAGCTCTAATTACCCGTGCTTACCTGGAAATGGACATTCACCTTGGCCGTGTGACCGGCGCTGTGCGCAACTTTCTCGAAGATGACCTATCTCCCGCCCATCTCGGATTGCCCGATGGCGCCCGTGCACATCTCGACAGATTCCGATCCTTCTTGCACGGCTTTTATGTGGAAAAGTTCGGTTACTGGCCACCACCCGCGGGATCTGCCTTTTCAAAGGCGCTCTTCAAGTCTCTGTACTTTGACTTCCGCAATCTGCATAATTACCTTGTTGATCGAGAGTCGACGACGAACATTGCCTCACAAAAGCCAGCGAGTGGCGGCATCTGTGTCTTGCAAAACGTCACGTCTTTTGACCAGAGGCATAAGTTCGCTCCTCTGCCGCACCCTCTACCGTTGTTGCCCTTGGATGTTCCCGTCCGAAGGAGAACAGAGTCGCAGAAGGCGCTCAAGACCCTGACGCTAGGTTCAAAGCACGAAAAGATAGACCGCTATCTGACAGCACGCGCATCACTTCTATCAGCTACAAACATCGATGACCCCTCGGTCTCGAGTTGTGCCATTGTCCAGGCATATGTACGTTTCGAACGGCTTTGCGCTCAAAACCAACGAGAGGAGAAAGTCTCCATGGCCGACGCCCGCAAGGTTCGATGGCTCTTGATTTACGGCACTCTTCAATATTTGGCTTCCGCACTGCGAGCACCCAAGCAAGTCCGTGACACAGATAGTCCAAAGTACCCGCTGTGCTGCCTCGTTACTGAGCAGTCACCTTGGCAGGCCGGTACTAAGGTGCTCAACTCGCCCCTCACACCATCGATCAATGTTCCCGAAGCCATTGATGATTTCATCTCGCAATCTAACGATATAACGCCCAGGCAAAACACCCTTTCTGCCAGCGCGATCCAGCCCGATTGCCAGAATCAGGATTACTTCTCGCATACGAACGTCGATACCAACGGCGCTTCGGTATCTGTCGAGGTTCCAGCTCCTTTGAGAGTCTTGTCACCACGTGGTAACTCGACTTGCCGGTCGGTCCGACGTTTGTCACTGTCCACTTTGAGTTCACGCAGAAACAGCGTGCAGCTCAAGTCCAACCCGCACTGCGAAATATTGGTGCAGGGCTACGGGAATGGTCTGAACGACACACACGTCGATCTTCCGTCCATCAAGTCGTCTGTCTACCCTTCATCCTCGGTCTACTCTTCGCAAGTTCCTTCCCGTCAGTCGTCCCTCCTGGTCAACGACACCGATATACATCCATCTGAGCGACTGGTCCTGGATCTATTTGCCGACGAGCCCCCACGGACGCCGACTCTGAATACCTTTTATATAGAAGACGTGGTCACCCCCGTGGCTTCGATGATGCCCTGGGTACCGGCTAGCTCATCTGAAAGCACGCTTTCAGTAGATAGCCCAGTATGGAGCGATGGAGACAGCTCCGTATCTTCCAAGTCGAGCATCTATGCCGGATCGATTCGCAAGAATTGTGAGGCAGAGGACAGCGGCCTCCTCGGGGGTCTTGTTTCATTCGGCGAGGCTCCAATTCCCGACATCGAGAAGATGTCGCAACCGTCTTCACCCATCAACGAGTTCCGCTTCGGCTTCCAACGCCAGAGCGTATCGTTCCCAGATCTACACCAAGGCTCGCCGGCAGACTATCACACGGACCCAGCTATCGGTATCGCTATTAGCGCACCTATGACTCCTCCCGAGGACGCACCGCGCGCAATCCCGATGGCCGCCCTGTCTTTTGAAGACCCTCCTCTGAAAAAACTGTCCTTCTCTCATGATCCTCTGCGAGACAATATCATCGATATCTTCTATGCTCTCGACATCTCTTCCAGGCCAGAGAAGCTAGGGTACGAAAAGCCATCTCGCATTCGCTTCTCTCGCACACCGTCCACAAGATCAAGCAAGAAGAGCCCACCACCGAAGATTGCACCCAAGACTACCGATGATGAAAAGAGCCAGCCTATCGTGAGAAGGCGGAGTCTCTTCGGTCTCCGGGTTTGAGCCCAGCCAAATGATCTATTGCGGTCGACTCGTTATTGATTCCTTGACATCACCAGCGTGGCGCATTAATTTGGTTTCTACGCAGCACGCTGGCACTGTCATTCATCATTCCACCACTTTCGTTTTTGTCACAAAATATACCCGTCGCGACATTATTGGTCGCGACATTGCATGTAATGTTGTATACCACTAGCATGCTACTATCGCTGTTCAGACACTTTCTTTGCTATGTTTTCCTTTGTTGCGGCATTGTGGGAGTATGGAGTGCAGACTTGGCTTCGGAGTTGGTCGGATGTGCCGAGGTTAGATCATCTTAAATCCATTATTGCTACATCACTTCTCGCCATTTCATGTTGCCCTCTTGTCTAACACCTTTGCTCACTCAACTCAGTCATGCCTTTCAACCATTAAGGGCCGGAATGCATATCCCGTGCACAGTATATTCGCACAAAAACAACATCGCCAGACCCACGCCCCACACTTTCCGTCCTCATCCACAATCCCCGCCTCCAAAGTATCGACATCGATATCATTCCAATCGTCAATCAGAATACCTTCTGATTCAACGTCGACATCGAAATCCTGATACGGGTCTTCATGCAGGTAATCAAGACCAAAAGAAGTAGTTGATCGAGCGGACACAGAGGAGCCTGAACTAGAGCTATCACGAGATTGGGATCGCAGAGGTGAATCAGGAGAGTCTGTTGACGGTGAGGGGGTCAAGACTGGGGAGTTCTGTTGGATTGAACGTGGGTTCTGATGGGTGAGGATGATGGCGAAGAAGTCGGTGGAGAGGTCGGGTGTGTAGGTGCAGAAGAGGTCATCAGCGGAGATGCGGTGCGGGTAGTATCGCGAGCCGATAAGGGATATGGTTGGCGGAGAGGTTGGTGCGGATGATGGCGGAGGTGTTTGGGATCGGCAAACGCTCGAGTAAAGTGGCAAATTCGAGAAGTGGAAGCTCATGATTGAGTAACTCACTATACTCGATTCTGGGAGTTATATGTGAGGCCGGCGAGCCTACGCTCTTCAGTATATGTTAGTATACACCAGCGCAGTACTGAAATGATCTTGTATTGTGGCGAGCTGGAAGGCATGAATGCGCCGGATCACTGTAGAGTCGAAGTGTCGATTTCACGTTATATGTTAACTCGAAGTCATCTAGGCACGAAGTCAGCAAGCGGTCTTTGGCATTGAATTGAGTAGACATGGAATGGGGCAGGCACTCACGAACGTAATGTCACGGCCATGGAAGATAATCGTGGATGCTTCAATGCGGCCCGCTCACAACGTTGATGGCATTGAAGGATCTCAAAATGTGTATATCTGCCCATTATCCGGCTCTGAAGACACTCCCTCAAACACACATACCCATTTCTCCGAGTTTCGCGAAAGTTCATGAACCAACCACCGGGACCTCGATTCAACCAAGCAATATTGCTTCTCATACCACTATCTTGTACAATCCAGCTTTGTCATCACATTCTCATCGCTCGACGGTGTTGTCTCTAAAGCACTCCAAGAACGGGTGATTAGCCTAAAACACTCCCTCGAACAAAGTCGGACCAATATCCAGCAAGACCGGAGGTTTACGAAGGGACTCATGAGATTCCTACGCAGTCGTTCGGATGACCTACTCAATGACGCTGAGAACGCGTCACTGGCACCGACAACGGCGGAGATGAACGAGTTCCTGAGGCAGGTGACAAGGTTGAAGGAGGATGTCCAGGAGTGTGCTGAGCGTCTATCGACATCGTTGCATAGACAAGATCCGCCACCGCAATATAGTCTAGTGCCCTCGAGGAGCGTCCGATCCAGACAGCGATCTCGACCGCCGGCGTGGCGTGCAAGCCAAATACCCCTTCCTACACAGAGGGTATCTGATATCCAAAATGTAGTCTCCAACCTCCCTCCGCGTGACGAAAACGACAGCATTTCAAGCCCACAACGCGAATCAGGTTGGACTCGACGAAGCGTTGTTGGGCTGGCACCCACACCGACTACCCATGGGATACGAAATCTCCACGTCGCCCATAGGGCAATGAATCCGCTTCCAGAGGAGGTGCTTATGCTCACAGGTAGTGGCGTTTCTCTCGTCACTACGCATTTGTACCAAATCTTCACCGAGAGCCATCCTGATATGCCGATCCAGCAGGCGAGGTACTACGCAAGAAGCTTGCGTAACGCAATGTTACCGCACACAATCAACTCTTATGGGACTGCGGCGCGTCATCCTATTAGCGAATTGGTGAGAGAGACGAATGGTCGAAGCGAGCCGATGAGAAGGGATGGTGCGGACGGAACATCTTCTAGTGATTCTGTTAGCGATGTGTCATCCACGGATGTATTCGCACATAGGAACGAAGTCTCACCTACAAACGTAATCCTACCCACAGACGGAGTCGCATCAGTAAGTGGAGAGAGCCATATCAGAGAGCCAATCCCACTGCCTATGTGTGCAGGCCTTTCTTCGGATGCCGTTGAGAGTTCAGCTACGTCCATACCACCTCGGAGGCTGTCGGTCGAGCTTCCGCCAGACTTACATGAACTACTTGCCAATAGCATACACGGCACTATGCGTCCTCCTTCAACATCGGCGCATCTCAACGGCGACGATACCGCGGAGAGCGTGTCGTCGAGTGGCTCCAGCGACGCTACTCTCGTGTATGGTAGTAGCAACGAAGAGTTACCGGTCATACGCCTTCGTCTTCCGCCCCACTCTGACGATGGATCGGATAATGAATTACCTGTTGTTGAGATGCACCTGCCTCCAAATGGCTATGCTGATGGTTCGGATGACGAGACGCTGACGGATGAGTCGCGGAGGAGTTGAGTAACGGAGACAAAGTTATACAATGGTCTTTTCATAACCTTATTTTCACTCAGCGACGCGTGAAGCAATAACCTATCATGTTCTGTCTGTACAAGATGTGTGCAGCTCTGCATAAATCTACATAGTTTGGCGCCCGATCGACCCACTAGCCCCCAATTTAGTTAGCCCCTCCCCAGCGCTTAACGTTTCACCACACAACCGATTCGCTCACAACATCCTCTCAAGTCGCAGATAGGCGCGCTCTTCAGGATACAGCATTAGCAGCATTTCGCCATGGAGATGTACAGACTGCGCCGCATAGGTTCGCTGGAGCCAAAAGGACGTGTTCGCGCGCTGCGAACTGCACGCCCCATTCCTCCCGTCCGCGAGCCTCAAAACGGGCGCAGTTGACGATGGCGTTTTCGTTTTTATCAAAATTACGACGGAACGGTCCGCGAGAGGGTGTGGTCGAGTGCCCTTCTGATTCACATCCTTCTGTAAATCCCCCACCGAATACGACGAATTCGAAGACATGGGGAACGACAGTCAGCCGCATTCCGAGTTGGCCAGAAGATGCAAAGCCATTGAAGAAGCACAATTGGGTCACTTGCTTATATATGGTTGGAGATTTTATCTTGGTACTTTTGCCCATTTACTTTATTCGTAAGTCATCCGAGCATTTACATATGATTAACGGGATCTCGAGCATGCATCAGCTGCTCTGTCTATAATATGCTTGCTGATCTCTTCAGTTCTCGGAGTCGCCGCCGTCACCCTGCACGGGAAGCCGACTAAAGAAAACGCATTTGGAGCCAAAGTTGAGGTTGCCATCGAATTAGGTCCCACTATGTTTCCCATAGTATTTGCCGCTATATGTGGACGCAGCATGAAGATGATTGCTCGCCACCTAGCGGAAAAGGGTACCAGACTCAATGTCAGTCGCATCTTTAAACGCGGTTGAATACAGGGACGCCAACATCCAAACGCGGAAACTTGCTGATAGTATACTAGACCTTGGAGCTGTTGATGGCCAGCCAGTCCGTCTGGGGCACGATCGAGAGTCAGCTCTTTATGCAGCGTATGACCCTCGTCGGGGCAAACCTACTCTTCCTCTGGGCTCTGTCTCCGCTCGGTGGTCAGGCATCTTTGCGGCTGATGAAGCGAGCCAGTCAGGAATCTTATGGAACCACAAAACTTCGATACATGACCACAGGACCTGCAGGAACTATGTGGGGGATTGCCACTGCCTACCAGGCCAACGGACAATTCGCAGATGCAGGTGCGCTTTATACAGCTGCTCTACTGTCTCCACTCTCTACCAAGATTGGGCCACGCGATCCATGGGGAAATGTCAAGATACCAAGCCTGGAAGCACTGAACACAACCAACATCGACGGGGATGGATGGATAACAGTGAGCGGCATATCTCAGCCTGAGACTTACTCTTCTCTTGTCGGACTTCCTACCGTGGGGCTTCCAATGAATGGAACGTCGAATTTCACATTGGAGTCAACGTACCTTTCGGTTGAATGTGAGAAATTTACACAAATGCCCTACCCCGGTCCGAAAAATACCACTAGCGATGACGAAACGAACTGGGAAAAGGTGGACGATCTTATACCGGGAATTATCTGGAAGAACAAGTCAAGTGACGATCCTTTCGGGGACGTGGGTCGCAGAGCATCGTTCTTCCTCGATACGGACCGTTCTTTGTCGGGGGGTTGGGCGGACGATCAAGAGTCTGAGGCAATCTTGGGTCGCCTCGATGGATTCATCGGGTACTCGAATAAGTCCACACTGACCGGTGTAGAGCTCAAGAGGAACCGCAAAATACTGTACGTCTCGAAGTACGCAACCAGCCCGGAGCTCGATAGGTTTGGAATCAACAAGGCCACCTGCGCCCTCTCCCAGAATCATGTAGAAGCAATGATACACTGCGATAAGGATCAATGCCACGCTACGAAGATTCGGAAGTCACTCGGCGACGTTCGCCCATCGACATTAACTGGCTTTGAGCATGGTCTTATCATGGAGGGCTTCGCTAAAGAATTTCCAAAAGCGGTCACCTTCGCTATTGGATCTAGCCCTACGGAACACTTCTTAGCCAATAGCTCCTCCTTCCCCTTCATCCAGCAGGTCGGCCAATCTGCACAGGATGTGTTCTATACCAACGTTTCTGTCATACCTATCAAAGACTTCTCCAGAAGACTTAGCCTAGTGTTGAACACTTATTATCAACTTAGTACCCAACCGACGGGCTACTGGGGCAATTTACCGGGAAACCTCTCAGCGTATGGCCCCGACACGCTTCCGGCGACGGACATTGATGCCTACCTTCCTAAGAATCTTTCAGCTACTACGCATTCTTTCGCCGATTGGTGGCCAACCTTTCAAGAGGCAGCGCCAAGCTTCGACTCACCTTTCATCGGAGCCACGACAACAGCCCACGCTACCTCTTCTGAAGAAGTTTTCATCTGTCAATTCGCCTGGCTCGCTCTTCTCTTTGCTACTTCTTCGATTATTTTCTTTACTGGAGTGGTTGCGCTGGTACTCAAACGAATGACACTTGGGCCTGAGGTACGTTCTGTGTAAAACATCTGCGTGAAACATCTGCGTGACCAGTAGCCTGGTGATCCGCCAGTCTACCCGCGTCTATCACCATAGATCTCCATTGCGCCTGATGGACTACCTTCGCTAATGCATATCTCCTACTCACAGTTGTTTGGATTCGTAACGAGCATGACCTACGAGAACCCGCACATGCAAATTCCTGATGGAGGTAGCACGCTTGACGCCATGGAAAGAGCGAGGCTCCTAAAAGATGTGGAAGTCTATGTTGGCGACGTGCAATGCGACCAAGATGTTGGCCACATTGCCTTCGCTGCAGGGGCGCCACTTCGAAAGCTCGAAAGAGGGAGGCTGTACGCATGAACTTCCAAGACGCTACCGGGTGCGATCACTCGATAGTGTTGCGGTGAACGGAGTGCACGGTGGCGATTCGTACGGCGGCTCAATCATCGAATACAATGCCTTGCCTACCTTGCATGTCATCGGTCGGCTCGATAGGGACATTGGTGTTGTTGCATGAGGATTCACTTTGTGCGCTGCTTGCAAAACAACTGCAATGACCGCGACCAAGCCTCACGAATTGCGAAGGATGCCATTCGTAACGGCTTGAACGTTTGGTCCTTGATTGGGTAGCCTGGTACCCTCCAGTCGGCAGCACTCCATCGAGGCACTTTGCCGGACGTTGTAGCCGTGCATGCGGCAGTGCAAGGCAGCAACCTCGCACCCGCGCGCAATTGGATTCGCTTCGGAAGCGCCTGGAAAATAAAGAGCTGACTCCGTAAGGAACGGAAGTATGAGCGGAACGGGGTTACGTTTATGTGGGACTCGGAAGGATGATGCTCGAAACATCTCTCCGATCAGCGACGGCAAGACATGGTGGTAGCCTCGCGGCGGACGCGACACCCGTCCATGGTGATCGTCATGCTAGGCGCTCCACCTACGGCCATCTTTGGCGCCCCTGCAAGAGACAAGTGTGACAGGTGCGAGTGCGCAGCCTACGACAGGCAGTCAAGCTTTCAGTATAACTGTGATGAGGAAGAGTGGAGGAGAGGAAACGACAGCGCAGAACGAAGAGACGAGTGGCACACCAATCGGACGTTTTCGACAGGGGTACAGTCCGTGGAGGTGCGACGACCTTAAAACATGCCAGGGTCCGATCTTTTCGGCGGGCCGCTAAGCGAGTCCGTCCCGGCCAATAACGGACCACAAGGAGAAACGAAACCAAGTCCACTCCCCAAAGGCGGGCACTCTAGTCAGCTTCCATCAACAGTCCGGCCTTCCTGATCGGGCTGCATAAACGTACCTGCATCGACATCTGCCACTGTCGTGCTCTTTAGCTGACATGGCTGGACTCTGACCCCCGGTTTCACTGTTTCACAGTAAACGCTCGTCTTGGTGGGGCAATGCACGCCTGCCTACCATATCGCTGCTTGGCTTTCGGACTGGTATCGAAACATTGCTCAGATTAGGGATCGTCCAAGGGGGGTTGACGGTGCGTAGGGTGGCGGAGAGGGGCCTATAGGCCACCACCGAAGAAACTTCCATGGACCAATGACATGGTAGGAGCGTCTCCCTCTTGGATTTGTCCCAGAGCATATATAAGACCACGGCGGACCGCACAAGAAACCATCATCATCACACTCTCCTTCTCAACGCAGAACACTCCTTCAGCTTTGCAGTGCATTCTTCTTTCTAGCTGGGCTAGCTTTTTTCAACTTCTCACATTCTTTGAACAACTCTGTTACTCATCTTCCTATCTTCCTACACCACCATATCCAGCTTCTTCAGCATCTTTAGCATCATGTCTTTCCGATCTACTCTCTTCGCAGCCACTGCCTTCTTGGCCGCCAGCAGTGCGCACATGGTCATCGAGAGCCCCGTTCCTTACAGCGTCGACAAGCTCGACAACGGCCCCATCACAAAGGCCCAATTTCCTTGCAAGGTCGGCAACGGATTCACGGTATCCCAAATGAACGCCATGGCAGTAGGAGAGAAGCAATCACTCAAGTTCAAGGGCAGCGCAGTTCACGGCGGTGGATCTTGCCAGCTCTCTGTTACTCTCGACACTGAGCCGACCGCCGACTCCGTCTTCAAGGTCATCAAGAGCATTGAGGGAGGATGCCCAGGTGTCGGCGGCCCTGCAGATTTCGACTTCACTCTGCCTGACAGCATTCCGAACGGAAAGGCTTCATTCGCCTGGACCTGGTTCGCAAAGCTCAGCGGTGCTCCCGAGATGTACATGAACTGCGCTCCGATCGAAGTCACGGGCGGTGCCAGCGACGACTCTGCATTCCAGCAGCTCCCCGACATGTTCGTTGCCAACCTCGACGAGACCTGCAAGAGCCCCTTGAACAAGGCTGTCAAGTTCCCCAACCCGGGATCGGAACTTCAGGATATGGGTACTGCTGACCTCGAGGCCCCGACTGGCGAAGGCTGCGGAAAGACTGGAACCGCGCCCCCTTCTACTGAGCCGGGCGCACCCACTGAGCCTAAGCCTTCTGCTGCTCCTTCCGACGCTCCCCCATCCGCACCGTCTGGTACTGCTCCCGCGCCCGCGCCGACCACTACTGCTGGTGGTGTCTTCGCTCCGGGTGCCTCCGGCGCCGTCCCGACAACTCTCGCCACCAAGACTTCCGCTCCCGTTGGTACCGGTGCCCCAGCCGCTCCTCCTGCTGGCACTGGCGCACCCTCTTCCGGTGCTCCCTCTTCGGGTACTCCCTCGACTGGCGGGTCGTCTTGCTCTGAGAACGGCGCCATCGTCTGCGACGGCCCCGACAAGTTCGGTCTCTGCAACAACGGCAGCGTCGTCTTCATGCCGGTGGCCGCTGGCACCACTTGCGAGGCCGGCACCGTCGCGAAGCGCGGGTACAACGGCCGCATTGCTCGCCCGCGCAACTAAGTGCTTCGTAACACTGTCAACCCGACGCCACACACACTTTGGTAGCGTGGCACGATGGTAGCTTCAGGTGTATATTCTCTTCTTCACATTTGCACAATTGAGCGGGATAGGGTCTGGGACCGGGCGGTTCGCCGCTGTTTACTTCTTCTTCTTCCACGTTTTTGGTTTCATTTTTGGGCACTGCACTGCATGATAGGCGTTTGATTGGGGAAGTGGTTGTGAATGGATAGGGCCTTCTCAAAGCGCTTGAGATGTACAAACAAAACCCGCAATATCTACATGAACATATCATATCATAGACGATTTCGTACAATTTCGATCTTTTCATTTGCAAACATTTGCTCTCTGAACAATCGCCTGCCTTCTGAGACCTACCTGACCTACGCAGTGTTTTCCACCCTTCTTCTCGAAGCACACTTCTTCCACCCATGTGGAAAAAGCTCCGCCGATCGCCGCCCCACGGTCCACCTTAGCGAAATGAAAGGGCACTCCTATGCTTATCGATACCTGTCCATCCCCGCTAGCCAAACTCATCTACAATACCAATCCTCACAAGTACGTTTCACATGCTTTTACCCTACTTCGAAAAGTCTCACTCTCCTACACGGTATATCCTGCGCGAATGTCAAAGTCAACTGCCGTCAAGATGAAGTTGGCCAATGACGCGCGTACACTCCTCCGTGGAAGTGATAAACGTGAAACATGGAAACAAATGCTGGCTCCCTGGCTGCCCAGTCTAGCCGAGAGGCTCTTGCGAGCTGCCATGCCCGGCGTGTCCGATTGACAGTAGGTTTTCGAAACCCACGCCCCGCATCTGATCCTAGGACAGCTGGACATAGCCTCGCTCGCCTCGCCCATTTTCCTATTGTAGTCTCCGCTGTGCAGAACCCTCCTCGTGTCACCAAGTTCATGCGCGCCCTTTTGCGCACAGAACTTTGAGTTTAGGAGTGGAGTTGAAAGGTGGCGTAGTCCTCCGATGCAGATCCGAGGTGAGGCGCAGTCCACGCTCCCTGCTGGCCGGACACGAAGGCGGGTGTCTCATCCGGACATGGGGCGGGAATGGCGTCTGCTTGGGATGTGCGTTGGGGAACAGTGCAATGTATGTTATCGATTGTGACATTTCCGGGTTCTGATTACGTGTGCGGTCCAAAGGGTGATTGCTGTGCTGCTAACAATAACGACCTCGGAAAAGTCACTGGGCAAATTGAGTATGGAGCACTTGTATACATCCAGAAACCTTTCTTTGATGTGGTCTTGATTTATACAAACGTTGAATTCATTGCCTAAACATTTTATGACCGTCCTCGACTACTTCACGAAGCCGCGCAAAGCTGACATTTCTGCCCTAAGTTCACATCAGATCTGCACGCACAAGTCAAAGCATCCCGCAAAAACCCTCGAAGCCACAGCACGTCCACGGAGCACTCTTCCCCGTTTACCCCAGTCTCACAGCGCCCTCAAACCCGCATCCGGAAATTCTGCGGGCTTCGGGGCACCCTAGACAGAAGGCCGAATCTGACAAAAAGGTCCGATGCGGCGTCATCTCGCGTATTGTGGGCTGACGTGACGTACACGGGGTAAAATACTCCGGAGGCGCGGGGATATACCGTAGAATTGAAATATGTGATATTCGATAGGGCTCATATCTAGGGTTGGCCTGAACATGACGGCTGGATCTCTCACCAAGTTCGAGGCTCGTATCTGAAGACTTCGACTCGAGACCAAGCTACCTCACCGCATAGTTGTAATAGGCTAATACATAACGAGTTGGTAGGTTTACAAGCTTTTGAATTGTTTATGTAGCTACTTAGCCAATCTCTGCTGGATTGCAACTATGCTAAGCAAGGTATTGTAGTATGCAAACGCACGACCAAAATACCTGTCAATTAATGACGATTTCGGTAGCCCGTCTCAAGCTCGCTCAATGGATGTTGCGTGGACGTCAAAACCATTTTTTGACTTCTTGTGGTCGAGCTTGGTAACGAGAATAGTCTTTGCATCGTACGTAGGATGCTTAGTGGACTCAAGCTTCTTTGAGATATACTAGCATCTCCCACGATGGCATCCCCGATCGGTCCTGATACCGTACTTGCTGATGTTGTAGAACTAGACGGCCGTGTTTGATATACGTGGAATCGTTATGGTAAAAGGTGGTATGGTTTGTGTCTGTACGGTTCCAGATAGGATGAGTCAACCAAGCACCGCGGAATTTGCTGCGAGAGCCACGAACCTATGGAGTGGTTCTGTGAGTGTTGTACTCCTCCCAGCGCTGGTCCTCGATTTCAACGGTTAAGTCGGACAACTACACCAGACTCTTCCTAGGACGTCCAGACGACTTCCTCCTATCTGGCGGCGCGCCCATCCCGCCCATCACGATATCGGCAATCGGCGTCGATACAGTAGGCGTCGCGTCACCACTCTTGATCTTTCTCTCGTCGCCGTCAATTTCGACGCCCTCTTTTGGCAACCTGAACGCCAGGTATGTTTCCTCCGCCCGTCTGCATGTGTCGAAAATATTGTTCATGTATTTGTCGACAACATCCGGCGGTCGGACAGCGCGGGGAAGAGACTGCAGGACATCGGTGCTGCTGCTGAGGATATGCACTGTGAGAGGTTGGTAGAATTCGACGTCTTTCGAGTCTTTCTTCTCATCAAAGTCCTCAATTCTGGGCGGTGGAACGTATGGCGTCACTGGCGGGGCAGGGGTTCCCATCTGCACAGGACCAGGTGTCATTGCGTTGTTCTGCTTTAGTGGCTGGCTCCCAGTCATTATCATAGATGCATTCGGCGTCGCGGTCGGAGTGGGGGCCGTCGATAAGGGTGGCGCAATCTTGGGAGCTGGTGTAGATGGTATGTTCGCCTTCGCAGCAGGTGGTGGCTTCGGTTTCATCTTGGTGATCAGGAAAGAAAACTTGGCCCCTTGGCTAGCGTTTAACCATTCCATGAAGCTGTACGAAGGAAAGTAGAACTTGTCTCCGTTGCCTTCTACAAACTCAAAGACCAGTGGGCGATAGGACGACCTCGGAGGCTGGCTGGCGGGCGCATACTGAGGTTGTTGGTATTGTTGTGGCTGGTTATATCCATGACTGTGTGTGGTGGGATATGGCGCATTGTGAGGCGGCACGGGCGCCATCTGCGGCTGGTGAGTTTGCGGAGGAACAGGGGTGAACGGCTTCACTACGGGTTGCGGTGGGGGTTGCACTGGTGGCAGAGGTTGCGGAGGCGGCGGAGCAACGACGGGTTTCGGTGGGGGCGGTGGTGGAGGAGGTGCTCTGGCAGCGGCCTCTTTCTGTTTCTGCAATATGTTTGTCAACTCGTTGATGTGACCCTGGAAGAACTCCAGCTGCTGCTTGGTGGCTTGTCCCGCCGCGACAATTTTCATCACCGCCTTCAGCTCCGGGTCCTGTCCTGCCCTCTGTGCCAGCATATGGATGACGGGATCAGGCGCGGGTGTCTGGTTCACTTGGGGCGCTGGCTGTGGAGCCTTTGGCGGAGGGGGTTTGGGCGGGGTGGGCCGTGGCTGTGGCGTCACTTGATACGGTGCTGTCGATGGGCTGTTATACTGGTATGGGCTCTGTTGCGCGTGGCTCGGCCATTGCCCGTACGTGGTTTGCTTCTTCGGCAGCTGTCTGGCTACTTCTCGCGGACCATAGAGGCGGATGGGGAACGTGTGCGGTTCGATGACCAGCTGGGCCTCGCCCACCAGAGGGAAGTTGCGGACAATCTCCTTCTGGCGCTGTATGTTCTGCTTGTCCTCCTCGGTGCGGTCGGCGACCTTCTTCGGCGGTGTGAAGAAGGCGTGGAACAGACGAAAGTTGACGCCCGATACCCATACTGCGCGCGATCGCTGGAGAGAGGCGCTGAGCACGCCGCTGTGCTGAATGTCTTGGTATTCGTGCGGGGAGAGGTCGAGCGACTGCGGTGCCGGGAGCGTCGGAAGCGCCTGTCCCTCAGCGAGTCGGACGGGGAGATGGTGTTTTGGGCCCTGTTGTGGAGTTTCAGCGCCAGAGGCCGGTCCTCCATCTTTCAACGGAACGATGCTGGCGCGCTTGCGCTTCAGTGACTTGGAGGCCGGCTTGCTCGGCGTGTCCGCAGGCGGCTCTGGAGGCGTGGGGGCGGCCTCTTCGCGCGCGCGCGCTCTCGTGGACCGTCGCGGCTCAGACATGTGGCTGCGCGCGCGATGATACAGCGAGCGATGGTTAAGATCACGTCGGAACTAACATCGCGTCTTCGGCATCTTCCTGGGTGGCTCTAGCCGCTTATGGTAAGGCGTCGGAAACCTACACCACCACCACGGTGCTTCGGGACTGTTTCAGTCTGGAGGATCATCAAAGCACCACAAGCCTCTGGTCGCATGCGTCTCCATCCAGTTACTCTGGCTTTGGGAATCGTCAAGAACAGCTGCCAAAGCAAGCAGAAGAGCCGCTGTCGACATGTTGCTAGGCCGGTTCAGATCGAGTTTGATGAAGATAGGCATATAATTACGCTACGAAACACAAGCCCTAACCAAGACGAACAAGAAAGTAAAACTGGGCTCGTAAATGAGTCGGCTATCTGCACAGTGCGCCACTCACACGTTACGGACCCCGCCGGGGTGCCTGGATGAATCCTTGAGGCGCCCATGCATTCTTCAACGGCTGCTTCCCGGGTCTCTCTTCCTTTGCTACCATCTTGTCTTTCTTGTTGAGCCTTTGGAACCTACTGCGGTGGTACGCTCTGTCGCGATGTATGCTACAATAACACTCGCGAGTGTGCTCGCGCTTTCATCTCGTGTTGTCGCTGCCGACTGCTTCTTCCCCAACGGGGATGTCTCTGGCTCTGACACAGGTTGGTACCATCGTAGGGACGAACCGTTCGTTCACTGACAGATGTTAGCTTGCAACCCAAACGCTCTGGTCTCCACATGTTGCTTCGACGTATGTCCTCCGCTTCAATACTTGGTACCAATTGATCGCTAACAGTCGCGCAGGGCCAAGCATGTCTCTCGAATGGTCTCTGTGTCTCCGGTAAGCCACGAGCGGAACTACCCACAAAGGAAATAATCTGACGCGGGGCGTACATAGACCCCCACAACCAAACTCTCGCGCGACTACACCGGGGTACTTGCACAGACCAAGATTGGAAGTCGGGCAACTGCTTAAGACAATGTCTGGACATCGACGATAATGGCACGCCTGTCTACGGTTGCAACTCGACCGCGACAGACTCCTACTGCTGCTACGATAACTGCAAATGCAACAACAACCAGTTCGAGAGCTTCTCGTTTCCAGAAATCGACGTCTTCACGGTCACGATCATTGGAGAAAGCTTCACGCAAACGCATACTTCGTCAGCCTCGTCGACCTCGACACCCGGCGCATCCGCGACAACCACCGGCGCAAGCAACGCTGCTGCGACAACCACCCCCTCCAGCACTCCAACTTCGAACGCCTCCACAGGCTCCAAATCCTCAAACGCAACAGCCATCGGCGTAGGGGTCGGTGTTGGCGTCGCCGCCCTCATCCTCATCGCCGTCGCCTTTTTCTTCTGGCGTCGCAAGAAGCGCAACAACAGTAACGCATACGCCCCCACCTCCACCGGAAAACCAGCGGAACTGGACAGCGCAGGGTACTACCCCCCCTCCGAAAAATACGCCCAGCATGGTGTATCTTCCGTGTCTCCTGCCCAAAGGTTGTTCTAGCCCTTGCCCAGCTACGGGGAAGTCATGCTAACTAGTGTGATGAATAGATCGAATGCGCAACACCCGTTCGAGATGTCTGGGGACCAAACGCTTCCTGTTGAGCTTCCGGCTAGTCCCCGCCCGCGGAAATCAGGTGTCTGAAGGAGCAGCTGGATTCGAGAACAGGAAATAGAGAACACGCAGCCAGGCGGAGACAGATTGGGACTGCCACCTATGAAGTAACCCCCCGCTCGAGAAGGGGCAATTGCACACATCAAACGATATATCCGCTTCCCCACAGTTGCCGCAATCGCTCCGGAACACACCACGAATACAATGATGTCCGGCGAGACATTGCAACCAAAACTGTATACCCATTGCATTCGCGGGAAGATTTCTTGCCTGATCGATACCAAATTTATCAAGCGTTGAATCCATAGACTAGCCACATGTAATTATATATCGAAGATGTAAACTCGTCCAATATTACCTGCTACACTGCGAAACTTGAACGCGCACATCAACATCCCAAACCCACGCTATACCAACTCCGAACAAGTCCCACGGTTCTAGTTTTCCATCGCATAAAACACGCACTACATCACACACATCTGTAACAGCAATCACTTTTAGCCCGCAAGCCACAGTGATAACGTACGGTACCATGGATGGATTTATTCGAACTCCGCACTGGGTCCAGTTTCCATACCATCTAGCTGAATCGGTACGCGCATGCTGTTTCTCTTGATGTTGTGGACTTTGGTGCTTGCGAAACCGGACATTCGTGTAGTTCTGATACAGCGGGGAAGCTGTTCGTAGGTTGGGCTCCTGGGGGTAAATAAACACGACGTTCCAATGACACACCGGCATCTTTCGTTGAATATCTTCTAACCAAGCAATAACTATCTCAGTGTAAACGATCTCTTGCAAATATTGATACAGTACACTACACACAATCCGTTGCCATCCCATCCCAGCCCAGCACCAAAGCCACCCCCATCCACCAAGCTACTCCTACTCAACGTCCAAACCCGGCACAAACCTCTTCCTCCTAAAGGCTCTCCTAACGGCCAGCCCGACCTGCGACCACCCCACAACCTCGTTGTGCCCCCCATACCTCACAACCTCCAACTCCACACTCCTCTCCCCATTCGCATCTTCAGCTTTGCGATACGCGAACGCGCCCCTCTTCACCCTCTCCCCACCATGAATGCTCCGTCGCTCCTCAGAAGCAGTCACACCTTCTTCGGCAAGCATAGCAGACTCAAGAGGCGCGTACAGTGCCTCGCTGAGCCGGAAGGTAATGTCTTGGTCGTTGCGGGCGTGGATGATGGTGAGATGGACGGGAGTTTGGGTAGCGGCGGTTGAGGTAATGAGGGCTTGGAGGCGGGGGAGTGTGGGCCAGTGGTCGATTATCTTGCTGGTGAAGAAACGTGCTAGCTTGGGGTAGCCACGTATAGGCGAGAGGACGGGGATGATGCCGCCGATTTTGTATGTTTGGAGGAGCTGCGGTAGGTCGGTGAATGGAGCTACGAGGACAATACCTGCGAAGCTTTGCAGACCTTTTGTTGCAGGGGAGGGCTTGACGATGTCGGTTGGGAGGTGGGGGGAGTTCGGGTCTGCGAAGTAGAGGGCTGAGGCGGCGGTTACGGCTGTTCCTAGGCTTTGGCCGAGGAGGACGGTTTGCGAGGAGGGGTGCTTGAGGGTGTTTGTGAGGTATGAGATGAGTGATATGCCGTCTGTGATGAGGCCTGTTTCCGTGGGTATGTGAGGGGGGTTCTTGAGTGAAGACTTGCCGAAGCCGCGGTAGTCGCAGGTCAGCAGGTGCGTGTGTGGAATACCAACTACCGAGCGGTATGTCGACGGTCGCCAGCCTTGCGCCACATGTCCAGCGTTCTGAAAGACAGTCATTAGTATCGTTCTCTTTGCAGCAAGTTGCAAGACAGACGTACCCCATGGAAATTCACCACAACCTTGCTCTTCCCATCCTTCTTCAACAGCTTCGCTCCCACCGTAGCTGTAAAATCCTCCGCAACACCTCCCAAGGTCTTCTGGTAAACCTCCTGTTCATGCTCCAGATACACATCCAGCGGAAGCACGTGCCAGCAAAACAGCTTTTCGCCATCACTCGTATCGAGCCAGAACGGTGTGACTTGGCCCTCTGCGTCGACGTTAGCCTTCCACTACCTTTCAGCCATTGATAGAATACTCAACATACTCGCAAACCCAAACTCCTCCGGATTCGAGGCATTATGCCAGAAGCCCGTGTGTGCCTTGTGCATATACATCGCGCTAGTCAACGATTAGCATGCCGGCGTCTCAATATCTAATTGGATCAAACTAACTGCCTCTGAGCCGTAGGATTCACTAAAGAGCCGAGGAAAACAGCCCATAGAGCTCCCAACCCAGCCAACAGCCAGTAGCCCTTCTTCAACAGGGGTATTAGCGACGACATATTGGCAACTCGCTCACCACGGCTGTGGAGGTGTAAACCGGATCGGAAAAGCAGGGTAGGATGCTAAACGATTAGAAATGGTACTCCTTTCTTTATGGCGATGGGAGAGCGATGCAGTGTCGATTTCGGGATGGATGTTGTAGAGATAGCACGGTGCGCTAGACTGGGTTAGGAAGTTACCTATCTAGCTTGGCATCTTGGAAAGCATTGATGAACGAGCGTCGGCACTCCGGCGACTTGTGATCATGTCTTGTCCGGGAAAGAAATGTACTGACAGTTTCCATCTTTTAATCTACGTCACATCAATTAGACTCTAGTCACAATATGAAAGGGCTTCGATGCTGCAGAGAGGACATGGGATATCTCATTCCTAATATACACACCTACAAAGGTACAATGCTTAACATACAATACTGTACATCTAGTCCCCAGAAATCGCCCAAACGTCCATCTATATGCCGGCATCCCTATCCCTTGCGGGTATAATCACAAGAAGCCCTTTCGATTTCCACCCACGTGCCACCTCATCACTATTCAACAAACACTTTTATGTGTTCCTGTCCTTTTGCTCCTTGTCATACTTGGCTATGAGCTCTTTCTGCAGCTGCGGCGGCGCCGGGCTGTAATGACTGAACTCCATCGAGAATTCACCCTTACCCTGCGTACCAGCTCGTAGCTGTGACGAGAAGCCGAACATGCTGTTCAAGCTGCAGTCAGCGTACACGGTAAAGTCTTCGGGACCAATCTCGGTATCGTTGATGACCGCGTTCCGCTTGTTGAGTAGACCGTTGACGCTACCCTGGAACTCGTTTGGCGCAGTGATCGTTGTCTTCATCAAAGGCTCTAGCACCTGCGGTGCACCCTGAGTGAAGGCCTTGCGGAAAGCTTGTTGTGTCGCCATCTTGAAGGACATTTCGGAGGAGTCGACCGCGTGGGTAGCACCATCGTTGATAACCATGGAGGCACCCAGAACCCTGTGGCCGAGCAGAGGGCCCTTGTGGACCGATGCATTGAAGCCCTTCTCACAAGCATACAAGAACTTCTCCGAAATGGTGCCACCGGAAATTTGCTGCTCAAACTTGTTCTCGCCGAGGGCTTCGCTGGGTTCCATCCAACCGACAACGCGGGCATAGTCTCCGGATCCACCAGTCTGCTTCTTGAGGGTGTGATCAAAGTTGACACGCTTGGTGATGGTCTCTCGGTATGCTACCTGCGGCTTGCCTGTTTCGACATCCACCTTATACTCTCGTCGCATGCGCTCCACATAGATTTCCAGGTGTAGCTCGCCCATGCCCGAGATGACTGTTTCCTGCGATTCCTGATCGACGTGTACTCGGAAGGTTGGATCTTCGCGCGTAAACCGGTTCATAGCTTTGCTGAAGTTCGGCGTATCTTTGGTGTTCTTTGGCTTAATGAAGAGCGAGATGACAGGTTCGGGGACAAACATGGAAGTCTACGTCGTCAGCTAACGCGCAGCGCTTCTAGGGGATAACACTTACCATAGTGAATCCAAGACCGCCGTCCGTGAAAGTATCACCAGACGCGCAGTCGACACCAAACACAGCGCAGATTTCTCCAGCACCAATCTCTTGCACCTCCTCCATCTCGTTGGAGTGCATGCGCACAATCTTCGGGATCTTGACCTTCTTGTCTGATCGTGCGTTGAAAACGTTCATGCCCTTCCTCAGCGTACCTTGATACACCCGAATATATGTGAGCTGACCGAAGTTGCTCTCTTCCAGCTTGAAAGCCAGTCCTACAAACGGTAGCGAATTGTACGACACCAACTTTACCGGTGCTTCCTTTCGCTTCTTGTCCAACGCCATGTTCTCGACTTCGGCCGGGTTGGGCAGGTAGTCGCATACGCCGTTGAGCATGGGCTGGACCGACTTGTCGGCAAGCGCGGAACCCATCATGACCGGTGTGAACTTCAAAGATATCGTAGCTCTTCGAATGGCAGCCTTGATCTGTACATTGGTGGGCGTTCGTTCGTCAAGGAAGATCTCCGCCATCTCATCGTCCACATCCGCCAATGTCTCGATCAGCTTCTGCCTCTTCTCTTTGCACAGCTCCACCAGATCAGCTGGTATCTCGTCCGTCTCGCGGGTCAGCTCTCCCTTCTCTCCTTCGTTGTAGATGGCCTTCATCCTGATCAGATCCACCACACCCTGGAAGTGATCTTCACGTCCGATGGGGACTTGAAGCGCGGCCGCAGCTATCCGGAGTTTCTGGTTGATCTGTTCCACCGCTTTCCACGGGTTGGCGCCCATGCGGTCCATCTTGTTCACGAACGATATCCGAGGAATGTTGTACCTCTTCATTTGCCTGTCGACAGTGATAGTCTGACTCTGGACACCGCTGACGGCGCACAGAATCATGACAGCTCCGTCCAGCACTCGCAACGCGCGCTCCACCTCGATCGTGAAGTCGATATGCCCGGGTGTATCAATCAAGTTGATGTGGTATTTGTCTTCTTTACCGTCCTCCTTCTTGATCCAGTCGCAGAACGTGGCCGCAGACTGGATGGTGATTCCCTTCTCGCGCTCAAGGTCCATCGAGTCCATCTTCGCGCCGACGGCATCTTTGCCGCGCACCTCGTGTATGCTGTTGATGCGACCGGTGTAGTATAGGACGCGTTCGGTCACTGTTGTTTTGCCCGAGTCAATGTGTGCCTGCATGTCTCCATTAGCCAAGTTCCGCCACCGTCCAGTTTCGGGGGGTTCCATACTGCAATACCAATGTTTCGCACTTTCGACAGCCGCTTCGCTTCGAGGGGATCTAGGTTTTCGACAATGGTCTCTTGAGATAGGGTGGCAGGATCAGCCGTTGCTTGCTCCAGTCTGCGCATCCCAGTCAGCCTTCAATTGCCTCTCAACCGTCGCGGTGCAAGTTGCACGCCTAGGACCAGTGCACTTACACTGCAGCCACAGTCTGCCATCGTCTCTGCCCGTAACATCTTTGACTGTTCATCCATGCATCTACCTTGGTCCCAGCTCTAGACGTCGTGCGCGATGTTGCCACGGTGGATAGCGCGCATCGTGAGGCGGTTCGGGACGCTGTCCACGCGGACTGGCGAAGACAGGTCGAGGTGAGCGATTGCGCCCGTATTAAAGATTGCACCCTCATGCTGAACGATATGGAGAGGGGCAAGAAAGAAATGCAATGAATGGACGACACGGAGGTCTGCTGCAGTTCGAATTCTGGGCGACACCAAAAAAAGTTGAGCACGATCTCGGGGGTTCACTCGGAAGTCCGCCGACGGTCACGTGAAGGCGCGAATTCCAAAATCGCTAACATTGAGAGCTACTAGCCAAGTTCGGTAAGCCTAAGTTCTCTGTGGATTTGTCTTGGAATCACTGGTCATGAGAGGCCTAGTTTGACCATGCACTGATAGAGAAAGTTTTATTGTGCATGCACCAATCAATGCATTCCAGGGCAACGAAAGCTGGTGTGAAAGTCCAATACGCAAGACAATTCGTCAAAAGAGCGACTCTTAAATTGATCAACTGAGACTTTCATATACGTAGCGACTAGTCGTCGGGGACCCTCGTTCCCAAGCGTCTCAATCCACCCCAGAATAATAGCACAAAGGCAACCATTAAACCCGTCTAAGGACGGACCTCATGACGCTCCTCGCGCGCGACCTCCTTTCCGTCCATGCCCACCTCTGTCGGGACAGCATGAGCCTCACGGTCCTCCTCAATCTGCTTGACAAGCTCCGTTACACCAAAGAGGTCGTCCATTTTCTCGAGCGACAGACCCTTCGTCTCGGGGATGAGGAACCAGACGAAGAAGAACATGGAGAAGCAGAAGCAAGAGTAGATGATGAAGGCACTACGCAAGCCGTTAGTTAACGTTGACGTAGAGGGAAGGGATTAGCAACTCACCCGTAACCGCTCCTACCTGCCGTGACCATCATGGTCGGAGTCGCACGCGCAACAACAAAGTTGAAGAGCCACTGTGTAGCCGCTGCGATGGCAACGTTGAGCGATCGCAGCCGCGCAGTCGGAATCTCAGAGACGTAGATCCAGCAGACAGGGCCCCAGCCCCACTGGAAGAAACCGGCGAACAAGAACACACACACAAGGGAAAAGTATCCCGCAGGTGGCACTGGGTCGCCCATCTTCGGTGGCGCGATGCGAACATACAAGCCAATGTACATCATAGCGGCGCCTTGGGCAATGGATGTCCACAGAAGCGACTTGCGACGACCAAGGGAGTCGGCGGCGAAGAGAAGGAAAGCAGCGCAAGTAACCATCTTGACGACGCCGTAGATTCCAGTGGCGAAGAGACCAGTGCTGGAGCCGACAAGACCCAAGCTTTTGAAGATTTGCGGCGCGTAGTAGTTGATGGCGTTGGTGCCGGTCATTTGCTGGCAGACCATGAGACCAATGGAGATGAGTGCGCGCTTGCGATTACCGGGGATGGTGAACATTTCGCGGAGGAGATCCATGAGGGACGATCCACCGATGAGCATGCGTTCGTGCTCAAGCTGCTCGGCGATGTCGCGAAGCTCGCTCTGCACGTAGTCATGTGTAACAGGTAGGCCGCGCATACGGGCGAGGACAGTGCCGGCTTGATCCCAACGATCAGCCTTTGCGAGCCATCGAGGCGATTCCTTGTTGAGCGCCATGCAGCCGACAAGTAGGACGGCAGGCATAGCCTGAAGAGCAAGCGGAACAATGTAGACGGCATCACCCTTAATGTGTAGGATCGCGCCGTAGTTGACCCAGAAGGCGAGCATGGTTCCAGTGGCGATGAAGAGCTGGTAGATACCGGTCAAGCCACCACGAATGGCACGGGGAGAGTTCTCGGAGATGTAGAGGGGAACGACCATCGAGGCGCCACCGACACCGACGCCGGCTACAAATCTGGGGTTCGTAAGTATGGAATCGCACGAGGAAACCGGCGGAGAACAAGTACGTACCGACCAACATACATGGAAGCAAGGCTTCCAAAACTGCACGCTTGAATGATGCACCCAACGATCGTGAGCAATCCGTTGAACATAAGAGCAGTCTTTCGTCCCCAACGATCCGCAATCCACGAAGACAGGAAGCAACCGGCGAAACATCCCGCCTGGAGGGTCGACGCAATGTTGGCTGACAGATCGGCCGCCGCGGCCGGTGACAAGGTATCAATTCCGTATTTCCTGTACGGTGCCGAAGTCAGTCACCTTGATCCATGATGGAGGGAGATTCACAGGTTCGTAGCCCGGGTATCAGGATGCAGACGTACTTTTTGAACGGATCCAAGATCAACACACCACCGATAGTTCCGATATCGAAACCGAACAGCATGCCACCGAAGCAAGCGGAGCAGGCCATCATGAAGGTGCGCCATCCGTAGATCTCCGGCGGGTCCACCTTCATGGCCTCGTTCTTGATAATCTTGTACAAGAAGCGGGCCCCGACCCCGGGCCGCGAGTTGGCTTGAATGCTCGACGCCATCGTCTCAGCTATCGCACGAGATTTCGAGGTATCGATCTAGTCTTGATGTACTGTTAGCTGACGATGCACAAGGCCTGGAAGCAGCACGAGCGGAACGAAAGGGCGCGAGGAAGGGAGCGTACCTAGTCTTGAGTCGTGACAGCAAGGACCACGGTCGGCAATCTCACGCTCTTCAAGATGAAGCTCACGAGTGAAATCGTAGAGCAAAGCCTTCAATTGAGGCGATAAAGCTGGAGAAAGAGGGACCAGGCAGACGGAGCCACAAAAGATTAGCAGATCTCCACAACTTAGATTGACCCGCACGTCGCGCACGTATATATAAACACCACGGGCCCCAAGCTCCGGATGTGCGTCCGTGATCCGCACATCACGCTCTTGGGACCACGCCGCTATCGATCCTCATCCCGTCTTCATTTCCTCCAGTAAGATGCCGCCTGCGAGCATCGCCGTGCTACCACGACGAGCGCATACCCCAATTCCAGGTCCGCGCTTCCACCTCCATCACATTTCCCCCAGAGGATTCCAGGTCTCGTCGAGGGCGCACGGGCACATCATCTTCCAGAACATGCAGAAGCAGGGCCTCGGCGCAAACAATCTACATTCATTTGTGGGAAAATTAGATTCCATGAGTAGCGCGGTGCCAAGCGATTTCCAAGCCCCCTGTTCGCTGTTCCACGCGGGCGCGGTGCGGACGAGGGTTGTTGGTGAGGAGGGGATGGTCCGGGGTAAAGAGCTGGGGTAGATAGGGATCGAGCGGGAAGCCATCTGCGTTTGGGAAGGGTTCAAAAGAGCCCCACCAACGGCAGCCAAGATGATACGCCGCCCAAGCGACGGTTGTAGTGCATTTATCCGCTGAGTGATGGACGCTACGAGACTGTGGGCTCGGCGGAGTGGATGCCCCGCTGGCGGCGACGGTCTGGTGATGATTGCAGGTGCGGGAAGTCCCAGTGCAGATAGACCCCAATGGATTGTGGAGATGTGGCTCGAGTGCTGGCAAAAGACGGAGCGGGTTTTGCCTGCATCACCTCAGATGCCGACGCACCAACACGGTGTCGTTCCGTAGAATAAGGGAGTGAAAGACCGTTAGATTGTCCAATTGCTCCACCACGCTACGGCCGACTTCGCTGCCACCTCTCTGAACCGTACGAGTTCCCAAATTGAGACCACCAAGCCATCCAAGGCCAGATCTCGCCTTCCCCCGGATTATCACCATTCGGTCGACATTCCCACGAAGCCACATAAGCCACCAAGCGCATCGCTTACTCCGTGTCCATCCCAAGTCCCAGCCACCGACCGTGCAAACAGCCAGTCACAAGCTCAGACAAAGATGACGGCCAAAGTAGCAACCGCGAACCGCTCTTTCCCCCTCCACCCATTCCACACCAATCCGCTTCAGTCTCGAGATGATGTCGTGGCCGCCGTCGCGTCGCTCTTGGACCCCCTCGCTGGCGGCGACTCGCCTCTCCATTCTATGGTCAGGGTAGGCAGCACGGGGACCCGGTTCGATGAGACTGCCGCTCAGGTAGAAGGCTATGCCCGCCCATTGTGGGCACTTGCACCGTTGCTCGCTGGGGGCAGCACGTATGAGGGTACAGACCGCTTCGTGCAAGGTCTGATCGCCGGCACGAATCCCGAGAGCGAAGAGTTCTGGGGATATATGGAAGATCAGGACCAGAGAATGGTCGAGGCGTGTCCAATTGGATACACGCTCGCAATAGCGAACAAGGACTTCTGGGATCCGTTGACGGAGCAGCAGAAGAAGAATGTGGAGGCGTGGCTGGGGAGTATGAATGACAAAGACATGCCGAATACGAACTGGTATGATTGCTCCTGTGATGCTGCATACACGCACCTGTAATGGTGAACATGATTCTGAGAACATGATAGGCTCTGGTTCCGCGTCTTCGCCAACCTCGGCCTCGCAAAGAACGGCGCTGCTTGGTCCAAAGAAAGACTCGAAGCCGATATCAAGCAGCTCAACAGTTTCTACCGCGGCGATGGATGGTCGAATGATGGCCCGGAAGGCTACCGCCAAATGGACTATTATTCCGGCTCGTTTGCAATCCAGTATCTGCAGCTGCTCTACGCAGAGTTGGCCAAGGATACCGATCCGACACAGGCTGAAGAGTACAAGAACCGGGCTCGACAATACGCGCTCGACTTTGTTCATTACTTCGATCCAGAAGGCCGAGCCATCACCTTTGGGCGATCGCTGACGTATCGATGGGCCATGGTAGCCTTCTGGGGTGCGGTAGCCTTCGCCGATGTCGAACTACCTGCTCCGTTGTCGTGGGGGGTTGTGAAGGGCATCTGGCTTAGGAACTTGCGGTGGTGGACGACACAGCAGGACATCTTCCAGCCAAACGGCATGCTCAGCATTGGCTTCTCGTACCCCAACACCTACCTTGCGGAAAACTACAACTCTCCGGGATCACCCTACTGGTGCATGTTAGCCTTTGCTCCATTGGCGAAGCCAGCCAGCCATCCGTTCTGGAGCTCCAAGGAGGAACCGCATCCCTTCGCAGACCAGCGTATAGCAAGACCCCTGCCTCACCCTAGGCACATCGTCGTCCGAAGTGGCGGCCACAGCTTCCTCCTGTCCAGTGGTCAATCATGCCACTATGCGCTCAAGAACACACAAGCGAAGTACGGCAAGTTCGCATACAGTGCTGCGTTTGCCTACTCCGTATCCACAGGCTCATACACGCTAGAGCAGTTCGTGCCAGAATCCTCGCTGGCGATGTCAGATGACGGTGGCGAGATTTGGAAGATGCGTCGTGCCCACAACGGCGACACCGAGATTGAGAGCCACGATGGGGTCCCGGTGCTCGTATCGAGCATGAAGCCGTGGCACGATGTCGATGTGCTTACATACCTCGTTCCCCCGGCGGAAGACACGCCAAACTGGCACCTACGCGTCCACCGCATCCGCACAGGCCGCGACATCCAGACCGCAGAAGGTGCTTGGGCTGTATACGGGATGCGCGAGTCCGATGGCAGGAACCTAACTGAACTCAACGAGTCCATCTCGGAAGGCGGAAAAGCCGATTCTACGAGCGCATTCGCGGCGTCGAGGACCGGCGCTGTGGGCATTGCCGAGCTGGCACAAGAAGAGAGAACAGGAAGCATTCTGCTGTCGGATGCGAATTCGAACCTGGTGGAAGCGCGGACGGTGCTGCCCACGATCCACAAGGACTTGAAGGCGGGATCCAGCACCTGGTTCGTGACTGCTGTGTATGCTCTGCCGGCGAGTGTGGAGGGCTGGAAGGATCAGTGGAAGGCCGGGTGGGAGAAGAAGCCTACCTTGCCCACGTGGCTGCAGAGCAAGGTTTCTGGGAGGTGGGACTGAAGAGCAGGGCCGATGTTGAACGTCCACGGATAAGTAGCTAAGGTCGGCACACAAAATTAGCAAAGTGCATTCAAAAGGGTCATAATACATTCCTCGCTTTACCTTCTCGAGCCTTGGTGTGATGCAAGTCGACCAAATAGAAAATGGAGTGGTGATCATAAAACGGAATACCAATGCAACATGCTAAATATCAAAAGCTGCCTGCTTTACCCATACACATCATCAGCGATAGCCATCGCCTACAAAGCATCCAGTCGCTCATTACGCCATGAAAGAGAGTATTCCATATGCCATAGTCGCAAATACCCTATGTTGATCCTCGTATGCCGAGGCTTGTCCCCGCACTCGCATCCCCCATCACACGTTCCGATCTACGCCTCCTTACGGGGAATCTCATCCTCCTCCAAGATGCCCTTCTTCACCAGCGTCTCAGGGTCAGGCCTGGACTGGAGCCCCTTTTCCAAGCTATCAGCGCGCATGTGACGTTCGAGCTCCCTCTGGTGGCCCTGCAGCGCGGGAGCAGCGCTCGAGTCGGGGAGGATGTTGCGCTCGACGAGGGTGTCGCGGTCGGGGCGGTGGGACAGGCCCTTCTTGAGGTTGTCGGTTGCGCGCTGGCGTTCGAGCTCGAGGGCTTTGGCCTGCAGGGCTCTGTTTGCGGGTGTTAGCATGGCTCTGTTGGAATATGGGGCGTGCCTTGTGGCGGGCAAGCTTCCGGAGTGGCAGGATGGTAGCAGGAGCCTGAGAACGGGGAATACGCGTACGGTGCAGCAGCGGTATCAAGCAAAATGTGTCTGTCCTTCAAGTCCTGCGGATCCGGGCGCTGGGCGAGTTTGTTCTCCAGCGTGTTGCGGCGCTCGAGGCCCTCGCGGACGGGCGAGATGGGCGTCTCGTCGACAATGGCGTTGGTGGACATGTTTGGTGGGCTTTGGAGGGGAAGTGTGTTGGGTTCAAGAGGAGAGAGCGTGTGTATGCAGAGTGTTGATTGTTTGCGGACGAGGTACTTGTGGTCACGGTGTGAGGCTGTGTCAGACGACGGCTGCTTTTGGGTACGTGGGTACCTACTTTGTAACAAAGGCGCTGCACCCCGCGTTGATCCCTGTTGCGTGACCGGAGCAACGACGAGGCGCCTGGCCAACCCCGCCGCTACTGTCACCTGTCTGCCATTCCAGCCGGGAGACCATGTCATACGACTACTGTACCCATTTGCAATCATTACCATGCCCCTGCTCGGTTTCGTCTGATGTCGCTGCCTGTTGCCAGGCCAGGTGCTCTCCAACGCTCGGCCGCTTATGACGTAACTGGGTTCCGCTCTCAGCTACGCGACGGGACGCGGGTGGATAAACATCCAAGCTTCACATAACAATGAACTTTCGTCGACCTCCAGACAAAAGATACTCAACTCAATCCATGCGTGAACCTGAAACTAACGCCACAAAAGTCCCTCCCACCATACCCATACCTTTTTCCATCATGCTGTTGAAGTCGCAACAACCACGCCGCCATGACCTCCCCAGCTGCTCATCGTACTAGTCACATCCGGAACACAAGCCGTGACCACTTTTTCCCCAACCCCAGGCACCGTCGTAATTCTTTGACAAGGCTTTACATCTTCAGCATCAACGCCAATCCAGCACTCCACCCAGGGGTGCAAGATAGGACTTACCAACCCAACACCCAGCACCCTCGTCGTCAACTCGCATCCCCCACAGTCCGTCCAATAAGTCGTCGTTCGTGTACTTTCATAGAAGACACAGTCTCGCTCAAGAGGCGGGTTTTGGAACAGGCTGATGGTGCATGAGGCTGCCGGCGCCGCGGTCATCGGGATAGAAGTTCTGTGGGTATGCGGGATTAGATGCATGGCTTTTGGCTGGACAGTGTGCCGTCGAGACTGTGGTTGCGATTTGCTTACACTGCAGACAATAGCGTCCCAAGAATAGTGAGCAATGCTGGCTGCATGACGATAGGTTGAGTAAGCTCCAAGTGCTAAAGCCTGGCTTCGCTCGTTGGCAATGCTCAGTTGCTGGAAGGGGAAGCTATCGTTCGATGTCGGCGTCAACTTCAGATAGCGGCAGAAGTCGCGAACGGCGAAAGACCCTCGTCAACTGTGACGCATGCCTTCCACCAACATTCCAGTCAACATTCCTGGGCTTCTTAGTTGGTACGACAGATCACGTTGAAAGCAAGTCTTCGAATAGGGAAACATGAGTATCATTAATTATAGAAACGACGCGAATCATGACCCTACCGAGGCCCATGCGAGCAATATGAGACAATGCATGAAATATCCTGCCTAAGTCACATCCTCAAGATGTAACCTATCCGCCACAAGCTTTTGAGTACCGGACCTACACCTGTCCGCGTACATACCATAGGCTTTGCAATTTTTAACCGTGTGAGGCGACTATAACAGTCGGGGTCGATTGACTGGTTTACGCACCGTCATCATCACCTAGACGGACGCCACCCTCACCACCGAGACCGTAGGACCAGAAGCCGCCGAGGTCGATGTTGGTCTCCGGAAGCCTAGCGTGTGTGACCAGGAGCCAGGTACCGAAGACGGGCTTGGCGAGGATGTCCAGAACAGCGTAGGCGATGATCTCGCCGTCGACCGAGAGGTTGCGGGAGCCATCAGCAATACCCCAGATGCTGTGAATGATTAGAAGTGTAACTTGGTAGCTGCAGAGGTTACTTACATAGGGTAAGCAGTCCAGATGACGAGCGTGAATCCAGCAATGGCCAGGAAGAAGGAGCCAACCTTGTCACCCTTGGCCTGAGCCTGAGCGCGACCATTAACAGCCAAGTGCCAGATGACAACAAGGTAGGCAAGGCAGGCAATGGTGTACCAGCCCCACTTCTGGGGGGTACCCTCGGCACCGAAAGCGGCAAACAGACCAGTCAAGATCATGATGAGGTCGGCAACGATGGCGATCAGGATGTGAGCGCCGTTGAGACCAGCCAACAAGCTAAGGTCGAGAAGGAGGAGGGGTGTGGTGATAGCCCAGTCAACGTAGCGGGCCCAGAAGACCTGGCGGTTGACCTCGGTGAAGGTGTCGGGAACGTGATCGTTCTGGTGACGGACCTTGACGGTGTGGACGGAGACACCGTGGCCGGTGGCCATGGCAAAGTATGAGATGGCGGCAGTTACGGTGATGAGAGTGGTGATGACATGGTAGAGACGTTTGTGCTGTCAAAGGGTGGTCAGCTTGGAAAGCACCACGGAGTCGGCGTACATACCACCGGGACCCTCCACGAGAGACCAGTAAAGACGGCGGAGGAGATGAGCATAACAATGAAGACGACCCAAAGCGTCCTCTTGCCATCCTCCTCAGCGAACTGGTCCTCGGGGTAGTCGGGGACAATAGTGGGCAACGACGAAGCCGTAGCAGTAGCAGTCGGCAGAAGCGCGCTGGTCTTCTTGAGCATCTCGACCGGGTCAATTATCATGATGGCGGTTGATGGGGTGTGAGATTGGGTAATGGAAGAGGGGATGGAGAGGTGTTCTAGCACAACAAGGCAGCCGGATGTATTTAAGAAAGAAAAGGCACGGAGCTAGTTAGCTCGCGGTCAGCTGCTGGGGAGCTCCAATGGAGTACGTCATTTCCCCCGCATGCATGCACTCGCCATTGGCCAATCCTCGCGCCGCGGCCACCAACTCGATCCCTTCGGTCTAGCCTTCCGGACGGCAGCGCCAACGAGCAGGCTTCCGTAGTGCCTTTGTGCACTGTGACACTGTCAATGAGGTACATACTCGTGTGTATCGCGCACCACGATGGCTTCGAGTGATGGAGTGGGTTGTCGGCGTGCTCAGCCTGCGAGGTTGTTGGTCTTCAGTTGCCCATGCCGAATCCTGCATGGGAATGTGAAACACCATGCTTCAGAATAGCATTGCCGATGCACGCACCCCGCATCTAGACGCTGGTCCGATCACCTGAGCTTCAATCAAGGCAGCATCAAACGCGTGAGAGGGGGCGGAGCACGGATTGGACAGTACATCCATGGAAGTCCGCTGCGCAATATTATTCCTTTGTGTAGAGTCATCGCAGGCTGCAACAGTCTGATGCAAGCCGGCGTCGTCCGAACAGCGTGAAAGTACACGATCGATGCAATTCTCGCGCTCATCCTTGTAACAATAAACGGGGCTTCGCGCGAATATGAGTGCCAAACTCAACAATCCCATCAAGGTTTTCGAGACGGAAGGCCCCGAGCTTGGACGCGACCCGCTCCAGGCGCTAATTGTGGAACTGACCCATAGATCTACATGACGGCATTCATACGACGACTGCGAACCTGCCTGGGCGACGCAGCCACGCTCCATCAAGTTGCCTCTCAAGAGTTATGGAGCTAAACACGTTGAGCACCTTGAGTGTGTACTGTCCAGACAATATGCGCGTCAATAGACTAGCACGACATTCCCAACGAACTATTCGCGATCGGTAGCCTTGCAAGCGGGTCCGCTTCCGACATCCGATGTACAACATCGCAGGGGAGCGTGTGCATTTGGGTGAGAAGACATCCGGGGTGATTACGTGCCTCAGCACCTGCCTAGATAGATCACTAATACCACACGCAATACTTCGTCTCTGCACCTGCAGCGATCCCGTCTTTGTACAGCTTAGCAGCTTCGCAGCTTAGCTGGAAGGAAGGGGTGGGATACTAACCCCGAAGGTGAAAACAATCTATCCGACGCATATAGTAATAATGACACCTTTATGACTGCTTTGCTCGAAATATACGACCAGCAGCTGAACGCTGCATCCCAACCTGATGGCGTTGACTGAACCCTGGACCTGCTCCGGACAAGATCACGAACGCACCATTCTCCCTTACCAAGGAGGAGTCGTTCAATGGAAATCTTACATCAAGACTTGTCACATGCTACGAAAACAGAAGAGATGGAGATTTGGCCAGCTAAGAGGGGGATGCTGTACATTATGCAGCAGAGCAAGCCAATAATATAGAAACAACAGGTTATGCAGCAGAGCAAGCCGAAGAAAGTAGAACAACAGGAGGAGGTACACGGGGAATTGCTTGGTAAATGGGAAAGCTAAAGACAAAGCATGTGCTGGAGTCGAGCCATAAACCTGTTGACAACCAAAAAGCAAAAAGGAAAAAGCAAGAATAAGGATTTCACGACCCAAGGCCTACAACAAGCGACGCTACTTGCAGACATGCGAACCCTGACCCTACATTAGGCGATCTGCTAGCCTTCTCAAGCTATAAGAGACTGGTCGGCTAAAGAGAATATATACAACCCAACAAACGTTGATCTTGAACAATGAGGAGCGTGGTGGTAAGGAGCGTGGTGGTGGAGCGCCTTCACTCCAATAGGTGAGATTTACACGCCGCGTCTACTGTGGCATACCGGAGAGCGAAGAAGCCGACTTGCCTTGACCCAGCGTTTCCGGATCACGAACTCTTAGGGCTGTGGGCGGTGATCTGGTCGCTGTCGTGATTCGACAGCGTGCTCTAGACTTTCAATCCTACTACTCTTTGCGAATTTTATACTTTCTGAAAGTGTTGCTCTGGCTCTTTCTAGTCTTCTTCCTGAGGGCAGTCTTGGGAAGGTCGCTACTTTCGCGTTTGTCATGAGGTACTAATGATGATCGCGACCCTGCGTCAGCGACACTGTGGGCATGTTAAGGGCCGTCCGATCCAACAGTATTCCAACCCTTATCCTTAGGTCCTGCGGATGCTCCATTCTCCATGTCAAAACCGGCATCTGCGCCAGCGACACTGTCCGCGTTTCTAGCTCCATCAGATGTGGTAGCAGCCTCCCTCAACATCCAGCACCAACTATCCTTTTCTCTTCTAACCATCGTTGTATGCGGCTCCATCGCCGTCCCCCGCCACGCCCTCTTCACCCTCAACAAATGCATACGAACCCTCATACGTCACTGCAAAAGTCTCACTCGCGTTTTCTTCCGCAAGTCCCATCCCCTAGAAATGATACCAATCGAGCACCGGGGTGGATGGGGTGCTAGATGTCTTTCCAGTAGGAACGTGACGGTGGGCGTATAAGAGAACGAATGATTGTGGATGTGTTCATTAGGAAGGTAAGGAGATAAGATATGTTGACTATGGTAACTTGGAATGGTCGCTATGCGTTTTATGGAATTGAAGTCATGACAGTATGACTATCAAACATTTGTGTGTACTAGCCGTCGAATAGGGTGAACCACTGTAAACGATAAATGGCCTTTTTTTGTAGCGAACGAATATTCGGGCATGTGAAATCCACGGCTGATCAAAATCCTATGAGCAGAAAGTTCGACATGTCTCTAATCTAACAGATTCCATAGTCGAATCCGATTTGATATACTCTGCAATTTAGGAGTGAACAAAGGACGTTGTTGGAGGTGTTGTTAGAAAATTTTACAAGTAAAGACCGGTTCTGTGTAGCGTTTCTAGCTATGTAGAACTCTATCGTGGCGAGACATCAGATTCCTGCCATGAACGTGTGCAATAGAGCTGCCACGTCTTCGGACGTGTAGTAGCGCAGCTTACTCAGTACGCCTTAACTCGACCCAGCCCACTTCACCAACATAATCGACGCAGAGACATAACATATCACTTTTCTGCGTTATCCACCAGCCGCTTGGTAATTGAAACAGCACACAGTTTCCAAACAAAGACTCGACCGTGCTAGCTATGGTCAACATATGAACACCAAGCAACATCGAACTTAGGTAATCAAGCTAGCATTCAACCATCACATCCCCAGTCTATCCCCGCCGGCCTATATCCACACTAGGAAAGACAATCAGGACCCCCGACCCACACCCACCGCACAGCGCTCCTCCAACGCCGCCGGGGCGACGCACACCCGACCGACCGGACCGCACCGCCACACGGGCACACCACTTTCCATATCTGAAAATACCGGCAGACCCCTGCGCATCCCGTCAGCAGCCAGCCCCCACGAACGAACCCAAACCAAAAACAGAGTATGCTCTTAGACGTTGGGACCCAGCACTGACCTGCGGCTGGCTGCCGATACAAGCTTTCCCGTCAGATTGCAGCGAGCGAAGCGAGATGAGCAGGTCAGGTGCATGATTAGTGTTTCTGGGATTCTGACTCTGGCGGGGAGGAGTGGTGAGGATGGGCATGGTGGAGGCAGATGGTCTCAAGAGAGGTTGATGCGAAGATTTTGTGTGTTATTTCGTCTTCTGCCATGGTAAAGATGTCTGTCGTGTACATCTCACGTTGATGCGCCCATATGCATGTAGCCCCCAAAAAACGCCGTGGTATAGAAAACGAACAGGCGCGCCAGAAAAGCTGTACATGATCCATGTTTCATGCCGTCGCAGGTCATGAAGATATCGCCCTCGATTCCCTCCATATCCAAGTTCCACCCCTCGATTTCGAAATCATTACGATTACTCTCCTTGCTTCACCGAGTCCACCCTCCGAGCGAAAGCGCGCGTTTATCGGCCGTGCCTAAACGGCTCATACGCACTCCCACTTGTGCCATGGCCCGCAGCCCCACCGTGGTGCGCGTGCGCAGGGAGATCGTGTAGTTGGTGGTCGTTTCCGCTGGCGCCCATGTATGGGCTGGCAACACGCTCGTACGTGTACGGAGTCTTTTCCACGACGACCTTCTTCTTGTCCGAGCGGCCGGAGCAGCAGCACGTGGAGATGAGCCAGAAGAAGCCCGAGGCGAGGGCGAAGGCAACGCCGAGCCAGAGGGTCGCGAGCATGTCCTTGCCCATGGTGGCTTTGATGTTGTAGGGCTTGAGGACCGACTCGAAGACGGCGACGAGGGCGGCGTACATGGCGGTTACGGTTACGGCGGCGGAGAAGAAGAAGAGGGATTGTGCCTAGATGACAGTGTTAGCCGGGAATTCATATTCAAGAAGTTCGTAAAGAGGAACGTACGGTAGACACAATCGTGGTGACCAAACTTCCCCACCTGCTAAATATAGCCGTGAATCCAACCAAGAACTCGGCAATGGTCAAGAAGAAAGCGAGAATGAAGCTCGCAAACATCCACTTCGACACCTTGTGGTACGCATCAAGGCCATTCTTCATCTCATCGGGGAAGATCTTCTGCGCGCTCGTGTCGCTGAGCTGCCAGACATCGACGGGGTTCCACCAGAAGTAGTTCTTGCGCTCCGAGCAGAACGTAATCTTCTCCTCGCCCTTGTCGTTGATGTCGCCCTCGCAGTAGTTCCAGAAGCCGACCGTGTAGAAGTCCTTGAGATCCGACGACTTGGCCGCGCCCTGCAGCGCCTTGAGCAGCTCGTTGTCGATGTTGACGTTGTCCGGGACGTTGTCGAGCACGTTGTCCGGGTTCTCGTTGAACTCTCGTGTGTCTGCCTGTAGGGATGCATTAGCATTGAGCGGGCTGGGACGTGGTCTGTCGTCGCGAGGATGCACGGTTTCAGACGAGGCGGAGTCCATACCTTGAAGAAGTACAGATCCCGCTGGAGCTTATTGTTCTCGTTCAGCTGCCCACTCAAGACCAGGGTCAAGCAGATGAAGCCCGCAACCACCAACGCCATAGGCGTGAAGATACACGCAATACGCCCGAGTTTGCCCATGATTGCGAAATAGGACCTCAGTCAAGTCTAAAACGAGGGTTGTATCCTACGTCACGGCAGCTCCAGTAAACGATAGTCCAGGGACGCTTGATTAACGCAAAAACAGATGACGGGGAATTGACGTAGAAAAGGCCGACGGTGATAAAGTAGCGGGCAGGAAGAACGGCCACGGCCCAGGCTTTTGTACGAACAACACAAATGGCCGGGCTGAGGGTGCGGGTCCAAGGGGGCTGAGGGCGCTCCAAAGCATGTCCGAGCGTCGACGCTCCACAGACCGGGGTCGCTGCCACCAGCCTCAGCACGCGATCCCCCATGAGGCAAGTTTAGCACAGCGGTGCTGAGATGCTAGCCTGGAACGGGCAACGAACAACGATGCGCGATGGCGGTGCTGAGCCGTTGCTTTCGGCGGAGCAGGTGTACCTATTCTCTTGCCTGGGGATGATTCAGCTGTCGACGAGTTGCGCGTACAGTCAGCCCCTCCGCTAAGTATACCGCGGATCTTTTGCAGTGAAACTTCCATTGTGGGTAATGTAAACGTGAACTTCGTCCTACTATACGAAGGAAGTGCGTGTTCGTTCTCTAGAGTGGTGGTAGGTGGTACCTCGTTGCAGGTGAACAACGGCGGAGAGCCAGGTGCTGTTGTAGCCCTGTGTCCCCCTCATTTCCACCTCCACCAGCGGCCCCAACACTAAACTGCACCACCATCACTCCACACCCTCAACCCGAATCCCAAGCACTCTTTCTTCCCGCATCATCGCCAATTCACTAAACACCCCTCAGCAACAACCTACTACCACGGTGGTAGATGAACCCTCAAACGCCACTCCAACAACCACCCTACCCTCCCACCCCATCTCGTCCAGCCCAAACCCATCTGACTGCTAGCCCTCCCAAACGAACAATGGGCATCTCAAGCCACCTCCATACAGAAGCATGACCGCCAAGCTCGATCGTCCCCATGCGCAGTCAGCAGCCATCCATAATTAGAGCGGCTTAGGCCCAACCAGCGCCCCCGCAGGCACGCTTTGCTGTTTCGGAACCAACAGCAACCCCGCCAAGCGAGGATTGCCTCAGCCTCTCGGCTCCCGGAAACAGCATCGAGTACGGGCGGAGGAGGCCTGAGACGTGACAAGGCGGCTTGGAGGCGGAGGCTCAACACCATGCATGGGTGTGGCGACGGTGTGCGAAAACAGTGGGTGGTAGTTGGAGTCCTGGTCCGAACATGTTCTTTGATCCTTGGATGTGCCCTTGCGCTGGCAGATGAAACACTCCAGTGGAGTTGTGAACCCGTAGATCGATGCCCTGGGGGTGGTCTCCAGCCGGTGACTCGAAGGTTCGTTCAAGTCTAATCACACAGCATCACAAATTCCAAGTTCAGTGTTCGTTGAAAATGCCAATCCTTTTCGGTTGATCTTCTAGCTGCACGCGCACGCGGCCACGACACGTAGCGAAGAACGCGCGTTCCCGCATCTCAACCCCTCTTCCACCCAACTAAACGACAAATCATACAACCCACGTCCCACGGATCGGATCCCCTCATTTTGCACCGTACAGAAGATAACACACCTTCACGTTGGGTATCGATCATATCGTGCACGATTTGATAACCTCCTACAGCCCCTCCGATGCTCGTGATAAAGAACAGCGCAAAAAACAAATGAAATGTCTCGAGCTCTTGCCAAAGATGCAAGTGGTGGTATACCCAAAACGGCGCTGCGACCGCATGCAGATACAAAGAAACTTCACTCTCGTAACCCCTCGCGGAAATGCTGCAAATGATCCAACGGAAACTGCCCTGATCGGGTTCGTAGACATTAAGTCTTAGCAATAGTGTCGTGTATGGTTCGCCAAACGCCGTAGCGAGCAAAGTCGCAAAACTGTCCAGTCCAGAATGTAGTGTTACAAGCGCGAACGTCGCGGTCGATGTTGATGGGTATCGGGAGGAAGACCCGTCGCAGCCTAGAGAGTAGTCACGAGTGGCGTTGCGTCGTGCGCAGTCGCACTGCGGCCGGCCTCGGCTCTGGTCTCTGGTGGGAGCGGTTCAAAAAGTGATGAGAATGTAAAATGGTACGATGGTCGACGATGCTTCATCGCGGGTGTTGGTTGCGAGGGTCCTGCGGATTCGGCGTGCTCTGTCCGCCCTCTCCCCGAGCGCGGATCCATTGAGCATTGCCGCTGGTTCGGCCCTCGAGAGCTTTTGGTGCATCGGTCTCCTGTCGGGTGGAAGGCCGGCCGTTCAGGATATCGTCAGCGTTGATTTTGCTGACTTTCTGGGCGATCGAAGAGATGACATAGCCGCGAAGCTCGCGGTCCTCGCGCATGTCTTCACCTTCCAGTCGGAACTTCTCCTGCTTGGACATGTTGTTTCGTCGCATAGCACGGAGTTCGGTCATGATGTGGAGCAGTACGGCCTCGGGTGCGCGGTTGCGATCAGCGGAGTACTTGGAGGCATCTCGCATATATCGCCTAGTGACGTCCATGGCTCCGTCGGCAGAGAAAGCAATGCAGTAGGATAGCTTCTTTCCCCAACCTGGTAACGTGTTAGTGATTGCGTACACAGATGACAGCGCAGAGGTGGCGTACCTTCAGTGTACAGCTTGGGCTTGTCCCAAGCCTCTTCGCAGACATCGACGTGAACCCATCGCTTCCTGTGAACGGAGTATATCTCAGTGAAGACATGGTCTTCGGCATTCCATACCCATCGGACTCTGGATCCAACAGCCCTGCAAAGCATGCTGAAGCAGTTGGCCCATTCGCCACATCGGCCTCGGCGGGTCTGGAGCAGCACAAAGGCGTCGTTGTATCGCGGGTAGCGCTCGTATTGACCACAGTGCTCGAGCGAGCACTTGTAGAGTTCGACCTGGTTGGCGCCGCGGGCTTGTTCGTCCGGGAGCGGGGCGGTCATGTTAAGGCCTATGGTGGGCGAGCAGCATCGTGAGCAGGCGGGATTGTTGACCCATGAGAAGAAGGAGCGCTTGAACCATCGCATCAGAGCCCGGACGACGCAGTCCTGGTAGCCCCATGCGGCCTTCTTTCCAGAGCCCAGGCTCTCGGCTTCGGCTTGCAGGATCTGGCTTTCCTCCTCAGCCTCGTTGTAGATCTGCTCGAGCGGGACCACGCGAAGGGCTTCGTCCAGTAGGCCCGGGTTCTCCCACCGCAGCGGCATGTTGGATAGCGAATGCAGCATGTTCCGGAAGCGCAGGGAGCGGGCGTCTTGCGGGGCCTGCGGCTCGAGGGGGATGTTGCGGAGTGACGAGTAGGACGGAAGGGCGTTCTGGACGGGTGGCGGCTGCGGGGTGCCAAAATCGCGCGGTGCGGGCGACGAGGAGCGCGAGGTGACGGATCGCGAAGTGAGCTCGTTCATGCGCTTGGTGCTGAGGACCTGGCGGAAGCGCTCCGTCATGTCGGCGGCGAGCTGGTCGGCGTCGACGTCGGCGGCAGCGGGCGCCCGCTGGGCGCCGTGCGAGTGCTCCATTGTCGGAATGTGACTGCCGTCGCAGTGTGATGTTTTGGTCGTAGGCGTGCGGTGCAGTGGTGGTGACGAGGGCGCAAGTGTCGGGGGACGCAGCGTTAATAGGGTTGCAGGCTGCGACCGGAGGCGCTGGCTGGGTGTGTGCACAGCCCTGTCGGGAGGGATGATGCGCGGTTGCAGGCGCAGCGCGGTGTCGGCGGCGGTGGTGGGCGGGCTTGACGACGGCGACGAGTGCGGGTGCGAGTGCGAGTGCAGGGCGCAAACAGCACAGCGGCTGGATTAAATCGCAACGGAGCCTCGACGGAGCGACGACGTGGTGTTGAGGAAAAGAGCGTGCGAAGGGGACGCGGGCTCTGATGAGGGCTTACTGGGGCAATTCAGACGACGCGCAAGCGCAAGACGAGTTACGCGGCCCTGAGCCAAAGCCGGCCGTGTGATTGGCTCGCTAGCCTAGCCTGTCGCCGTCGGCCTAGCGCAGCCCTCTGTTCCCGCTGTTGCGACGCCGCCGCCTCGCAGCAACGCGGTCGGACTTGGCCAAGGGACAGTACGCCAGACGTCCACGTCCGACGGCGACGCCATAGTCGCTGCTGCGAGCGGGCTGCTGCTCGTGGGCAGTGGGCAGTAGGCCGTGGCCAGCGGGCACGCTTTGCTGCCCGCCCGCTAGCATAGGAAAGCCACCCGACGTTTGCCAGCGAGTACGCGCAAGCCCATTCATTGCTCGCCTCCAGATTGCCGTCTCTACGATGCCTTGCGCAATCCCGCCAAGCCACTCAACACCACAACGCTGCACGCAGAGCCGGTGCACACACGTCGCCCGCACGCATCGACGACCGTCCGCGTGCCCGCGATGACAAAAACGTCCTTTGTCCTTTGTCAAGCAGTCCATCCAGCGACTCCCGCGGCGTCGAGACCATTTCGCCTTTGCGGAGCAGTGCTACAGCCGCGTAATCCAACCACACCACGCTTTCCCCCTTGCGGACCATCACGTTCCGGAGCCCTCCCCAACCGCTTTAAACTGACACAGTGCCAATATCGCAATCCATGTGCCAAGAAGCATTCTTCTGTCGACATCGACATGAATTTGGATGCAACGCGCAATCGCAATTTCCAACTGCCCATCGCCGGCGCACGTAGTCGAGTGCGCGGTCGGATGCGGGTTTCGGCCTGGCCCTTGCTTGCGGTGGCGCGTGGTGTAGATCCGAGGCCCACGCCAGATGGACTTGTCCGCTGCCACGCTGCCTTTGCGTCGTCAGTGGCGACGCCTGGAAGATGTGGGGATCCTTGCGACGGCACGTGCTCATGGCCGAACCATGGAAGTGGCATATCTCAAGGTTGATTGTTGAGTTACCAGGACTCCCATCGAGAACCATAATTGGAGCCCACCCGTTGCGTCCGTGACCCAACGCACCCACTGCAAATACTCGTAGTCGATGTCTATTCCAAGCCACGTGCAAGACCATCTCGACCGAGAACGCCTCACGGACTCCTCGCACAAGACAAGAGCTTACGAGTCCACCATTGGATTCGCCGCCTCAGTCGCACATGGCTTACGCCGTCTGGACCATCCATGTTTCACATCAGGTTAGACCATTTCTTGCAAAGCATCTTGCGAGAATGCACCACCTCCAGCAGAGTAGACACGGTGGTACCGGAGCACGTCCTCGAGAACCTTGCAGAGCGGTGGCGATCATGGATCGAAGCTTGGGCAATGGTTACGCGAACGAAGCTCTCACATATTGGGCCGGTTCTCAACCCCCACGTTTAAGGTTGCAATATACGTGAGCCTTAAGACCCTGTGGGTACGTGGCAGTGAAGAGGATGATTGATTGCAGGTACCTAGGAAGGGTAGATAATGCCATGTACTTCGTCGAGCCCCACCCCATCACGACCGCAGACCTCCGAAGGCACCCACGGTGGTCCACACCGCACTCTTAGCAATCTCCCGACATATGTCACTTGTCAACGTCTCTACCAAATCAAGGATGGGGGCCACCCACCTGCCCCACTCATCCCAAGACAAACCCGTAAGGCCACGCACGCAACACACCAAAAAACAGTGATCACAGAACCATCTTACATCAGGGCACGGACGCTCAGTCTGTGTAGCAGAAGCCTTGGGTGGTTCCACGCTTTGTTTATCCATTGCTATTTACAACTACCCTTCATGTGCGCCCATGAATTTTGGCGGAAGGTCCAGATCCCACGACGGCCTCTCCACAAGGACTACCTCGAGCGGCTCGCCCTCCCCACCGCCTATCGGGACTACGCCCAGTATGGGGCGATACTTGAATGTGTGCCACCAACCCTCTGCGTCCCGGCTCCGCTGCTCACTCGCATCATCAGCGTCGTTTCTGACAAGCTCCATTCCTTTCGAAGATCCGTTACCGTTGGTCATGCCGTTAGTAGCGCTGTCTTGTCTTCGCAGGCTGGTGAGAGCATCGTGCTCGTTGTCGTATTCGTCATCCGAGTTTGTGATCGTTTGGGCCTCGTGCAGGGCCATCTGCGTTGTGGTGGTGGGGTCGTCTTGGGCACTGTGGTATCTGCGCATCTTAGTGACGGGTGCATCGTTTTCGGGCACCGCGTCACCAGCTCCACTTTTGCCTTTCCGCGCATTCGCTTCCCTTTTCCTCTTCTTCGCTTTTGATGTTTCCACCTCGTCCGCCCCGCTGGCTAGGTCCGATGCATCGGCAGACTCTGGTATGGGAAGATCTCCAGAAAGGTCGAACATGAACAGCCAATCCTCTCCATAGAGCCAGATGCGCTCTTGCTCCGTAACATCCCATATACATCCCTTTGCCGATGACTTGAGAGCTCGGTACCGGGACGGATAGATCGAAGGTGGATTCCTCCTAGACCATTCCGACAGCTGACCGCCCAAAACATCGAACAGGTACAGCTGGCGATCAGCAGACACAACCAGGAGGCGATGTTCCGTATCCGGTATATCATGCGAATGCGGATGGGGATTGTTCCGAGTGGGATGCACGGCTGGGTTGCCGTTGGGTTCAGGGCGTGAGGCAGCTTGTACAGTAGGCTGGAATGATAGTAGGGCCGGCGCAGAGTCTAGACGTGGAAGTAGGTGCGCAGAAGGATTGCGGATCCACCGCTGGCCGAGTAGTGTGATTTGCTCCCGAGCGTTCTCTTCGTCGTCGGACTCGTCACCGTTCACAGATGACGCGGCGGCTTCGTCGACATCGACTTCAGGCGCCGTGAGATCCTCGTGTCCTTCTGTGACCCAGGTATCGATGTAGCCAGCCAGATCGGCTACGGCAAAGACTGTGCCATCCGTAGAGAATTCGGCATGCATCACTGCGCGACCGTACTCGCTTGTGAGGCCATTTAGAGGATTCGACGGAAGGTGTTCTCTCGGGAGTCTGTGCAGGGGAAACAGCTTTTGCAGGACTCGAGGGCGTTCCAGTAAGTCGTCTGATCGAACAATGCGTGCTGAGAATATGTTGTTCGTGGGGGAGACCATCGCCAACCACTTCCCGTCAGGTGTAAAGCGTACAATTCGAGCCCCTATGGTCAAGGGCATATCAAGCTTCCGAATTCGTACACCAGATCCAGCCTCTGAACTTGTCTCGATCAGTTGAAACAGTCTGACCTCACGTACTGTTGCTACAGCTAGTAGCCCGCCATCGTGCGTTATCGTTGCAGATGTGATATTTTCGTCGCCTTGCAAGGCCAGACGGGCTACGGCCTTGGGCTTTTCAGTGCCATCGCCCAGAGTCTTGACGCGCCATACTCGTAGTTCACAGTTCCACCAGCTAACCACAAGCCGCGCATCAGGAGCGCTCGCTAAAGGTGGGGTGTGTGGGAGAGCCGATAGGCCTCGACTGAGCTCTTTTCCGAACTGTCGAATTGGTACAACAATAGGCCGGGTATCGATACCTACCAAAGATTAGCATCAAAGAAAGTCGAGCGGAATATGGCTAGTTCTTACCTCCGGAAGCTAGGATGCTGAGCTTTGCGCCATCGTATGTGGCCATAGCCTTCACATCATGGTCATGGTATCGCTGATGCGATACCTTAGTCCAATTTCCACCTTGGCCAGCAGCCCCGGGTGCCGTCTTCTTCTTCGACGTGTAAAGACACGTCCGGCGATCCATGCCTCCGCTGAATATCATCGTACCGTCGCGTGACACGGCGAGATCAAGCACATCGGCCTCGTGGCCTGAAATGCGTTGAACGTGGCTGTAGTTTCGGCCATCGTATATTCGGACATCACCGTTTGAGTCTCCGGAGACGAAGTCGCCATTCGGAAGACACTTGATGTTCCAGACCAGCGTCTCTTTCGGTCCTCTCGGCCCTGCACTGCCCAGAGAGATATTCCGAATCACATAACCGTTTCTTGTGTCGTAGACTCGGATCATGCTATCTGCGAAGCCTGCTAGCACGATCTTTCGGTCCTTGAAAGTGACGCTGAGCACGCGAGCTTTTGTAGCCGAGGATCGTGCAACAAACTTCTCAAACCTGAGATCGTCGTCCGCGGTTGATAGCAACACCAAGGAACCGTCGGCGCAGCCCGCAATCAGCTTCTGGGAGGTGTCCTCCTCCTGTGCAGAAGATCCTTTCATAGAAGCCTTTGCTTGCGGTTGCGCGGCAAAACACCATACCTCGCTGTGGTTGCCGTCTGAATGCCTCAGTGGCAGACCGGTCGCAAGGTCCCATTCTGTGACGCTGCTCGAGTACCCTATACTGAACAGGCGCAGTCTTCCTGGTATGATCTTCCCGTGGTCGTCCCGTTGATCAGGCTCCTGTGTCCATGCTAGACCCTCGACGCTCCGATCTTTACCGCCAGAGAATACCCGCTCTTGCGACCATGAGCCATTCGCGGGGTTCCAGATTTCGATATTTCCGTTTGCTCGGCCTAGTGCAAGTCTCAGACATTCGGGATCGTTCCCATCTTCGTTTGTGTCGGTATGCGAAAAGGCGAGCGCATTGATCGCAGAGGATGGGTAAGGCACAAACCGTGACCTAAGTTCGCAAGCATAGAGTCAGTAAAGCTTATCGGGAGGGGTAACAGCAGCTGTCGTCGTGGAGCAAAGGATGTGCTGCCTTGCGATTGATGTAGGTTAACCCTATAACTAATCTTGCTACGTACCGGTGGATGTCCATGGCGGCGGACAATGCAATGGAATGGGCTGGTGTAGGACTGGTAAAGCTCAGCGCAAGAGCAACAACCAGCGCTAGCAGTCACAACGAGAAGTTATCATCGTTGAACTGGAGAAACTTCGAACACGAAATCTTGGCGGGCGCGCATAGATTTTAGTGGGTCCTCGGGGCCGGACAAATAATGTTCCCCGCTCCGAACTTCATCTCGACTCCTGCTCGACCAGACCTCAATTTTGGTCACCCATTGCAGCCGTGACACTTCCCTTACTTAGGACGCAGTCGCAGGGCACCGTATCTCTCTCAGAGGAGCCTTTGTTGTCGCCCATGCATCGCAATGGCGTGCCCCTACCCCGCAGAGTAGCCCAGCCTCTAGCCAACGGCTGCCCCGCCGTCGACCGTCAGCTGGCCCACGCACAATAGCGATGAGTGTCTGAGGACCACCGGACGAATACACCGGAATACACAGAACATATATATCTAGCTGCTGGGGATGCGAGGTGTCCTGTCGAGTCCATAGTGAGGATGCTCAGCGGAGCAGACATTTGCAGCTGTCTCAGCAGGCGGGTATCATACCGCCGGCGAAACCATGCCCTAAGGCGTGCATTGCATGGCTAGTTTGCTGCATCTGACTGCGGCACTATCGATGTCCTGTTGTAAAGGAAGGGGTTGGTGCTCCGGTGCCGTCTCACTCATCATTGCGCATGCATCTGTGCGGCCCTCGATAACTGTGCCGCATCCCAGGTAGCAAATCAGCACCATCACAGTCATCGTTGGCTTTGTCATGTCTACTTTGAAAGAAAACCCGAAGACAACAGACGTGGGGAAAACACGGTGGTGACAAAGACTTTGCGGGAATGCCAAGACGGTGCTTTGTCGTCAAGATTCTGGGATTTGAGGTCGAGCTAGCACGACTCAGCTTAGATTCCAATTTAAGTTGCAGGCCCGTCTCAGACTGATGTCACAGAATCATAACCGAAAAGGCCTCGCAGTAGTCGCTCCACTGCGGCTTCTATATGCCGCCGTGGTGGGTTTCGGCGTATTCTTCCCTCCTTTGTTTAGCAGCGCCGGGCGAAACAAAGCGAGATGCAAAGTATATACACGCGCGAACAGCGCGCGCTCTTGCTCAGATTCGTGATTTGTCTAGGATACACGCGTTGTGTGATGGCTCCAAGCGCCGTCGCGGATCATTCAGGGGCCGTACGACGTAATAACCGTCAATGAGACACACGATCGAGTTTGCCCCAATTGTGGTGATTACCGTAAGGCGCAGGCACATGTCGCAGGCTCCACGCTGGGAAGCTGACGTCTCAGCAGTAGACGCGGTGACATGCCGCGTGCCGCTACGCAAAAGCGTTGCCAACGGTGATTACCTGCAGCAGAAAAAGTTTGCTCGCGGCTGCGTGCTGCGTAAGGCATAGGCAGATGCTATGGCCAGGTAACGCATCCACAGAGCAAGCGGCGGACGCTAGGATGGCCCTCACAGCGAGTCGCTGGTGTCACGGAGCCCACTTCTGCAACCTCGGTCCCGCCTCGTTGCTGGAGAAGAAAAACTGACGGCGGTCATACCGCCATTTACGCATGCGTAGATCTCAATAGATGCTCCGCCCAAGGACGAAAACTCTGAGAAGGTGCATGAAGTCAGAAGGTCTTACCTGCAGGCTCCACTGCACGCGACATGTTTCTTCTCGCATACGGTCTGGTCGGACACTGGGCACGGAGCGAGGGCAGAAATAGTCAAGACGCATGGTTTCGTCGCGTGGTCGCGTGAGGCTCTTTACGCGGTCGCGATTGTGACATAATTCCGGGCGAGAGGCGGATGCGATGGCTGGAACCAGGGCCGTGCCGGATGTCGGCTACGACGCCTAGCTGCAGCATTCAATGAAGCAGGCTGAAGCCAACAGACGCGAACAAAGGCAATACAGGAAGCGTTGGTGGAGGAAGGCATCACGCCGAGAGGTCATCCAGCATCTCCGGCACGAGCCGTGCGCTGCGACGAGGCCGAATCAAAAGCGTCCAGGCCTTTCGCAAGACGCCGAATGGAGACGTGGAGGAGATGATTCCGCCTGCTTCGCACGATTGCCATGGTAAAGCTCAAGGGCGCCTAGCTCCTTGCGGACTTCGGTCGTGTCTGACATGGCTGCGACTTGTGCGTCATGATTGGCCACGGCGAGCAATACTCGTAAGTGGAGGTCTGGAGTCCTTGAACGCGAGAGCATGCACGACTGTGGGAGAGGCGTTCGGCGCGTCAGGTAGAACGGTCGCTGTTACGATATCCATGCGTGGTCACATTGATTGATTCGAAGAGCACAGTGCACACGACGGGCGCGACCTGGAAATTGATGGCGGCGCCTGAAGTGCTAATTATTCCCCGCAATACCGTAGCCGTCCGGCAAGGGCAGGTCATTACAATTACAAGGTGATTTCTGGAAGGCTCGGCGGAGGCTTGCAGAGCAATACGGAGCGACCCATGGCTCGCGGACTCGCCACCTCGCACCCCTCAGCATTACCGTTTTCGAGGATGAGCTACACTAGCAAGACGCGTTTGCGGGCGACGTGTGAGATTGCTGCGCAAAGCATCGGCCATGGGGGCATGGTCAGCGTGCTATATACGACGAGGAAGATGATTGAAGTCGCACGGAACAGAGGGCAGCATCCATGTGCAGGTGCGGCAAGGGAGCGGCAGTATTACGCCGGCTGGAGGCTCTGGTAGCGACGCATTCCACGCACAACGCAAGTGGTTTCCTATATAGTATCTCACCATGCAGGCGCAACGTGAGCAGCGCTGCATTCTGCCTGTTCGCGTGGGGCGAGGTTTTTGTTTGTTTGGGCGCCACAGGGCGGGCTCGTGAAAGCGGCTGGCGGGCGCGGAGGCTCTGTACGTCGTGTGTGCGCGGGCAGCGTGCAACATGGGGGCCTTAGTCCGGGCTGCTAAAAGGAGAAGGCGCGCGTAGGCGGACTCGCATCCGCGGGCCCATATGACGATATTCAGGAGCGTGTGGTGGTCCATCGCGGACGGCTTGGCCCAGCGCGAGGGCAGGGGAGCCTCGACAAAGACCATGCATGGCCGTGGACCCGGGGGCCGATGGCAGGGCGAGAGCGGCGGCGACGCTGCCTGAAGCAGGGCTTGGCGGGATGGGAAGCAAGATGTTTCACGCCCGGCGGCGGAGACAGATTGGACAGCGTCGGCGGGCTCAACATGCAACCTTGTGTAGCTGCATGCGCTGGCTTCAGGCTGACCGGAGGAGCTGATTCGAGCGGGCGCAACGAGCCACTCAGGCGGCGGCCCCGGCCATGCAGGAAACGAGCAGGAAACGAGGGGGGAGACGAGCAGACGGGGCAGCATCCAGCGGCCAGCATTCAGCCGTCGGTGGCCTGTGGAGCGTCGCCCGAGACGACAGACGGACTGATGATGGTGCAGCGGGCGGCGGGCGACGGCCAGTGGCTGCGCGGCGACTCGACGGGCCTAGCCGGGATGCGCGCCCACACGCGGGAGCACTGTCCAGCGTGGTGATGAGGACGGGCGGGCGGGCGACGCGTGCAGGCGTGCTGCTGGCGTGCTGGCGTGCCCCCGGAGCGTGTTCCTGGACGTGAGCTGCCCAGGCGCAACAGAAGGAAATACGCCATCCGCATCGCGCATTGGCTGGCGCGCGCTGGCGTGCCTTGCACCGTGGATGCGGCCTAGCTCGACTCGAGCTCCACCGCGCTGATGCTGGGCTCGGCTGGCTGTGGATTTCTCAAACCAGCCTTGGCCCGTCGATGCTCCTCATCCTCTTACTTCTCCCTCACCCTCCTCCTCTCCCATCCGCCATTCCTCGCAACGGTCGGAGCACTGAGTCTTGGATTTGATGGAGTGCTGAGTATTCCGCCTCTGTCCGCCATAAAACTCTCCCGCCTGCTCCTCGGTCTCCCCAAGCCGGCCGTACTCTCTCCATCCGGAATCCTCGAAGCGTACAGAGCCCCTTCTCTGTGCCCTCGAGCTCCGTCCCCCTCCCGCCTCTCCTCCGCCACCTGTGACGCTGAGATTCCGAGTCGCTGCACTCGCCCTGCTCTCGTCTCGCTCTGCATACGGCTCCCACCCTCGACTCCTCTCCAGCCTCGTGCCTCTCCCAGCCGTCCCGACGGTGCAATTGGCTGTCTTGTATCGGGTAGGTTCAACCTCTTTTCTCTTAGCCATCGTGTTCCGTTTCCATCTCGTGCTGTCTGCATCGTCTGCCTCACGCAGCCGCCGCTCCTGCCCCCTTGACGAGTCCCAGCCGGGACAGGAAGCCTCCATGGACGGCCGCGAATATTCGAAGTGGGACCCAAACGATGGGAAGCGACCGCTACTGTTGTTGGATGGAGCATGCGAGAGCCAGCCGCCACGCATTGAATCGAGGGCCTGGGGATGAGGACGCGGTCTGAGAAATGGGATCAGGTGGATGCAAAATTGGACGTGGGACCCTTGAGGACCACTGCATACCAGACGCACATTTCAGCAGCTTGTCTTTGCCATCGGTCGCTTGCTCGTCGAGACCTTCCTTCCGCCCTCGGGCCGCGTAATTCACCGTACCGTCCGCACGTCGACCTTCACCTTCGCCCTCACCATCGTGCCTGTCCACTCGCATTCACTTCTTGGGCTTTTTCTGCAGCGTTTGCGTGTATACCGACAATTGCCCGTCTGGCCGTCGTCACCTTGGCCCTCGCTTGTCCATATCTCGCGGCTACCTCACTCTACCACTCGACTAGGAGACGCAACCCCATACCACAATCTCGCGCGCCAATCTCCCCCCTCTTCCATAGGACCAGCTAGCGCGAGACCCCGTTCGACCTGCCCTGGTACTCATCGATTCCACCGTCGGGACAGTTCTCTTACAAATGCTAACGATCTTTACCACAGCTTTGTCCCGTAGCTACGACTAGCTGTCCCACCCACTCTCCCGACCCTTCCACCAAAGGGCCGTACTCAGCGTGAGTTCTGCCGTCTGTATCGGCGCACGCTTGACTGACGTCCTTGCTTAGATCCGTGATTGCCAGATCTGGAATCCGCGCATTCCCCGTTGTTTCTTGGCGAATCACCTGCCACTCGACCAACCAGCTATCCGGCGGACTCGTTAACTCGTGCTCTGCCTCCCTTCGCGGCTCGCCAACCTGACAATAGAATCCGCTCCATTCCAGATCCGTTCCTGCATGCCACTAGCAAGGGGTTCGAATCTTCCGACTTCACTTGTAGCTCTATTCGGTTCTTCCGTACCTACTTTTCGCTCTTTAACGTAATTATCTAATTCTTCAAGGTATGAGAATCCCTGCGCTGCTCTACGCGCTAGACCCTGGCTACACATACACACATGCTGACGGTTAGCGTTCCAGGCTCTGATATAACGCTTCCCCGCTTCTCAAGACCCGGGGACATTGACCAGAGTCCTTCCTTGAAAAATTTCAATTAGTCTTTCTCTCTTGCCTTTCAGGCCGCCACTCTCTAATACGGTTCAACTACCGAGCCATCCACTCACTGCAGTCCGAGCACATCGGTCATTTATATAGTCTATCCCGGAGACCTGACGTCCACTCTTTCGACAAACTCATACCGCCCTGATCATCATGGCTTACCCACAACCACCTCAAAATCGGTACGGCCACTGCGACTCCTACTTTGTCGAATCCCAGGACGATGGGGTGTACGCCGTCCGAGCAGAAGCACGAGAGCGGGCCCGCGCCATCGCTCGCATGCAGCAGAGAGCAATTGCCGAGGACCTCTCAAGACAGACTGCTGATGAGTACCAAGAGGATATTATGGACCACATGGAGTACATGGAGGCAAGTGCTGTGTGCAACCTGTACGTTCGTGCCATGCTAACAGCACTCAGTCTCAAACTATCCCCGATGTCAACTCCATCGATATCCAAACCGAGATCCAATGGTTCATGCGTCCGTATCTACTTGACTTCCTCGTCGAGGCACATGCTGCCTTCCAACTACTGCCTGAGACGCTATTCCTCGCCGTCAATTTGCTCGACCGATACTGCTCACGCCGGGTGGTTTACAAACGCCACTACCAATTGGTCGGGTGTGCTGCTCTGCTCATCGCCGCCAAGTATGGTGACAAGAAAGACCGTGTGCCCACCGTACGAGAGCTCAAGTCCATGTGCTGTTCCCTCTATGACGATGAAATGTTTACTCAAATGGAGTGGCATGTACTGCAAACCCTCAACTGGATCGTCGGACACCCAACCGTGGATGCCTTCCTACAAGTTGCACTTTTAGAGGGACGTTATGACCCCGAGGTCGAGCATTTGTCTCTTTACATTGCCGAGATCGCCCTCTTCCACAAGGAATTTGTCTCCACCAGGCCCTCCGTCCTAGCCAGGTCTTCTCTTGCTCTCGCCAGATGCATCCTTTCGCGAAACCAGACCATTGTATCTGAATGGGCCGGAGCCTACGACCCGCAAACAGTTGTCAGCCTGTCAAACCACTTGTACCAACCGTCGCAAGTCCTTTCTCGCAAATACGCATCAATGCAACTGTCGAACGTATCAACCACCGTGGATGAGTTCCTTCAACGCCAAGCGCAAATTGCTCAACGGGCTGCGGCCCCACCGACCCCTCCAGTGGTTACCGCTTTGGAAGAACCCAAGCCGGCCATGGACGTGTACGGGCCACAGACACCTCAGAAGACCCATTACGGAGCTGCTGTCATACAACACGGGTGTCTCACTCCACCGATCACCCCCGAGAACGATCAGTTTGGTCACGGGAATGTGCACATCGTCAAGTCTCAACCAATGCCTCCCGCGTATCCCACGACACCAACCCCCGACCACCCGTCCAACATGCATCATGTTCAGTACTACCAAAACTCGTACCTACAGCCTCAGTCCCAGTACTAAGAGCTTCTGACCCGAGCTCACCTGTTACTGTAACACCGCATGTCGAATACCTCCCCCACCATGGTACCCTCATCCCCGGGTTACCTGGTAAAGCCATCTCGTTGTATCAATCCCCGTGTATGAGCGTCATAGCGTGGTCATTTTCCCGGCATTGCAAGCGTTTCTGTTTCCATCTCCTTGCGATATCAAAGAGTGCGTTTTCTTGTTTTAAGCGTTTTCCTATGTCACAAACCCCCGACCCTCGAAAAAACATATCGGTCGTCTTACAGGTGGAAAAGCAAAGGTCAATTTGGTGCATATGGCACCCTGGTTAGTCCGAGCGCGGCCCCCTTTTCGGATATAGTATCCATCTAATTCGGGTCGCGGGGTCTGGACTAGGGTGGTCGAGTGGAGGGAAAGGCAAAGTTACAGCCGAAATTGAATATGGGGATCGCTTGTCACTCGAAAACAGCAATCAAGTTCACTCACTGAGTGTGGTTTGTTTCAACGAACAGAGATACCCTTCTCCTTCCTCCACTTTTACAACTCCGTTTCCTCTTTCTTTTTGGTAGCCAAGCCTTCAATGGCATTACCGCGGAGTACGCGGTGGGTGGAGTACACCCTGAGCGCAAGAACGAGCAGGCAGTTAGGCTCGTTAGATTGTCTTGATCAGCGGCGCTGCAAAAGATCCATCAGGAGCATAATTATAGAATACAAAAAAAAATTACTGCCTGAACAACTGGTCTTCGTTATCCATATCCTCTCACTCTACATGGCGCGCGCATGAATTCGCTACTTGGTTGCACAGTTGTCCTGCGTTTCAGAGTGCGACGACTTGGTGAGCTGCGTGTTGTTTCATAGGGCAGGGCGCTGTGGACTTGCCGGTGCGTGGACACGGTACTGGGCGAGTAGGAAACATGGTAGTGCCTTGGGCCGACATCTTACAGCCTATGCCGCAGGGTTGTGCATTCGACATGGTAGGTTTCACGGGGGTCATGCTTTCGTGAACGTCTTTAAGACTTCGTACGCTCTGATGCTTTAGCTTTGCACATTAACTTTCACACCGACGCAGCCTTGCAACGGTTAGAATGACTCGAGTAAGCGCTCGGCTACGTGAGATGAGAGGATGGTGGCTAACGGTGCAATGCGACAGCCTTCGATTTCAATATTCATCTCGCGTCCTCAAGCGGTAGGCTACAAGCCGCTCTCCGTATCGCCCTACTCGGACCACGACAACGAGCTCTCGAACAGTCTAATCTGCCCTCGCTACGCCGAAAACGATACCTCCTCAGCGCCGCCCTCGCCCGCCTCGATCGAGTCCTTCGACATTCTAGATTCCATCGCATGGCGACGGGGCTACACAAGTCACGACTCCGGCGTGAAAGCCAGGAGCTGCGATGTGCTCCGGAAGCGGTGGCCGAAGAACCGAGCACAGATCATCGTCATCCTCCTCGTCTTCACCCTGTTCCTAATCGGCTGCGCCGTCGGCGGATACGCAGCCATCCGACACGAGGCCGCCAGCACAAGAAATACCTGTATCGCCCGAGAAGGCGGAGACCGATGTGAAGAGCCCGCGTGGGCGCGGTGTATAGCGCTCAACGGCGTGGGATACTGCGAAGGCGTCATGTGAGAAGCGGCGTTGTTGCAATCTCAACGCAACGGCGACGCGGTTTGCGTGCCTCAATACTTTGGGCGAGTGTGCATCGTGGCGTCAGGGAGGGGCCTTGGGAGGAATCTCCGACGTGCGGCATGGGCATGCTCTTGTCATCCCTTACCAGGATGCTGGACGGGCGCGCGGTTCCTCTGGGGTAATTTCGGCAAGACCGTGGTGGTGGAGATCGCGATCTTGTGGTGTTGGGTTATCGGGCTTTGGGGTTTGGCGCCTTGATGGCGTTTGGTGGTGTCGGTTTACCACCTAGTAGGGACGTTGTTTGGTTCGATGTGCTGCAGGGGTTGGGGGTTGATGATGCGCTGGCAAAGGGGTTGCTGGGTGGCGGTGCTGAGGTCTTATCTATGGCGCGCTTGGGCGCAGATTGCTTTTGGATGTTATTACTTGATCTGCCGGAATCGACTGCTCGGATTCATCAAAGTGCTTTGATGGAGAGGAGGCGGAACATGTTTGCCTTTGGAGATCCGGTCCTGCGCAGTCACATGATCACATCCATAGCTTGAGAACTTAGTTTACGTCTACTTTATCATGAACGTTCCCTGCTCTATATTGTCTTCGGATCAAACGTGCCTCGCATCGTGGCTTGTCACTTTCCATGGCTAAGAGCATCTTCCTTCAAGACCTTGCTTGTGTAGCTGCTAATCTCCGATTGGTTGCCCACCGCCTTAGACGGTAGGTTCGTGACAATGTATTTTTCATCGATTCAGTTCCATAATTGACCATTTCCAAATGCTCGTCGGGTGCTATTCTTCGGACCTGGGAAGGTTGTAAGTAGGCCACGTGAAGCTTATCGTTATCAGCCTATCTCAATTCATGCAAGCGTCGTCCTCCCTCAACCAAACACCATCATGAAGCGCTTCGACAGTATGCCTGTACGAAGGTGGTGAATAGCTGCATATCACCGCTAGCCTCGACATCCGCCATGAACACGGTCCTTTTTCGCAAACCCACATCACAGCCACCTCCACGCTAAGGCGACCTTTCCTACCGACCTTGAATCTTCACAACCCTTTCAATGATGCAATCCCGAAGCGCATCCTCTCCCGACCCTCAATCTCGCAGTCCCTCAGTATGGCCACTGCTACTTCTCATATTCCTAGTCCATCTTTCCCAGGTTCTATACACGCTTCCGCTGAACCGAGTGATCGAGCTGCGCCTGTGTGAGGAGCACTATGGTCGGAACGACGCGATCCCGGAAAAGCTCTGCAAGATTGATGAGGTGCAGCGAAAGCTGGCTTGGCTGCAAGGAACCATGGAAACTACGTTGGTGGTCTGCGGTGCGTGAGATTACGTGTGGTGTTCCTGCATTTGGCTGATTCCAGTGCCAGATTTCGTTGTGACGATTCCGTTCAGCTTTATTGCGCAGAGATTTGGGGTTAGAGTTGTGCTCCTGTTTAACCTGGTTCCGAGGATACTTCTCTCGGTATGGGCGCTTGTCGTTGGTGCGTAGTCTGAGTTCACCGTGCGTTCACAGAATACTAATGCCACAGTAGGAAACTATGGTCACATTTTCCCGACTAAGGCGATCATTGCTGGCCCATTCCTTGCAGTCTTTGGCGCGGAGTGTGTTTTCCAGTCAACGATCTACACGATAACTTCGGGTCTGACAAAAGAATACGTCCAACGGTAAGATGTCTGCACATATTCGTACAAACTACTAACGTACATGCAGTGCTTCGTATTACTCCTACATCAGCTCCACATCCTACGTGATCTCCTTCATGGGTCCAACTCTCGCCTCCTTCACCATGAGTCGCAATCTATGGCTTCCAATCTGGATGAACATCGGCCTCTTGCTGTGTGCCATCCCGACTATCCTAAATCTGCCCGATATGAGGAGCTCGCCCATTCTATCGACTACAGGCAATGATGAAGATCGGGAGGGCACAGCGGATGAGGCTGGACCGTTACTTGATAGTCGTGACCAGAGCCCAAGCAGATATTCCAACGCATTTGATACACCTCCAAGCATCCGCCAGAGCATGGTACTTGCGGTGCGCAAGCTGATTCACTTGGTTACGGGCCGCCGGAATTTCCAAGTCCTGCTATGCTCAATCTTCCTCACCTCTCTTGCGAGCTCGGATACGAGACTGTTGGTACAGTACATCTCGAAGCGGTATGAGTGGACGTTTGCTCAGGTAAATCTCTTGACTCCGGGTTGGTTGCGTACACCTAACTCTTGCATAGGCCGGATACATGCTGTCGGCAAAGGCGGTGGTCAACTTCGTCTTACTAGCCATCATAGTCCCACGAGTGATCCGTACATCCATGTCCTCGAAGTCTGTACATGGCTCCGAAGTTCGGCTCAACTATCTTGGAGCTGAGGTTAGCATTGCGGTATCGATCGTCGGCGTACTATGCGTAGCACTTTCTTTCAAATTTTGGATGCTGTTAGCTGGTAAGTACATTGACATGACTGTGAGTAACTAAATTGACTTGCACAGCACTCAGTATCTACGCTCTCGGATCGGCACTCCCAGTCTTCACGATGTCGCTCGTGAAGTCACCTCTGATAGCTCTTGCAGAGTCTGATATCCAAGACTTCAGTATCGTCATGCTCACCAAAACACTCGGCTATTTGGTGGGAACTCCGTTGATGACCGGTTTGTGGGTTCAAGCTATCAAACTCGGTGGTGCAGGCCTGGGGCTACCTTACTTTGTGTCTGCTGTAAGTCCAATAACTCACCTAGAAGACGTAATGTAATAACAAGATCTAGTCAATATACCTGGTCGCTGCCGTTGTGATAGCACGTTTGCGCTTCTAGTAATGTGTCAAACACGGTGGTTCCTAAAGACCTCTAGATATCGAGTTGACTTGATCTGACGTTACTACCTTCGTACAGGTAAATTTCTCTCATGATCATTCACAACATCTCCACCCCTCCAAAATTATTGGTGGAGTGGGTATCGTTGCTACCATTGTCTGTAGCGCCGCGTTACATGAGCAACTTCGCGCGCAACTCTCTGCAGGCTTCATGTTTTGGCACTCGCGTTGCTGAAGACGTCGCTGTACTTGACTGTGGCTACAGGGAGAGATTCTCCAGCTGTGCAGAGCCATTTTCAGGGTCGTGGAAGCCGAGGATTATCTGAAGGAATATTGGATTCAAAAAGCGAATTCGAAAGCAGGTCGGAGGCCGGGGGTTGTGGAATTGGCGAAGCTGTTTACGGATCATTCAATGGGCAGTTCGTACCGCAGTCTCATTCAGTAGTGGAAGTGCCATGTCGAGTCTTCTTAGCGGTCTTTGCAATTTGCGTGTCATCTTGATCCACTTGGCTCCATTGTCCACTGTGTCAGCGACTAACAGCGGATCCATATCGCGGGTTTCCAGCTCTGCTGCGACACCATTGTTCGCACGGTCGGCCCTTTCTTGGGTTTTGACCGCCGATGCGTCGAGAGCGCTTCACTCTTCCCTCTGCGGAGAAACTCCATCTTGCTATCATGGCATATGGCCCTATTTGAGCAAGATCAGACGTGGACCAGAACGTTGCCGGTCCTCGAGCTAACATTCATCGAACAGTTGCCGATTCTACTGTGCGGTCCGGCCACTGTCTCTCATCAGTCTAGCACCCTCGCTGCTATGCCATCCACATCTGAATGTCGTAGTAGTGTCATGTTGTACATCGCTGGGGAAAAAAAATCCATCCACGAGCCATAATCATGCGCCATTTCCTCTCACGTCTTCTCCTGCAGTCGAGTTTTGACGTCAATGCCAGCATTCGTGCGCACAGTTCGGAAGCCGTTGATCATCAACAAAGCGATCGATAGCCGACCTTGATATGCGGCCCTTGCAGCACCCCTTCGAGGTTACTCGAGGGAACCAGCTATCTAGATTTACGATATTATTGAAGCTGCGTGCTTTCCACATAACGGAGCGTATCGGAGGGATAGTCAGCATGATTGGTGGGCACGATTGATCGGCCACCGCAATGGTGAGGAAGGGGTGCGCGTAGCGATTCAAATGTGGATGGACGGCGCCGGCGAGAGAGATAAGATCTTCACATGGCCTATCTGCGATTCATTAAGGCACTGATAGCTTGACATCGCAAGGCTCGGTGCCATCTGCTAAGCGGTTGGCTCCGTATTGGTAGGTAGGAGTAAGTAGAGAGTTGTTCCATATGTACAGTCCAACCCAGATCATCGATGGATTGTTCAGCCTCGTGACAAAGATCATATTATTCGCAAGAATGTGCTTCTATGGACGACGATATGAAAGACGATATCGGTTCACAGAAAAGTGTCGCTGCGTTCCACCTTTGTCACCGTCTCCTTACCTGACATTGCCGTCATGTAGGTCGACTCCGACGTTGACTGCGGACGTGGAGAAACAACGTATCTTGCAATACACGGAGGTATACGCCCGAATCAACGTCCCTTTTGGATACACATCAAGTTTAGTTCGTGCCGTAAGGTTGTGTGTGAGTCGTTCGAAAGTGACAGCGGGAATTGTTGGCGACAGGCGGGGATTAAGCTGGGACGCATGGACGAAGGGCTCTTGCGGCTTTATAGTTGTATTGCGTTGGAGCTAAATCGTACAGAATATGCAACGAAGCTCTCCGCGGGTTTTGATCGGAGCCTATGGGAACGATCCCGGCAGGAACCATGCGCGGGCCAAGAGCTAGCTCAGTCGTCTCCTCTTCCACATGCCGCGCGAGAGGACGAGCCCTGCAATTTCGACAAGAGTCAGCTTGTCATCACGGTTAATAGTTGCACTTCAACTCTACAACGGTCACGTTGTATCCTTTCGAGGCTGTAGTAGTTCTTTTGGCGTGGCTCAACAACCGTCCCTTCGCTTTACTCACGATACCATTCTCCGACTACTAGGGCGTTGATGTTGGACTGAAGTCACCGACGCTGAACAGCAGCGCGTTGCAACCATCTTGGCAACCCTCTAGAAAACGAAGGTGGGCTTGCACGTGGGCCTTAAGCCATCCCTCTGTCAGGAGGCTGGGGGGTTTATATTTAACAACATTCAGATGGTCGCTGCGGCCCGCACCCAACCACCACAAGTCTAGCAACCGGCTCGAGAACCTCTAACTTAAGGCCGCCCGCTACAACGGTATTGGGAAGGTCGGTCTCCTACAATAGGCGGAACGCTGGACGCCCTACAATACCGCAAGGATCCGGCGCACAGCCTCAAACGAGCATGCACGATACGCATAAACCTAAAACGGCCCGACTAAGTCCTTTTGGCAATGCGTAGCTTGACGGGGGCCGCACACTCAGCCAATAAGCGTCCCATCACCTGTGTTGTCGACATGGATGTGCATCCTAACTCTCGCCTGCTGCGGCCAGGCCCCGTGAAGCGCAGCGGGCTTTGGGGGCGGAATGGCTTCCACCGTCTCGACATTCTAGCTCTTCTACTCTTGGGGCGCGCTGCTCTTTCTTTGCTGTGATTTTCCTCTTTAGCTACTTGTTCGAACCACTCTCGTTCTGCGTTTTCTTGAATACAATGGCCTCTCTAATCTCTTTGTTGGTGCTGCTCGACGCCGTCACGCTCGTTGCATCCAATCCAGTCGCACAACCGACCATCACAGCATCGGCGCGTGTCAAACGCGATTTTTCGACGAACGACTTGTGGACGGGATGGTATCAGCCGACTGACGACAATGCCGAGTCTACATTCACAACCTATAACATCGCCAACGACTATGCTATGGTCACGACCGATAGCTTCGTCTACTTGTGCAATACAGCAACGACAAGCTGGGAATCGACCTGCTCAGAGAAGTTTGCGACAGCATGTACGGGGACAACGGCATACTTCCTGGATGGTGGATCCTCTGCATGCGAAATGTCGTGCAATGCAGACACAGTCTTCACAACCAATACTATAGACACGCACGGCCTGCACTGGTTCGGATGCGCAGACCGAGCTGCGCGTTTGTACTTTGAAATCGAGCCCACGGAGACGACGTTGTCAACACCAACCTCAAGCTCGTCTGAAACCGCAAGCCCAGGCGCGAGCTCATCCACACCAGGCCCCTCACCGACATCGTCAGAAGAACCAGAGTCCACGTCCAATTCTGCATCCGGATCCTCGAAAAGCTCGACCAGGAAAGGCAAAAGCAAAGCCTGGGTGGCCGGCCCCGTCATCGGCGCTCTTGCTGCCATCGCCATCGCCGGGCTAATCTTCTTCATCCTGCGCCGCCGCAAGCAGAATGCCGTGTCGCCAGCCTACCAACCCGCACCCCAATCGATGCAATCGCCGCACCCATACCAAAGCCCCAGCTTGGCCCATGCAACATTACCGAGCTTGCCACCGTACGGAGACCATAACGGCTACTACGGTCAGCTCGAGGGCAAGCCGGACAATGCGTCAGTGTACGCGCATCATGCCCCGGGTTATGCTCCTGCAGAGGGAACGATGCAGATGCCGGCTGGTGTGAGTGAATACAACGGAGCACAGTCGCATGCTCCACAAGTCGCCCAGCATGGACCTGTGAGCGAGTTGCCTTCCGATCCTCCGACACACGATTTGCCAGAGCTGGGGAGCGGGAAATAATGCTCGATGAGGACGAGGAGAACGAGGAAAATCTGGTCTATCATGAAAGACCAAGTATGTATAGTCGAAAGGGGTGAACACCGTAAGGACGTGTACTCCGCAGGGGTGAAGAGCGACGTTTGTTAGTTGAGTCACCACGCGCAACGATTTTGGGTCCGTGTCGAGATACCCATTGTGAGAGGAGCAACAGATGATAAGATATGTAAAGGAGACTTTAGAAATTTATGCATGCGGGAAAGGGGCCTTTGAACATTTTTCGCCAGATTGGGCATTGGCGGTTGAGATATCCACGAAGTATAGCTTCTTTAGTTGTAATAAAATTGGACACCTCAAGAAAAACATGGAAAGTAGACATTAGTTTTGCGCTATTATTAGGTATCATACATCTCATGGTGTATACAATGGAAAGCAGCCTTCCCGTCCACAGCTCCGCTAGCGCCTTGCGCGAATAGTACATGATGACCACCTTTTCGTTCATTAGTCACATCTCTTGCAGTGTTCCAAGCCAGCTTAAGCACGGTAATATCCGCCCACAAAGTGCTATGAAACCACCTCCTTGTCTTCAGCGGATAAGCGGACAATTCGCTGTGGATACTATTCTTCGTCGCTTGAAGCTACCTGAACCTTCTTCCTCTTTCGCCCAGCGCCAGGGCGTGCACCACCTCTCTGCGATCGTTGTTTGACTACCACAATGGGCGGCGCCATGGTGCGGCGCCTTTCGCCAAGAAGCGAGCCATCTGTCTCACCCACGTCGTCATTTGAGAGTGCTGTGTCAAGATCATCCATAACGGCGTCCTCATCAGCCTCGTCTGGCACGTAGTCATCCTCTTGATCCGACTCCGGGAGATCTTGCGACTCGATAGGTGCAGAGCTCTCTGTAGATGGTATGTTTGCTAAAAGTCAAAGTCAGCAGGCAATGAAGTCAAATTGTTTTCTTTTTTGGAGAACACACCGTCTGAGTTATCGACTTTGCTTTGGTGGGGACCACGTGTTGGTTTCAGGGCGCCGGGTCTCGGAACAGATTTCCTCGCTTGCTTTCGACCATCCGTAGAGTCTGCAGAGCTTGGTACAGTTGCTTGATCCATATTGTACTTGACATGCAGAGCTGCGCGAGCTTTCTCGGTCTGCTTCCGACGTTCAGGCGTCGAAAGCCTAACTCGTCCGCCCTGCCGTGTCTTGGAAGATGAAGGAGTAGCGGCCTTTGACTTTGCCTTCACTGCCACCACTGTCGGGTTTTTCACGCCAGGCTCTTTGAAATCCTTCGTCTGCGCTTCCGCATAGCCGTAATGGAAGAACAATTCAGTCCCAGCCGCCATATCTTTGGTCGCATATAGTCCTATCCGATGAACCGTCTTGCAGAGCGAATTCTTAGACTCACAGTTGGCTGCTTCGTGGCTTGAATTATTTACGAAGCGTGTCTTATTGCCGAAATGAGTCGAGTCAAGATCTTGCTCTACACATGTGTTAGCAAGTGCCATGTTCCCTTACAAAAACAAACCGACCTTTGTTCAATTTAAACAGATACATGGTGTTCTGCTTCTCGTAGACGATTCCCCTTCGAGCACCTTCATTGAGGGTAACAGCCTCACCCTTGTATTCACCTAGAAAGTCACCTTTCTTGACGTCCTCCCCTGTGAAGAGACCAAAACCATGGACCTCCGAGTGCCCAAGTAGTGTTTTCTTCTGAACACCACGCTGTAGAGCGACATTGCAGCATTTGTCCTTTGACACGTCTTTGTTGTAGCGATTGATGGGATCCAAAATTTCAGTTGCGCCGCAGCCACCGCATAGATCCCCGTCACACTCTCTACTCATCACATAGCAGACACATGCCTTCGTACCGCAGATACGTTGCTTTCCCCCAAGTTGTGCGCAAGAGCAACCTGGAAAACGCCTTCTGCATAACAATGAACATTCGCAGCTCTTTTCGCAAGTGATGTTCTCCACAAAACATCGACATTGAGCTTGGTCGCAGGTGCCGTCATGACTACACGGGTAGAATGGTTTCCTCTCTTCCCATGTTGTAGCAGAGCTGTTGTTCATCCACCACTGCGCCTTGAATTCGTTTAAAGGCTTTGCAGCCTGTCTCTGATCGTCATACTCGTCCGGGGAATACGGCGCAAGAGTGTGTGTGTTCGCGGCGCGGCGATAGTTGTCCACATCCTCAATCTCCGAATCGTCCAGATATTCGTCATCTTCAGATCTCGCGTGTTCGTTGTCAGAAGCCCCTTCCATTGTCACTTGGCTATTCGTTATCTGGGTATCGGGAGCAAATTGGTGGCTGTTTTCCGGGTACTCCCTTAATTCTCCATGGAACACACAATTGTGCATCTGGCAGACTCTGCACATAACTTCGCTGTAGTCGAACTCTTGATGCCCCTCCCTGTTGCCTTCTAGTCTTCTAGATATCTCTTTCTGGATGAACTCGCTTCGGCGAGCAATGTGCCAGAGATCAAAGTCATTTTGCTTCAAAAAGGCCAAGCAGACCAGTGCGGCAAGTCGCAGCTTGCGAGGCGTTGGCTCTGGGAGATTTTTAAACAGGCGTTTCCATTTTGGCGCACTGCGGTCGAATGTGTCGTCTAATCCTATCTTCCGCCTGAGCAAAACGCGTTGGAAGTCTGCGCTTGCATCTAGAGAATTATTGAGGGCTTCTATATTAGACTCTGGTGCTAAGTACCAGAATAGTACGTCTTCCCACGCCAGACCAATATCTGCCAACAGAGCGTCAGTACTGGGACCGTAGAACTCGTGGAACTCGGATAGAAGGGCGTGCCACTTGTGTGTAACGTTCTTCATCCTGTAAGCCTCCTCAAGCTCTGTAACCATGTCTTCCCCAAAATCGTCGTGGAAATACGGCCAATTCAGCATGTTCTTCTCGTTTTCGGCGAGAACGCTGTCTTGGAGGCTTACATAGCTCCGATATGCGGGAACAAAGACTGCTGTAGAGCGGTACTTGGTAACTGGAATCTTCATCTTAGACGCAATCCCCTTCTTGATACGTGCCTTTGTGAAGATCTCTTGTGAAAAGTACGGGGACTTTGCGCCCTTGTTGTCTACAAAGGTCTGGATCGGTTGCATATTTTTGAATGGAGAAGATGATTGAATGATGTTTCCAGCTTGAGCAGGTATAGATGCTCTGCCCTGCTTTATCGATCGCTCCTTCAATAGGCCTTCGCGCTCAAAGCGGAATCGTTGTCTCCGCATACAGTTCCTCACACGTTGTGCATGGTTTTGACGGACTTCTTGTAGATGTTCCCTCAGACGGTCGTCTAGAATCTTCGTTGTGACTTCGAGGTTGAGCGCGTCAGCCTGCGCCATATCCGTGGCTGCTGAATTGTGTTCGCCGGAGGAATCTTCTCCAACCTGCATCGCACTTCGCTTAGAAAGACCATGTTCGGAGGGGGGCAGCGTCCTTGCAACAGGCGTAGGCTCTTGGGTCGTTTCGAGATTTGCATTGGCTTGTGCACCGTAAGTATTTGCAGAAGGACCTGGTGTATTCAAGGATGAGGCACGAAAGCTGCTGGGCGGCGCAGGCTCTTGAATCGCTCCACGAGCTTGGTCCCCACTGTCCTGCTTCATGGCCTGCGCGCTGTGGGTATCTGTATCTATAGGAGAAACCGGTGCGTTCAAGGACGACGCACGTAAGCTGCTGGGCGGTGCACGTATCAGACGTTTTGGTCCCAAGTTTGATGGACACTTTCTTGCCTGTGCCGCCTTCAGCGGTTTGGCCAGTGACGAGGACACTGGCTTGTCAGACTGTAATTCTTTTCGTATAGGTTGTTTGCTTCCGGAAGGATTGGATTTTGGCAGGGATTGTTTGCTTTCCGGAACGCTTGCTTCTGGAGGAGGCGTAGTCTTAACATTGCTGTTGCTGCTGCTCCCAAGCTTTGGTACTACCCTTGGGGCCGAACTGACGGAACCAGGGTTCATCACATAAGCCAGTCTTGCTCTTGGAGAGGCGGGAACATGTGCGTCGCTCGCAGGTCCAGTCGGAGAAAACATGGGTCGCACCGTCGATCTGATGGGGATGACTGACGGTGTATGCGTATCTTGCGCTTTTGGGCTACCAATTGAAATGCCAGCAGTCGCAAAAGACCTGTGTGCTACAGGCTCGGCGTTCTCCTGAGTGAAAGGGGTAGGAGTCGCGTCTGTACGCTCTTGACGACCGACTTGTGGTTTGCTAATGCCGGAGCCTTCTGTCTCAGTCGCAATGTTCTCGGTTTCAGGCGTGCTGTGATAGCCCATTGGAAGTGGTACAGGCAACCCTACGTTGGTTGGGTTCAGCTCGGGTCCTGTGCTAGGAGCTTGTGCAGTCTCCGTCGCGTTGGTGGCATTGGTTGGATCAACGATCGGTGACTGACGTGCTACAGGTATGCTTTGAGATGATAGTCGTCCCGGAGTCGCAGAAGTGTTTCCAGATGCATTCGCGGCCCCGCTTCTAGACACGTTCGCTCTGCTAAATGCCCCCTGCAGGTTTTCTTGAGGAATGCTCTTCCCCAACGCGTTCTTCGTTCCGCTCAATGGCACATGCGAATTTTCTCTGGCTTGGTCATCGCTATCATTGTCACTAACTACAATGGATCCTCTTTGGTGCGACGTGGGGGAGGCGTTGTGCTCAGACTGTGCTGGTGTTGAGGACTTGTGCTTCGGGCGTGCCGGTGAGTCGTCCTCTAGAGATACGGGGTCATCAGCGGTCCCTCTAGCCGAGTCGTTAAAACGTCGGGACGACGTTGCTTTTGAGGCAATTCTTCTTCCGAACGCAGGAGCAGGTGCAGCTTTGGGTGCAGGGTTGTAGTCGTCGACTTCGAAGGGGTCCGTAGCTGTTCCTTTGGCCATGGCCGTCGCAGTCTGCTGCGGCGGCAGCGACCGGCGAGACGGATTTCGTTGTGCCGGAGCTCAGCCTCCGACTCCTCAATGTTGAGCGGAAGATAACGTTGATAGGTGCACCCAACGGAGCGACGCGCGACGTTAATGCGTGGGCACGTGACCGACAGTAACTCAAGATCGGCGTTGAGTGGTTGCCGGTAACCACAGGCAGCACTTGAGATCGAGAGCAATGGGCTGCTCTATGTTTTGCGTGCTCCGCCCTAAGAGGCAGTATGGACAGCGCTGGTCCAGACGACGTCAGAATGGTGAAGGGTCACGAATAGATTCGAACAACGGCTCCTAGGTCAAACGGTTCGAACGCGACATTCACCAAAGAGCTATTAAGTTCAAGTGGTGAGAGACCACGGCCATAGAAATGATTGCAGCGTCCTGTGGTGGTACATGTGTAGTGAGCGGTGGATGCATGCTGGTATGCACGGACCACTTCTGTTTGTTTACGCTTCTGCATCCCAAGCGAGCCACGAGCGCTTGAGCACCACCACACGCCCCGCACGTAAACGCACACAACCCACCATGGCCAGCGACCAAGGCAAGGAGAACATTGCGGACGGCCTGTTCGCCGGCGCGTCCTTTGCGGCGCCGGCGCCTTCCCCGAAGAAACCCCCGAAACCGGCCAAGAAGACGCGCAGCAAGAGCATTGGGCCCGGCGGCCTGGGGGCACTGGAGGAGCCCGTTCTAAAGGAGAGCAGTGGAAACCGGCGCAAGGTGCGCATATCTGCGAAGTGAATGCTACGCTTCAGTGCTGACCTCGCGCGCAGTCTGCCTTTGTCCCCGCAGTCAAATCGATCCTCTCGTCCAACGACGAGGACGAGAAGAAGCGAAAAGAAGCACGTCGTAAATCGCTCGGTAAGAATCGTCGTAGCAGATTCCAGACCTCGAACTGACTCGGCCACAGCAAGACGACGCGTCTCCTTTGCACCGGAGGCGACCCTGCACACCTGGGACGTGGTCGAGTACCTACGCGATGCGACCACCTCTTCTGCTTCCTCGGACGCCACGAGACGCGCCTCCAGCGTCTCCCAATCCTCCCCCCATGCAGCGCCTGCACCTGAGTCGGGTACCGAGCCTCCTTCCACCCCACCTGAGCTCGTTGAAGAGCCTCAGCCCGAACCAGGATCTTCTCCCGCCAACCAGCGCGATCTGCACCAGAAGAAGAATCGCCGCCGCAGCTCCGGCATTCCGCCCATGAACTTCAACAATCCGGATGATATCCTTTCGTCCAGCCCGCTGAGTGGTGACAATGTCTCTCCTGGTGGAGAAGGCGACAGTTTGGAGGCCGTTTCAGACGACGATGAGATGCCTGTAGAGGCCGACGACTCGCCAGCTTCAAAGGACGATTCGCAAAGTAGCGCAAGATTGGATGCTGCGCTGCGCCAGGCGGCTGCTCAGGCAGGAACTCAAAGGCTGCATCTGGACGAAGACCACGACATGTCTATGGTCATGGCAGAGGACGAGATCACGGCATCGTTCAAGCCTTGGGCGCAGAAGACGGCGACCCCGGACCTGGAAGCTGATGACCCATTTTCACAGTCCCCATCAGCAGACGCTGAGGGCGATGATGATGACATGAGTATGGACATCACACGCGCTGTGGGCAGGATTGTTCCTCAGCCCCAGTCAGATAGCGCGGCATCCGACGACATGAGCATGGAGCTCACCATGCCACTGGGCAACATCCAGTCAGCAGGTCCAAAAGAGGCAGTGAACAGGAGAAAGAGCCTGAAGCGTCGCGTTTCTCTCCTCGATGCCTCTCAGGGCAGTCCAGCAAAACGTCCTACCAACCGCCGAGCTAGCCTTCGTCAGCGCAGCGCCCAGGAAGAGAGCTTAAGTCCAGACGACCAGACAATGGAGTTTACCATGGCAATTGGAACCATCAAGAGCCAGGTTTCACCGAATGCTGAACAGGCTTCAGAGAGGCGATCGAGCATAGATGCTTCGTTTGCCGATGAAACCATGGATTTCACCATTGCCGTGGGTAGCATCAAGAATACGCAATCAACGAATACTGCGGCACAGGACAGTGAGCCTGAAGACGAAGACCTGTCCATGGAGTTTACCCGTGTGGTCGGTCCGGGTATCAAGCATTTGAGCAAAGGCATGGAGACTCCGGAGCAACCCAGCGAAGTGATGGACAAGCCGACACCCAAGGTCATCACTCCAACCCCTAGCAAATCACCAAAGAAGTCTCCAGGTCGTCCTAAGGCATCAGCCTCGCGCGCCGCTAATTTCTCGTCTCCTGCGAAAACGGCAAAGGCAACACCTACACGGTCTCCTGGACGACCGCGTCGAAGTCTCAATATGACAACACCAGAGATTAAGCCTCTGCGGCAACGGACTGATGACTTTGAACCATCGCCCTTTGTACGTAGCGCTCCGCAGAGTGCCTCTAAGAACGCACAAAACGTATCGACTCCAACAAGTCAGCCTCGAAACGCGCCCCTGCAAATTCCCGATGATCCGATCGCTGCCCCGATTCTCAATCGTCGCCGCTCTTCCCTGTCCACAGTACAGTTCAGCCCGCTCGCTGTGGCGCGAGAAGAACCGACACTGAGGAGCACCGCGATCCTGGCGAACAGCATCAAGCTTCTGTCAACGCCACGGAAACAGACTTTGGCGTCTCCTGTGAAGCGTGGGATCACCCCCAAAAAGTTGCGAACGCCGCAGAACGAAACGACATCGAAGCAGAAAACCCCAACGCCGAGAAAAGCTACGCCGAGGAAGAGCATAAGCCCCAAGAAACGCGTCGCTTTTGGTGACGAGCCAGAGAAGGAGAACATCGCTGATGAAAGTATGGCTGAGAACGAAGAAGAAGTTGAACGCATCTCGCTCCAAGACTTCCTCGAGCTGACCAGGATCCGCTTCATGGACCTGAACACCACCAAGCGACGACATACTGCCGCCCCGGCCACTTTTCACGACAAGGAGGTAGAGGAACTGGAGGAGTCTTTGGACCAGTATGTGGTAGCTGGCGCTTGCACACTTCCGGAATTTGAGCTATACCAGCACGCTTGCCATGAGATGAAAAAGTACATATCAGACGGGCGCCACTTCGTCCGGACTATGGAAACCAACGTCATGGAGGATAACCCCCTGCTGTTCAGCGAATACCTAACGGCGCCACCTGACCAGCGCATCATCATGGACAATCAGTTCAAGAACCTAAAGAGCAGTGCTCGGCTTGAGGCCCGAGGAGAGTGGTACGGATGGAGAAGCTCACTGCTCCAAGATCTCAAGACTGGTCTCTTAGGCACTATGGATGGATTCCGGCGAGACGAGTTGAATTTGGCAATCCAAGAGAAGCTGCTTGATACCGTACTACCTCCTCTGATAGAGACGCACGAGGAACTAGGCCATGAGTATCAGCAGTTGCAGCAGCGTCACGAGGAGCTGAACAGCTGCGATCGCGAAGAGCTGGAACAAGCTCGGGATCAGCTCGTTACTTTTGATGCTGAGGTGGAAGAGAAGCGCATGCTTGTTGCACAATTACAGGCAGAGCTCGCCGAGAAAGAAGCCCGCATCGAGGCAGTCAAAGAGCGGAAGATTGAGTGTTTGGAAGAGATCAAAGTTGCTGAGCGTGTGCGAGAGGAGTGCCGCGGATGGTCGACGACGGAGGTCAATGGCCTGAAGGGTATGTTGAGCTTTGTACTGCTGTGCGGAGGATTTGCTAACAGTTCATGCAGCTAAAGTCACAGCCCTTGAGCAAACCCATGGCTGGAGCATCACTTCCGCCTCGTCAAACATGGTGACCGTAACTCACATCAACGACCTTGAATTGTACTTCCAACCTTCTGCGTTTGCGACAGGCGCCGACACTCCCAACGCGTCTATTTCCCTAACATACGTTGGCGACAGCGCTGCACCTCACCCACGACCTCTGACCACAAGCAAGCGCTTTTTCCTTCAGTTGATTCGCGCTCACTTACACTGCATTCCTCAATCACAAACGCGCGTTGCAGAGCTACTTTCGCTCGTCAAGGCCGGGTGGGCTGCCGCACTTGCAGTTGCCGAAGGGGTGCGCTGGTTGGATCACACTTATATTACTGAAGAGTACATACTTTCTGATGAACGTATGGCCATTTCGACAAACATTGTGCTTCCGGCCGTACAGACCAAGGTCAAGATCACGTTCGAGATTGGCGTTAGTTTGGGTGCGAGTGGAGTTGAGACCGAAGTCGGAGCGAGGGCTGAGTTGGTGTACGGGGAGAAGTATAGCCAGGAGAAGATGGGCGCCTTCTTGCACGACTTCTGTGGTACTCAGGTCAAAGATCAGAAGGATATGACGGTGTGGGCTGAGGCGGTCCACGATCTCGCTGCTAGACTCAAACAGACTGGTGTCAAGGGTGAACGAGTATGAGTCCAGCTGATGCTGGGTATGTAGTGTCTTGCAAAGGAGTTTTAGTGGACTGTTCACACGTAATAACGAGATACGATGGTGTTGCGGAAGGGTGTTTCGGTCATGAGGTTTTACTTGGTATTTCGAAGGAAGCAATTCATCATTTCCAGGGTCAATCACCGCGTGCAAACACCGAGAGCTTTCGTCACCATGCGCCGTATTTGAACATGGCACTATGGCAAGTAAGTCTAGCGTCTCCCCGCAGCATGATTGTAACGTGGCCGGAGGAATTCCAACAAGCCTTCAGCATGCACATGAACTCGTCCATCCCGGCATCAACTGGAACTAGCTTGAGCTATTCGGCAGCTAATATGCCGAGACGTTCATGGTCGGAAGGTAAATCGTCTTAGGGCTGCATTTGCTCGTTCCTGGTGCGAGTTCACCCCGCACGCTAGGATCGGGGATCAATATGCGCAAGGCGCCAACAAAATTGTCATATATACAGCGGGTCAATCCAATATCAACTTGAAAGATTTTCTCCCTGGTGCGTACACTTGCATTATACTGTTTCGCCTGATATCATGTTTCCTCGTCTCGCTTTCTCACCTCTCATCATCCTCATCCTCCTCCATCTCGTCCTTCCAATCTCAACATCTCGCATCCTTAACGATACACTTATCGCTAAGCTGGACTACGGAACTTTCCGCGGCGCCTACTCCTCCACCTATAACATAAACTACTTCCGCAAAATCCCTTTTGCAGCTTCCACAGCAGGCCTCAACCGCTTCCGCGCCCCACAACCCCCAATCCCAATTACAAATGGCACCTACGATTCGGACCAGGCATTCGACATGTGTGCGCAGCGTACCGTCAACGGCTCGGAAGATTGTTTGTATTTGGGCGTGTACTCGCGGCCCTGGACGCGAGACGAGGCATTGAAGCCGGTGCTTTTGACGTTTTACGGAGGAGGATTTATTCAAGGTAGTGCGACATTTACAATCCCGCCATCGGGGTTTCCGGTGCTGAATGTGAGCGGGAGCAATGATTATGTGGTGGTGTATAGCAATTACCGGACTAATTTGTTTGGGTTTTTGGCGGGCCGGAAGGTGAAAGAGGATAAGAACACTGATCTGAATGTGGGGTTGTTGGATCAGAAGGCGGCGCTAGAGTGGATACAGACGAATATCCACCAGTTTGGTGGTGATAAAGGAAATGTGACGATCTGGGGTCAGTCGGCGGGTGGAGGGAGCGTGGTAGCGCAGACCATCGCTCAAGGCCACAAGGGGAAGAAGTTGTTCTCGAAGGCGATGGCTAGCTCGCCGTTCTGGCCAAAGACATACCGTTATGACAGCCCCGAAAACGAGGAGCTATACGAAGCGGTGGTGAAGGGGGCAGGCTGTGAGGACGCTGAAGACGAAATCGCCTGTCTGAAGAACGTAGACGTACAAACACTTCGAGACGTCAACCTTCCGCTAACAACAAGCCACCAATACACCACTTCGACCTTTACATGGGGCCCTGTCATCGACGACACATTTCTCTCGTCGCCACTCTCCGAAGTCGTCCGAAACGGAACACTGAACGCGGAGATGGTGATGACTTCGTACAACCTGCACGAGGGCGAGAACTTTATTCCACCGGGGTTCTCGACAGCCACGGGAAGTGGAGGGTTCAACGAGTCAAGGGAGAGCTTTGAGGGGTGGCTTGGTGGATTCTTGCCAGGACTTGACGGGGCGGAAGTCGAGGAGGCGAAGAGACTGTATCCCGAGGTGGGAAAGGCCGAGGAGATTGTATGGAATAGTACGTATGTTCGTGCGGGGTTGTTGTATCGAGACGTGGTACTTGCATGTCCATCGTACTGGCTTTCCAAGAAAGCGTCGAAAGGGTATCTGATGGAATATACTATCAGTCCCGCAAAGCATGCCTCAGACACGATATACGTAAGTCCTGTGCGCCCCCTTCTTCCGACACAGCTGCAAGCTAACCCTAATAACAGTGGAACACCATCAATCCGGTCCAAAAATCCGATCCCCTCATCTACGAAGGCTACACAGGCGCGATGGCTAGTTTCATTCAAACAGGTGATCCGAACGCGCACAAGGTTACAAACGCGAGTGTGGTGGGTGTGCCGCTGGTGGGAAAGGAGAAGCAGTTTGTGGTGAGAGACGTGGGGTTGAGAATCCAACAGGTGGGGACTGGGATGTTGGCAGAGAGGTGTGCGTTCTGGTTGCAGGTTGCAGAGAAGGTATCGATATAGATTATCACTACCGTTCGATCATGTACACCAACAAATAGGCGTCGAGCATTGCGTATGGGAGTCTCAGAACCACCAAAGCACATCTTCAAGGTCGTCCTTCCAAAGGTCAGGGCAAGGCGTACTCGCAGTCCTCGTCCTCCAAGCAGAAGTCTCCTCAATGATCGATGCATGTAGGTAGATGAAAGGAAACACCAGGTACAGGAGACCTAGAACCATGCTGCCCAGACCAACAGCTCCCACTCCGAGTCCAAAGATTAACACTACGAAGTCGATGGTCCTTTTGACCACCGCTCGTGCATTCAATCGTGACATTGGTTCCTCACCATCCGTCCGATATCTCAAGCGCCGTTTACGTTGGTCCTTCATGCCTCGCCAAGAGTGCCACATGCCATCCATGTTGACCACAAATCTAATCGAGTGTTCCCATATCATAAGCACGGATGCGCATTGTAAAAGAAGCCCCTGTGGGGAGTGTCGCACAGGGCTTCGAAACAGAAACTCCAGATGACCGCCAGCAAGCATGTGAAGGACAGTCCTCGGTACGCCGGTGAGCTGGAAGCTGAATGGCTCGAAGTTGTAGTTGACGTTTGGTAGACCTAGCCTATCTTTGTGCTTGATACATTCCAAGAGACCGCAGGCCTGTTCTACGCACGGCGTGAAGTCTGCTCGTAGCATCCACTTGGCGCCAGTCAACAGAATGATAAGAGACTGGGTGAGCGCGACAAGGCCAGATATAACCATGAGCATCATGGCCAGATCGGCGGTGGCTTCGGTATGCGACCTGTATCTCCGTGTCAAGAGAAGCGCTGCCTGCATGTACTGCCGCAAAACCGAGTACTGTTAGCATGCAAGGAAATTTGCCGACAAGCGTTTCACCCCGGATTGTTTCTTCGGCTAGAACTTACCTGACCTAGCAGGACGGTCACCATAAACACACGCCCGAACCACCTCAAGTCCAAAGGCATGGTTACCATCATTGTGTGTTTAGGATTCACTGCCCAATCTAACGATCCCATGCGCATAACAGCAGCCCCGGAGATTCGGCACTGACATGCACGAGCAAGCCGATATCGAATACTGACAGACTCATGCCAGAGCCAGGTTCGATTGGAGAACAACAAGGCTATCTCGAAGAAGATCCGGTTTGCGAAGTGGAAAAGAGGGGCGAGTGGGATGATGAGCACTTCGAAAGCTCGCACAAGTTCTCTCCGCCAGGAGTCGGAGCCGGTTAGCGAGCCCAGGTGTCCGTTGATGGCGATGGTTGTGACTGTGGCCGCAAAAAGCTTGACCAAAACTGCGGCCTGTGTCCTACGTCCATTCTCCGGACAAGACTCTTTGAACGGCTGCCCATTTTGATTAGATGTTTGCTGATTTTCAACGGTTCGTAAAGTGAAGTATATGATGGCATACACGCTCATGCACGGGATCCAGAAGCATGTTGGGTTGCGTATATCTCTTGTTAAGTCGACTAGTTGCTGTCGAATGGACTTGGAGGAGTCAAATGGGTCGCCTTGACTGCGATGTTCGTCTCCAAAGTGGGCACCATACATGGCCTGGTTGCTGACGGTGCTGACAGCGGGCCTGCACGGAGTTCTCATGTGTAGCAAGATGAAAGAGATAGAAGAGGTGAGCGAGTCCATTGCAGATTTGCATCGATTTCTCCAGCTAGATGCTATTGCGGTCAGAGACGTGCCTGAAGGCTGGTTCGGAGGATGATTCGCGCTGGGGTCCGCAAACTCGCAACGATGTTGCTGCTGAATGGTCCCATGCTGAGCATTATCGGGAACAGGGGTCGACATGTCATCCGCAGGTTCGGGAAACGTCATTGCGCGGAATGGTGGAACAAGCCATGTTTACGACGATGCTGGATCAGCCATTATGTAGTGGTAACCGGTGAGGTGGGGTAAGGCTGGACATGGGTCGACATGCATATGGACCGCATCCCTCCCAATTGCGAATATTACGTCCTCCAGTGGAACCTAGATATACTCATTGCACCGCCCAAGAACAACACTGATGTTGTTGAGTGCTTATTGCACCTTAGTCGAGATGGCTGGACGGCTATGGTAGACCGGCCCGGTACCGGAAATTTGGCGACGCCGCCCGCACGGACGCAGGCAGAATGCGAAAGTGTGGAGAAGCTCTGAAAGGTGCCGATGGCCCCTTCCACCACCTGCGACTTCTCCTCCACCTACTTACCTCTCTTACCTTCCCCATCTCTCCTAAATCCACTCCTTGCTTTGCGTGCGCTTGAGCCTATCTCAAGCCTATACGCCCGCCCCTTCCACGCCTCACGCTGCCTGTAGCGTTGTGTCGCGCCGACCCCTAGATTTCACAACCATGCCTAGCATTCGGAACATAGGCTACTATGCCGTCCATCCACAGCAGCTGCGCTCGATTATTCAATGGTATGCTCACCGGTAGCGGCTCTCTTGCGCGCCATCTCGAGACTAACATGGCGACAGGAAGGTCTGGCACAACCCTGTACACGAGAGAGACGAGCGAACCGAGTGCGAAACGTTGAAGCGCTGCTTCTACTTTCTCGACCAGACGAGCCGGAGTTTTGCCGCCGTCATTCACGAGTTGCACCCCGAATTACTCGTCCCCGTAACTCTCTTCTACATTATCCTTCGCGGCCTCGACACAGTGGAGGATGATATGACGATACCCTTGGCACGGAAGGAGCCACTCTTGCGCAATTTTCAAGATGTCCTAGAGCAGGAGGGCTGGAACTTCAATGAGAATGGCCCGGACGAGAAGGACCGGCAACTGCTGGTGGAGTTCGACTGCGTTATAGCAGAATTCCAGAAGATTAAGCCAGAGTACAAGGCTATCATCAAGGATATTACCCATCGTATGGGCGAAGGTATGGCAGACTACGTGGTCAAGTCCGCACAAAGTGACTACGGCGTCAGCACTATTAAGGACTATGAGCTATACTGCCACTATGTGGCAGGGTTGGTCGGCGAGGGTTGCACGCGTCTCTTCGTCGAAGCCGGCATGGCGAATGCTGCGTTGCTGAAGAAGCCTGAGCTCATGGAGTCCATGGGCCAGTTTCTACAGCAAGTGAACATCATCCGCGATATCAAAGAAGACCAGGACGACAAGCGACGGTTCTGGCCGAAAGAGATTTGGTCCAAGCACGTTGACAGTTTCGAGGATCTGTTCAAGGAGGAGAACAAGGAGAAGGCGCTGGCGTGCAGCTCGGAGATGATACTGACGGCACTGGATCGCGCCGACGACTGCCTTTATTACTTGGCTGGATTGAAGGAGCAGAGTGTCTTTAACTTCTGCGCTATCCCACAGGCCATGGCCATTGCGACACTGGATCTTTGCTTCCAGAACCACGATCTTTTCAAGAGAAATATCAAGATCACAAAAGGAGACGCCTGCCAGCTGATGATTGAATCATCGCAGAACTTGCAAATACTTTGCGAAGCGTTCAAGCGATATCTGCGCAGGATACACCAGAGGAACAACCCTCACGACCCGAACTTCCTCAAGATTAGCATCGCATGTGGAAAGGTGATTGAACTTGGACATGAGAGAAGCCACACGCTGACCAGCTGTACAGACGGAGCAATTTATCGAGACCATTTTCCCGTCGCAGAAACCGCCGCTCGATGTGAAGAACCCCGCCAGCGTCGAGGAAGCAGCGAGACTTAAGGCGCAAGCCAAGGAGGCCAAGTGGGACAACATCTTCATGGTACTCGCGGTGGTAATGACTATTGTCGTCATCTCTGCCTTGATGGTGAGTGTTCTGAAGACCATGTACGCGGTTCCCTACTAACGACGTGCTAGCTTGTCGCTGCCTGGCTTGCCGGCGCGCGGTTCGATATTGCTTTTAGAGAGTTCAAGCAACAGTTCGGAGAGCTGTTGTTCAATACCAAGCCTGCGAATGCTACCATTGAGGCTGTAAAGGACAGCATCAATGCGACGGTGGACCACAGCGAACTATGAGGCCGGTGCAAGAGCAGCCGGCCGCTGCATGTGGGTTCTTGATATGTAATATAATACCCGGCTTTCTTTCACTCAGGTATGGTACCCCTTTAGCAAATTCTAATGTTTAGCTTCCACGGTGCGTGCACCACCCGTTCCAAACTATCAACGTGATGCCATAGCACGGATGTCAAATTACAATTCTGCCCATCAATGGCTGTAGTTGTGCCGCTAGAAGTGCTTACATTGAAAGCCGCCATGCTTGGGTTCGAGGTGCTCGGAGACGAGGTGCTCGGAGACGAGGCTACTCCTAGCCACTCCCATTGTGGGGTGTGGTCTGGAGTGGTGGCGTGGACATTACTTTATTTTCTCAATACAAATTCCATTTCCTTGAGCATGATCCGACTTGACTTCGTCCTGTGTTTCTGATGCAAACGACACTGCCCTGGGTGAAACCACGACTAGCGCGCCAAGAGCCTCACGTGCCGCCCGAAACCGTGAGAGGCACCTGCATTTTCTTCCCGAGTGCGAAAGAGAAGAAAGGCAGACCACCTTTACAAGCGCCGCTCTCCCCTCGCCGCTCCTTCACCGCTTCCGCACCCCCTGCAAACAGTCAACAAACGCTACGCGACTACTGTCTAAAATCTCGCCCGGCGCGAGTCTAAGCAGCTCTCCCATCGCAACCACACCACCAACCACCGCCCACGCCCTCAACGTACCCCATCACCCCGCCTGAACACCGCTCGCTATCAGCACACTCCCACACACCCTCTGCCGCGCACTTACATCCTCCACAATGGCCGACGTCGCGACCGCACCGAATGCTAATCAGCAGGTGCCTCTGGACACCATCCCCATTTCGCCCGTGGATGACAGCAACTCGTCCGGCGAGTCCAAGGAGCAGTCCACCAACTCTACATCGGAGGGTGAAGTCAAGACCGTCTTCCACGATGCTGAGAACTTCAACGTCAAGCACCCGCTCATGAACACCTGGACGCTGTGGTTCACCAAGCCGCCGAGCGGCAAGGTACGAAGCCCCAACTTTTCGACTTCGAGTATAGCTAACAGGCACAGGGCGACAACTGGGCCGAGCTGCTGAAGGAGGTCATCTCATTCGACTCGGTCGAGGAATTCTGGGGCATCTACGTAAGTGCGTCTGGCCTTCCCCACGTTCTTTCGCTGACCATCCCCTAGAACAACATCACACCCACCTCTGATTTGGCGCTCAAGTCCGATTATCACCTCTTCAAGAAGGGCGTGCGCCCCGAGTGGGAGGACTCGCAGAACAAGCACGGCGGGAAATGGGCTTTCCAGTTCAAGGACAAGAAGGCGATCAACATCGATGCACTATGGCTCCACGTCATGCTCGCGGCCATCGGCGAGAACCTCGAGGATGAGGAGGACAATGAGGTCATGGGTGTCGTGGTGAACGTCCGGCGAGGCTTCTACCGTATCGGCCTCTGGACGCGCACGGTCGGCAAGGGCAAGTCCTCAGAGCAGGGCAAGGAGACGCTCACCAAGATCGGCAAGCGATTCAAGGAAGCGCTGCAACTCAAGGAGAACGAAGCGGTCGAATTTTCGGGCCATACGGATGCCGCCCACGCTGGCAGCACTCGCGCCAAGGCCAAGTTCACCGTCTGAGGGACCTTTAATCCATTCTCCATCATACAAGGGCGACGGCATCTCTTTGCTCTATGTCCGTACTACAATTATTTTGGGCAGGGTTCTCAAAAGTTCCTTCACGGTACATTCCGTAGTTTGTTTCAGCTGGTTGGGTCTAGCATGGCGTCTGCATGGGCGGCGACGGGTGACATATTGGGTTTCTGTCATGAGTTCATGGCCGCGGGTGTACGTGTATATCCTGGGCTTGGAGAGGGGAGGAAACGTGCTGGATAGACCTACTTGGTAGTCTCGCATCTCGTATATCTACGAACGAGACACATACCTGAATATCATACTTGCGTTTTGCTCCCGTTCGCATTCATCGAGGCATGATTCTACTCTAGCATTGATTGTGCATCACACCGCAATTCACCTCCGCCTTGGGCCGCAAGCCCGAATGAATGGGGCTTAGCGCGTGACGTCGCGGTGTGGCTTGCGGCGGTGCAAAAATTCGCCCGTCAACATGTGCTGCCTCGCGCGCCAAACGCAACTCCACGTTGCCGACTTGCCTTGACCAACAGACCTTCATACCGCAACCATGGTTGTCGACACGATATATTACGATGCCCTGCAGGTGCCCCCTACGGCGACCGAACTCGAAATCAAGAAGGCTTACCGCAAGCTCGCTATCAAACTTCATCCTGGTACGAATGACCGCGCCGAACGACCGCACCGCCGCCAAAGACTCTGGATTAACGGAACGTAGACAAGAACCCCGGCGATGAGACAGCGCACGAAAAGTTCCAAGTTGTACGTCTTTATCCAGGTGTGGGAGGGTAGAGAATCGTGAGATGCGGGGCTAAACGGGCATAGATTGGCGAGGCATACCAGGTGCTCAGCGATGAGACGCTACGGAAACAGTACGACATGTATGGCAAGGAGCGTGCCGTACCGAGTAGCGGCTTTGGTATGCATACAGACGCAGGTTCCGTGTTGGTGGACGACTACTGACTCTAGGCAGAGGACCCCGCCGAGTTCTTCACCATGATCTTTGGAGGAGAAGCTTTTGTGGACTGGTACGCCCCCGTTACTCCCTCTGGAGATCGTCGCAAATGCTAAGCTACTGCCAGGATTGGCGAAATCTCACTTATGAAGGATCTCACCAAGACGATGGAGATCTCGATGCGCGAAATGGAAGAGCAAGAAGCCGCTAAAGCCGAAGCTGAGGCCGAAGCTGCGAAGGTCGCTGGTACAGAGCAGACGGACGGCACAACAGCTGGCCCTTCCGACCCATCCGCACCCGCTCAGCCCTCAGCCGCTGCTAAAGCAAAAGAAGCCGAGGCGGCCGCTGAGGCTGCGAAGGCCCGAGAAGCCGAGGGAGCACCGCCCGCCTACGGAACAGCACCACCGTCCTATGTCGAGACGCCTGCCGAATCCGCCACAACCGCACAGCCGCCGCCACCCGTGTCCGAGACCAGCACACCCCGTGCTGGCCGCGGCCTTCCGATCCGGGCCGCGATCATGGAGAAGTCGGAGGAGGATGCACGACTAGAGGCTGAGGGTGTCACAGACGCCGAGAAAGAGCTGCGCGAGAAGCAGAAGAAGAAGGGCGGTCTGACCAAGGAGCAACGAGAAGAGCTGGCGGCCTACGAACAAGAGCGGAAGAAGATCCGAGACGAGCGTGTACAGACCTTGTCCAAGAAACTTATCGACCGTATCTCAGTATGGACCGAGACCGACAAGGGCGCCGATGTTACGGCAGCATTCAAGGCAAAGACACAGCTCGAGATTGAGAATTTGAAGATGGAGTCTTTCGGTTTGGAAATCATGCACGCCGTAGGAGCAACATACCTACAGAAAGCAGGCGGCTTGCTCAAGTCGCAAAAATTCCTCGGCATCCAGGGCTTCTTCTCACGCGTTAAGGATAAGGGTACACTCGTCAAGGAGACGTGGAACACCATGTCTGCTGCCATCGACGCCCAGCTTACCATGGAGGAGATGGCCAAGCTGGAGGAGAAGGGTGGTGAGGAGTGGACGGATGAGAAGAAAGCTGAATACGAGAAGAGAGTTACAGGCAAGATTCTGGCGGCCGCGTGGAGGGGAAGCAAGTTTGAGATTCAGAGCGTGCTGAGGGAGGTGTGCGATACTGTGCTTAATGATAAGAGAGTTAAGCTGGAGAAGAGGGTGGAAAGGGCGCATGCTCTAGTCATGATGGGGGAGATGCTGCAGAAGGTATGTTTCCACCCACACCCCTCTTCCATTCAGAATAGCAGCATACGTGAACACGGCTGACCAATTACAGGCTGAGCGCGACCCCGAAGAAGAAGGCGACTTCATGGCTTTCGAACAACTCATGGCCGAGGCTGCCGCGAAGAAGGACGCCAAGCACGAGAAACATGAGAAGCACGACAAGCATGACAAGAAGAAGCACAAGGAGAAGGAGAAGGCATGAGCTCGCCCTCTCTGCATCTTTTGCATCGCTTCTGCTCTCCTCCCTCCATAGCGTTCCTCTTATCATGATATCCCTTTCCATAGACCGCGCGAGTAGAGAGGCGGTAGTTGGCTAATTGCCTGGCGTGCAGACATCAGAGACGGTGACGACGGCAGACGAAGACGTGTACAAGCCGTGACGGTGGGCGAAAGTGTCGGATCTGTCGATGATGTGGAATGTTGTTCAGCACATGCATACTCTCAGCGTCTCGTTTGGCTGCATCAATCTGGATTTCTTTCTTATTAAATAATGGGGGCGAGTGAGCGAGCGCGTCGTAGGAACAAATCATAGACTACAATCTTCTGCGAATTTGCCGAAAGGTCCGTTCAAATGCTGACTTCACATATTATCCCAAGTCCTATGCTATTCGATCCTCAAGAATGACAACAAATTCCACGCCAAACACCGACGCTATATATGCTTTCAAGACCCCACACGAAGCCCCAAGCCATGCAATCCCCACATCACAACTTCAATCTACTCACACCCACCTAGATTTTCGATCCCTCCGCCTTCTCCATCTCACCGCCTTCAACCTCCATAACCTGCCTCGTACCCGCCGACGCACTTCCCAACACAGCCGTTCTCCTCACGGTGCCAGGACTCGGTACGCCCACGCCCACAACCCTCCCTTGAAACTGGTGCCAACAGTTCGGCGCTTGCAAAATGTACTTTTCCATGGCGATGCGGAAGCGGTTGCGGTAGTCTTTGGGAGAGGTGATTGTTGGCTTGTTTTTGCCGCGGTCTTTGATCCAGGACTCTAACTTTTTGTCCCAGGTGTATGTGCGTATGCAGTCTGTATGGCGTGTTAATTGCGTGGTTCAAAGATGGGAGATAGGAAGAGGAGGAAGAGCGACTTACCGATAATGCCGACGATGATCTCATGATTAGTGTCGTCGAAGCCGGCCATGAGACTGTAATCCATCACGTTGTTCTGAGACAAGAAGAGCGTATCATTCCACACGCTCGCCTTGAGCAACTTCTTCGTGTGCTCACGCACGAAGATCGGCGTCTCGCTGTAAATGATATCAACCAGATTTTCATCGAGGAGAACTTCATCTCTTTCACCCGTCGACTGGATCTTCCGATTTCGCATGCTACCCTTCAAATCGTACCGTCGATTCGGCTCGCGGTCGTAGAAGAGGTTCTCCATTACAAGCATGAACCAGTCAAAATCGCGACCCGTCGGTGTCTTGATTTGCACCTGGAAGAGACCAAACATCTTCGCAATAACGGACGGCAGACCCTTGAATAAATTCTGGTGCGTGAAAGCGAAGTAGTTGGGTGCAAAGCGGAAGAAGGCTTGGACTTCGATAGGCGACAAGGATTTTAGGACGAAGCGGTCGTCCAGCGTTTTGAGAAAGATAGACTTTGATTTCCCACCTTTAGAGTCCCACTTTGAGCAGCGCGAAAGGGATTCCACGAAGCGGTCTGCGACGCCGCATTTTCTGCGCAAGGCATCAAAGGATTGCGCGTAGAAGATCTTGCATTGCGCCTTTACGCCACGATTTGTAAAGCCGTAGCGAATGTTGGTGTTCTTTTCGTGGAGTAAATTGCGCTCGATAGAGGCTTCAGAGCTTTCAAGATTGATGCCTCCTTTCTCAGACATTGTTTCTCCGCGGAATGAATGAAGCTTGGTCACGTAGTCGGGACTTGACAATGCAAGAGCGATAATAGAACTTGGCTCGTCCTCCCGAACGATGATGTCGGAGTCTTCCCAGACGTGCTCGATTTGCGCGAAGGGATATTCGAGAGGTGCCCAACCGCTTGCGGATCGTTCGGACCAAAAGCTGGTCAGCATCTTCATAAGGGTGTATTTCTCATGCTTCGGTAGTTCTAAAGAGTTCTCCAGCTGGGATTCGGTCATGGAAAGCAGATCTGAATTCGCGATACTGTCGGGCAAAGGAACATCTTCTGGCATCATCTCCGTGTCGCTGCCGTCGTTCTCCATGTCTGAAGGCGGATGACTAGGTGTCGCCGGCTGAGAACCAGTTTCGTCGGAATTATTCATGGCATGGTGTGGGTGGCGTGTCTCCACAGGAGATGTAGACGCTGTCGTAGCGCCTGTGGTTTCCGTCAGGGTGCTATCGCCCAACGTGCTGTTATCCATGCTGGCCCGCTGCGGCGACATAGGCTGTAGATCTTCATCAGATGGATTGCTCTCTTGGACCGCTTCGTGGATGTTCGTGTAAACCTCGACGATGGGCTTAGATGATGCAAGTGGGAAGGCACGAGCTTGGCGGTTGCGTTCGCTGCGACGCTCACGCATTCGTTCCTTCTGAAACTCCCTCGAGAGCTGTTCGAAATGTTCTGCGAGCTTGGAGACCTTGGATATCGTGCTAGAAGTCCGGGCTCCAGGCACAGAACGAGGGATCTTTGATGTAGACTTAGCGCTGTGTTTGAACGCGCCGAGCGCTAATCTCTCAGAGATACGCTCCATGGTCCTCGATGACTCGCTCATCATCTTTGGCGATTCTGGGCCTGGGCTTGCATTGAGATTTAGAGGTGGAATTTGGTGTTTCGATATACCACCAGGTTGTGATTGAGTCCTTGTTAGTGTAGTGGGTCTACTTGGATTGCCGACTTCGCGCCGAATGGTATCAACCAGTCGCGGGATCTTGCTTTCGAGTGTGCCGCCAGGTGGAAGGGATTGGAGTGATGATGGCGACATGTTGTCAATAGCATCGGCCACAGCCTTGTCAATCGGGTTGACTTTTGGATGAGCCATGGGTGTTGGCGAACCCGGTTCAAACTCATCTGACTCTGGGAGGAGGGTTGGTGTCTTCAAAAGCTGTTCTTCTTTCGAAGCAGAGCTGTCCGGGAAGTTGGATGACACTGCGAGGTCCAAGTGACGGACGTCGTTTCTTTCCAATGATTCGATAGACGTTTGTATCGGTATGGTCGAGCCAGGCTTATTCCCGATGGCAGTAGGCGTTTGTACTTGAGCTGTGTCCTCTTGGTCCCCCTGTGGCTTGCTTCCATGTGATTGGTCCTCCTCCACAACGGAGTTGAGCATATCTCGCGCACGCTCGGCCGACATGTTGGAAGGCATCGGTGTCAGACTGAGCGCTTCCCCCTTCTCATTTTCCGCAGGCTCTTCAACGACTTCAGAGCCCTCTTCCACGGATGTCAAAGAGCTGGTTGACTCGTCACGCTCTAAGAACAACTTCTTGAGCTGCAGAGTCGCGAGACGCCGAATGTCCTTCTCTGACGGGAAGAATTGATGCTCAAACTCCATAAATGTTTCATCCCATCCAATTGCTTTTTCTTGTATTGCCCGGATGGCCCGATTCAAAGGGATGATCTCGTAATATTTGGAGTTCATGTACTTGTCTTGTAGCTTCTGCCTAAGCCATTCGTGTTCCTCGTCAGCACGCCTCAGTAGTTTGACCACCTCGGTCCTGCACACTTCGACCTGTTCTGGGATGACGCTCTCGACGTGTATGCTTTTGATCCGCAAACGCACTGACTGCATGAATCGATCGAGCCGCTCTTCAATCTTCAGGAACTGATCGTTTTTCAATTGCAGGTCTCCGTCTACTTTCCAAGTGACTATGGGTCGTGGTACGATAACTTCGTAAAGTGGCACTTCATCGTACTGGATGCGCAGGGCAACGTTGTTGAATCCAAAGTACCGAACGTGGTTCCGGTGGATATCGTGGGGGCAAACATCAGCTCGTGGGTGCAGCTGAGTGCTCCAAAAGGTCAGTTCGAGGTATTTGGCAAATGAGTACTTCCAGGTGCTGTCCGACATGGGGATGACTTGTGTTTCCTGGCCGCAGATTCTACAGCAGCTCCACATCATGATCGTGTTGTGCAGTCCTTTGATTCTTGACGGATACTTTTGCACAATCACACTCATTTGCCCCTCTCCGTGCACGTATTGGCGCGAATGGTCCAACATCCTGCGATTGCAGCCGTCAACCTCGCACAACATGGCCGCAGAATGACAGAGGTCTTCAACATATTGGCCCAACGTACAATCCGGCGTGAAACCGTCGTCAAAGTCGTGCTCCTGATAGAAGTTTAGAGCGATAATTTCCGGACCAATGCATGGCGTGGAGTTTGCGGTATTGACGACGCTGTAGAGAACTGCAATTCTTTGGTGGTTGAAAGGGTCGAAAACGTCCATGTTGGTGGCCAGATAGGCCTCCCACTGTCTCTTCTGCGTCTTGTAATTGTGCAATGCTTTGTCGTATTCGGACGCGTGGACTGCGTGAAGAAATTCTCGTACTTGTTTCGACGCCTGCTCGACTACCGTATGCACCATCTCGGGCTGGACGAGCTCGAACTCCTGTGGTTGTTCCTCGGCACTCTCCTCACTGGTGGTGTATTGATCTCGCAGCTGTTTTAAGTAGTCGAGCTTCATCTCATACTCGCGGGCTTGATTGAGCAGATACGGAAGCATAAACTTCACAAAGGGTGAAGCAGACATTATCTTCGTGCGGTGATTTTCCACCATCTCGCTGTAGAAAGATGGCGCGGGTGCATCCTGTGGTACTGGGATACCGTCAGCGGAAGCTTGTGGCCCACTCTTTGCATTCGTTGCGGCGGCATCCTCGTTTGTTGGCGTATCTTTGGAAGTTTCTCCTTCAGACTGAGGAGGGGCCTCCGCCTGATTACTGGATGCCAAGGTCCCGCTGCTGGACGTGGCCGGAATCATGACAAACTCATCGCGCATAAGACAAGTCTCGAGTTTGAGATTGTACACCACATAGCACATGAACTCGGTGATCCGCTTCAACTTTGAGAGGCTGCTCGTCTCTGCACCGCGAAGCACGATAGTGCAACCCAAGTCCGGCTGGCAGCCGGACAAGTATATGTACGTCTTCTTTGTGTTTTTATGCACGTACGTCTTCACATCAAAGCTGCCGCATCGTCCGAGCCGAGCCGGGTCGGCAAGCTGATCGGCTGATGACACTGGTCTACTTTGGGTGCATCTCGCCACCGCATTCAGAACCGTCTCTCTGACGTTGTAGACGACTGCGATGCCGTGATGTTCTAGGAACTCGAGGGCGAGCCCCGATACGTTGCGCTGAACTAGTAAAACCTTAGGACCCAATGCAGCAATTCGGCTAACGAGATTGCGAAGGTATTCTCTCTCCTGCGCAATGACCGGCTCCAAACTCATGAAGTGCGTTTGATGTCGTGCGTACTCGATAGCGAAGGTGACGATGAGGATCCTGGGATTGCCAATACTGCGTGGCATACTCTTGAGTGCAATGTTCTTGGTGAAGACCACCCCGGACACGTACGATGTGTCCCGCGGCTTGCCTGCAGGTATTTTCTTGAGCTTGATGTAATGCCGAATGTCGATATCGTCGCCTCGATGGAGATCGGGGTTGACATCGTCTGTACACTGCAACATGATTGGTACAAGTGCCTTTTCCCAACTCGAAACATGTGCAATCCCAGCATCTTGCAACATCTGTTTCAGCAACTTGCGTACATGCTCCAAGCTGGCATGATTGAGCTCAATCTTTGGAGCCTTGCCGCCCCGCATAGAGGCGCTGCGAGTGATCTTAGAGCCGGATGGCGGTGTAGGAGATGGTTGGGGTTGGGGAGAAGGAGAAGGTGGGGGCCCCATCGATCCGGTGAAACCAGGACCGAAAGGCTTCAGCAGACTATTGCTTTTCGAGCGTCTTGGTGAGGGCCGATGCGTAATGCTGCTTATGCTGAGGTTTCGTCTCCTCGTATGCCTCGAATTATGACGGCTCGTTGTACTTGCGTTGTCAGTATCTCGCGCGTGGCTATAACCAACAACACTCTTCTCGCCTCTAGACTTGCTCTTCCTCATGGCCGCTAGGATACCACCTATCCCACCTTTTTCGCCATCCAAGCTGGCTTGTGGGGACGCAGCGTCGCCTCTTAGCGTGGCGAATATGCTTACTTGCTCGTCTTCACTAGAGCCTTCGTCTGACATGAATGGTGCAAGATCCGGATCGATAATGTTGTCGCGGTGAAAAGCGGGGAGAGCTGAGCGGCTTCGGCTCTCTAGGTCGTATTGATGAAAAGGTGCGCGATCCTCGTATCTTACGTTACGCATGTGCTGATGCTGAGGCCGAGAATGGTGGCGCTTGTGGCTCGACGAGCGCGGTCGTCCACTGAGAGATCGCAACGAGCGTGACGAGCTCGGTCTGGCCAGCGCCGGCGGCGCAACTTCAATGACGGCAGATCGTCGCTTCTTCTCGTTGCCAGCTTTTCTTGACATCGGGATGCTAATGGTCGGCGTCCCTATCTTGGTATGATCACTCTCGGAGGGGTCAAAGTGACCAGGGTCCAGATCCCTGTCGTCTTGTGCGTAGATGGATGCTTGGTCGCCCTCATCGGTGTAGACGGACGAATCATCATCATTCCCGTGGAGAATGGACTCGCAAGGTTTACAGACTCGCAAATTACTGGCTTGTCCAAACATTTTCCCCGACACCAAGGAAGTGCACTTTGCGTCAAAGATTTGGCCGCACGTCCGGCAGTGATGCTTTCGCCTGAAGGTCGAGAAGGCATCTCCACAGTTGAAGCAGTCCTTTGCATTTTCGTCCCGCATCCAAAACTCGCGATCGAGAATTTTGCGGCGCATCTGGGAATAGGCACTGCTTGGTAGGTTACCAGAAGATTTAGAATTGTGATATTGGATCTCTTCAATGGGGGGAACAGTGGGGCTACGCATAGTGGTGTTCGTGACAACGGAGCTGAGGCCGTCTGATGAAGACGTCCTTGAAGGGTGGAAGCCTGGTAAATGTGATGGACCGACCTGTACCAACGGCGGGCGTTGCGGTGCTGGCGCAAGTACAGGCGTCTGGGCGCTGGCAGTAACGCGGGGAGTTTCGGTGGCTTCAGAGACAGTGTCGGAGTGAACCTTAGTGGCTTTCACAGAAGACAGGGTCGCCTTGTGTTGGCTGTCTGCACGAGATGTGACCTTCATGAGCCCGTCGTTGGCTGGATTCGACGGAAAGGTGAACTTGGCATTGTCGTTGGCAGTTGTCGACCCTTCGACCACAACCAGATCATCCTCAGTTGTATCGCTCTCCTGGCCGATGCTATCCAACTCACCTCTCTGCTGCCGGTACAGCTCGTCCCGACCCGATAAATAGCGCACTTCTTTGCTTCTAGAGGCGGACACCAGTGCGCTTGATGAACTGCTCCTGGAGGCATACTCCGGGCCGGCGGAGCTGTAGGCTTTCGAGGCGGGTGGGGAGAAGGGCTCGTCGTCCTTGGGCGTATTGCCTGGGTCTATGTTGGACGATATTGAAGGTCTCGAGCGCGTGGTGGCGAGCGATGATTTTGAACCGTTCAGCGAGGACTTCATGGGCACGGCAGAAATCGAGAAGTTGGAGTCGCGCGAGGGCGGAAGCGAGTGGTCAGGAAAGTTTGCTACGAGCGGCGACTGCAACCGCGAAGAGGGCACAGAAACTACCACGGGCGAAGAGACAGCTGTTCCCGCAGGGCTCTTCGCGGTGGACGCCGTCTTCGCCGCCGCCTTGCCCTTTGCTGCTGCGCCAGACAGCCCAGCGTCTGCAGCATCGCCTCCAGCCTCTTTTGTGCCGCCAACCGAGGCCCTGAGACGACTATACAAGCCGCTCAGGCCACCGTGGACCAGCTCGATGGTTTTGGCCTCATTCGCCGAGGATGTGGCGGGCGGGGCAGTGAGGTCGTCGAACGTGGTCAGGCCCTCAGAGCGCGATGCCGTGGCATGCATCTGGTGGAGCGAGTCGGCCAGCGAGCCCCGCGAATCTCGAGCCATGGCGGTGTTGGCGTTTGCCGAACGAGAAGCTCTCGTGTGCTATGGCGAGGATGGGCGCAGGCAGTCGTGGGCACGGCCAGTGAGCAGCGTCATCAGGTGTGGTCTGCACAGTGAATGGCGTCCGTTTTGGTGCCGTTCGTCATCGCTTTGAGCCTCTCCAAGAAGGTGAAAGTGAGAGCGAGCGGGCGTGATTGGGATGCACGTAGTCGACGTGGGCCTACATGTAGCTATACGCGAGGGCGTGAAATCTGGGAGGCAGGCAGGCGTGTCTAAGCCGATGCAGGTGATCTTGATGCTGGGATGCAGGCGGCGGGATGACATGCATAGCGCTCACGTGCCGCTGCGTTTGCACCTGGTGGCACCCCCGCCGAACTCCGCACCTTCGAATATATCTGCCGTCGCCAGAACAGCAGAGTATTTATTAGTATTGTTAGTAGACAAAGTTCAGGACTTCCTCCTCCCGTGCTTAACAGAGCAAAGTCGGCGACACTCTGGATACTGGGCTGGCGCTGCCGACGTTGTCAAGGCGGCATGCGCGGTCCGTAGTGGTCCGTAGTGACTACACGCCCCCAACTCTACGCAAGCGCCTTCTGGTGCTGTTCTGATGTATCTCGACCGAGCGACAGAACTCCATGGTCTCGTAGTTGTGGCAGTCAGGAGAGCCGCTATCGTCCCCGCTGCTCGTTCTTCCAGCTGCGCTAGACGCGTCGCGTCCCGCTCAGCACCGCGACTGGCATGAGCGCGCCGCAACCCTGGCTTCAGGTAGTGACCGAAGAACAAATCTTCCTCGCAACTGGCTGGTGTCGAGATAGGGCTAAAGAGACGCAGGACACCGTGAAGCCTGCAATAGACAAGGCTTGGGCGGGGATATATGAAGATAACGGCAGTTGTGTCGACATCGTCGACCAGACCCCTCCAGAGCTCAGCAGGAACCTACAAGTCCTCGAAGTATGCGACGCCCCCAGCCACTACCTCTCTCGCTGCTGATCTCTATGCGCAGAAGCATCCCCTCACCTTGACCGACGGCACTACCTATATCGAGGCCACCCTGACGCCCTCGTGTCTCGAGGACCTCATCACGCGCTACCCGGGCAAACGTGTTTCGTCCACAACCCCCCACCTCGTTATCGCATTGCGGAAATACACAATTCGAGTCACCGCATACGGTCCGAGACGATCATATCTCACCTTAGTCCTAGACTCAATCGACTGGCTAGGGGAAGGCCCCGCACGGTACATCGACACCGCGGTACCTGTCACTTCTTGTCCAGACGTCTTTTCTAGCTTGCTGAAGTTGTGGAAGATAAGGATCGAGGCGGACTGCCAATGCTGGCTGAAGAACACGGACGGCGAGGTCATTATGCCGCCCGCCGGCAATCGTTCAGATGAGGAGGCGGCTAGCCAGACGAACACACAAATGCCCTATGGAACGCAGATGGTGCAACCGCATCGTGAGCGCATCGACAACAGTCCTGCCATTTCACGGACCAAGCAGACAGCATCGTTGGATGGCGGAAGTACACCACGAGAGGATATACGCACTTCAGGGCCGGACGCTAAAGCCGCAAAACAAGCCCAGCTACTAAGCCTTCTCCATGCGGCGCGGTCGGTCCCTCCCGTCGCGCCTGCTGCTCCTTCTGCTGGTGGGTTTGCACGAACCAACCCTCCCAACGTACGCGGAGACATGGCTGCGCCTGCCACAACAGCTAGGACTCCTCTCTTGCCCGGAAGGCCCGACCGTTTTCGCAGCGATCCCACAAACACTTCACGCCCAACCATGCCAGCGCACCGAGCAGACAGCCGCAGCAAACCAGTGCTCGAAACTGATATGGACGTTGAGCCTCAGCCGGGGCTTGACCGAGCTCTCGCTGCACTCGTTCCTAGCGAACCCCGCGAAGAGGATTCGGACGACGAAGAACCGCCGTGGCTACAAGACTGCCGTCCCACTTGCGGGTCCGCAACAGTACCTGCGAAGCAACGGACACTCTTGTCTAAGGCCGAAAGCTGGCAAAAGCCCGATGCAGGACATCGATTTCCTGATGCGAACATCCCCATTGATCTTCTGAGAGAATTTCGAGAGCACGCCAGAATGACCGTACTAGACGAGACAAACTCACCTATCTCTGATGATGACGAAGAAGAGTTATCGGATGCCCATGCCGAAGACATCGAGGACAACATCCTTGATAGGGCAAACGCAGAAGCAGACACAGATTCAATTGCGGACGAGGCACACCCAACTAGCGAGGAGTCCTGGTCGAGTTCATCCGTGCCTGAGCCACCGAAACGTCCAGGATTACCACCCGATTCTAGCCTCGATGACGGGAAGAGTACGAATACTCATAGTGCTCACAATAAGCAGACGAACATTCCGAAAAGATCGGAACCTGTCGTCATCGAGTCGTCGAACGAAACTGCGGATGTCCCTTCGTCACCACCCGAGATCCAGCTGGATGATGATTCCGACGAAGAGATGGAGCTCGAGGTACCCCGAGGACTAGTGGACAGTCCTGCTAATAATATCCGTACCTCAGCGCCCGTATTTACGCGGCCAGTGTCCGTGGTTCAGGTGAAAGACACCCCGTCTGCTAAAGGCAAAAGTGGTGTGACCGTACTACCACCCCGCCAACAGACATCGAGTGGAGAATCTAAAGACGCCTCTTCAACATCAGTCGTGTACTGCACTTACAATGACCAGAACTCCCCTGGCGATCGAGAAGCAACATACACTAGAGCTGGTGAGCCGGCTTCAGCTTCAGCGTCCTCAACGCGAAAATTGCCAACGGCTGTCTCACGACTTGACTTGGAAGTTCTGTCACCTGCCTTGACGTCCAAGCACGCTCGCTTTCCTTTGGCTGAGACTGGCGACGTTCACATGGAGGATGCGTCACAAGACATCTCGCAGGCAGCCATAACTCCAAATGTTCATCATGAAGCCTCGAAAGCGTATGCAGTAGATCGCAATAAGGCCGTTGCATTCCTAGAACCCAGCCCGATCTCTGCACAGAGGCCTCCCCCCAATTCGAGTCCATCTGGAGAGAAAGCGCCGAAGGTCCTACCAGCCAATCCGGGCGAGCTACCGAAGACTCCCACGATCAGGCCAGAATTAGCTCAAATGAAGCGGAAACTCGACAACTCGCCGTCGAAGAAGAGTAATCGTTCATCCAAGAGAAGGGAGATCAAAATCGTGGGGTTCGGTGACCAATCTCCACCTCGGGATACTGCTACCGACTTTCGTCATGCAAGACATGAGTCGTTGAGCCGTTTCAGGGAAGAGCGACGATCAGGCTATGTTGCCGCCAATCGATCTGGCAAGACGAGCTTCGATTCTGATCTCCAGAGCAGGACTGCTCCGCTTACAAGGCATAGTGATGCGCAAGCGGGCGCAGAAACAGACCAGCTACATCATGCGCCACCGGAGATTGGTGGGCTCGGGGATGTCCATACACGTGATCATCCGTCTGCCTCTGCAGTGTGCCACAGAGACCCTTCCCCAGTCGAGATGGACGTTGACGACCCTTCTCAGGAGGAGAACACACAAAGCTCGATGCAGAACATTAATTCAACTCTTGAGACATCTTTCGGCTCAACTCGTGCAGCCCACGCTCTCTCGACCACGAAGAAAGAAGCAATGCATCGCAGTCCGATGTCTACCTCTACACAACGTCCCATGTCGGAAACCGTGTTCCAGATCTTCAAAGCGGCTTACCCAGACTACACTGGAAGTACGCAACATTTCATAGGACAATGCAAACAAATGCATAAGCTGGACCTGGAAGACAAGATGGTCCCGAAATGGCAATGGGACGATTTCATCATTCGGAATCGGACCGACTACAAGGACTATATCTTGCACTGCGGTGAAGAAGGAGATGACCCGGAGCCGTACCATCGGTTCTACAAGGATAACATCCGGGATACGTTGTATAACAAGGGTATCATCAAGAACAGAAAGACCCTAGTGGCTGCTCTCGAAGAACTAGAAACGCGTCCTTCTGCAGCTGCAACGGCTCCAGGACACCTGAGAGCAACTGCATACCCGACGGCACCAGAACCCATGGCTCCTCCAGTGGCATCGGCACCTTCGCCTATTGTCGCACCAGTAAAGAAGTCGACTAGGAAGTCACTGCCATGGGGTCCAAGCCAAAGTGTTGAACCATCCGAGGACCCTGTCGATAGCTCATCCAGGGACCGCTCGAGGCGTTCCCTACCGACTGCCACACACAAAGCCCAGCCAGCGCCTTATGCAAACTCTCCCCTGCGCCGCACGCCTCTGCATGCGTCAATTGCTAAGTCGTCCGTGGTACAACCTTCGCGCAAATCGAGCTCGAGAGGTGGGACCGCGACGCCTCTCGCCCGCCCGTCTCCTGGCCGCTCGACAGCCAAACGTTCCCTTGACCTTTCCAAGATACCGGATAAGCCGACGGGCGACACGTATCGGGACTTTATATTCGCATGGCAGAGGTCGACGTCGTTGACGGGAAGCACTGAGGTAAGCTCCTGCTATCGGACTCTACCACTTACTAGTATGTAGACTAATGCTGGCAGGCTCATCCTGAGGAATCCTGGCCCGCCAACCTGGCTGTGCGCCCAAAGGCGGAGGTTCCACGCCCAAAGGGCTACGATGTTTTGAACTGGAGCGATGAGTTGTGAGCTGTAGTTGAATCGGTAAGTTCGCAAGGCTGCAGTTTTTTTCTTCCTTGAGCACGTTTGTGTTCATCGTTCTAGCGCTTGTTTGCTACGTCCTTTCATCGAGGCATTTGTGGGCGTACTGGAGCGTGGAATTTGATACCCGGTTGATTTGCATGTCTTTGGGTCTTTCTTCCGTCCGGATAAGCTTCGATTAGTGGGGCCATCAATCTAGGTCGTATGGAGTTGTGAAGTTGTAGAATGGATTGGAGCGTTTGGTCGAGCTGTCCGGACTGTATTGGGTCCGAATGAACGGGGTGGAAGCGTGGCTTCGAACAGTGGAATGCACGGATTTTGTACCGCGAGACAGATATCAGCGGTAATGAACGAGCTGTAAACATTCACAACTAGAAGCGCTGAAACACTGTGCTGTTCAGCGCATAGCATACAGATTCTAAACTGCCCAATGCAGCCCACCCATGAACAAGATAATACTGCGTCAAAAAAGTAATCATACATCCTTCCAGTCCACACGGATGACTTCCATGCCCACCCCACAAATCAGCACCTTCGCCACGCCCTCGTCTTCCTGTGCAAGCACCGCCATACTCGACACATCAGCCACATTCGTTTTAATTCGGCCTACACGTGTGATACTCAGCGGATCGCCATCGGACGCACTCTTCGTCTCTGACTCGATAGTTCTTTGCGCAATGGTGTCCAACCGCAGAACCACCTCCCAAAGCCGCACCCACTGGTCGTTCCCAGACGTCAGCACGAAGATGCGGGAGCGGTGAGACAACATGGCGCAAGCAGTGACAGCAGAAGCATGCGCGCGGGTAAGAATCACGGGTGGAACCGAGTTCGCGAAGGGGTAGCGGGTGGGGGTAACGCAGAAGGCGAGACTACCATCGTCGCCGCCGGATGCCATGAGCGTCGTTTCCTTATCGAGACTCTGTATTGTGAGGGTTTTGGAAGAGCTTTGGTGGATGGGGAAGGCTTTTTTCCATATCAGGGTTTGGGCGGAAGGAGGGAAGTCAAGCGGTTGCTGTTGTACGGATGCGTTGAGGGGCCAGAGGACTACATGGCCGTCGGTTCCGGCCGTGAGGATAGTTGTGGGTGAGAGGAAGACGCATTGGGTTAGGCAGGAGGTGGAGTAAATGCCTTTGGCGAGCGGGCACCACTTTGTTGTACTGGTGGGGTCGTATGAATATACCTGCGTTTTGTTAATACATTGTACATGTGGATTAGAGGCTCAATTACCTTGAAGTCCGAGTTCGAGAACACCACAGCAATTACGAAACCTGGATCTCGCCTCCACACATCAAACGACATGATGCGAAGATCGGAGTGCTCGCTCTCAGGTTGATAGACCGACTCACACACGACGCCAATATCTCCGAGCTCATGCGGTAGGGCGCATACTCGCCAAATGTAGAGCTCCTCGCAACCGCCGCTGCTGAAAAGATACACGCCATCGTCTGACCACTGCAGGTGCTGTATACCAGTGGTGTGCTTCCGCAATGTTCTTCGATATACGATCTCGCCGCCTACGTATTCAAAGATCTTGATATCGGTATCTTCTGCGCCTGTGGCAATCAGTTGCTTTTGAGGGTGACCGGCAGCGGGTTTCGAAATTGTGACGGCTTTGATCTCGCGTCCATGGCCACCCGAGCGAAGTACTTGATGATTGGGTCCAGCTTGACGGCAGACGTGCATGCTCGATGCCCGGGTCCAGACCAGAGTGCCACCGCCGAGTTTCCGAGAAGATGGTTGGAAGGTCCAGCTTCGATGAGCACCTCCAGTATCAACACTCATCAACTCCTCTTCGGTGCTGGTGTCATAGAACACGAACCTTTTGCTAGCAAAACCGTAGACAAAGAGATGTCCTTCGTTAATATAAACACCTTCGATGTTTGGGCCGATGGGTAAGGTGAGACTGTGGACGAGATGTATCGTGTTTGTAGTCAAGTCTGAAGCGTGTATGGCTAACCGGCCATCCCGTCCCGTGGATATTATGTTTCCTGCTTGAGAAGGGGACTTCACCGGCACCCAGACGATTGAGGTAACTGCCTCCCTCTCATGTACTGTCTCGACGATTTGGGCCAAAGACGCTGATAGGGTTTCTGCGGTCTCTTCGGCACTCGGAATGCGATATATCGCTATCGATCCCTTTCGGAAGCCGAGTAATAAATGGGAATACTGAGAAGTTGTCGGCACATAGTCCATGCTCGTGATTGCGAAGCCGGTAGACTCTTCGAACATTGGTACGGTGACGGATGATAATATGGTTGGAGTGCAAACCTCAGCGAGGTCCAAATGGAGCAATTGCGCAACGCTCTGTCCGACTAGAGACACGAGCAATACCAATTTTTGAGCAGCCGGGGGTCCGTAATTGGCAACAAAGAGCTCTCCTACCTTGCCGTTGACGGTGTGTATCTTGGTCAAGCACTTTGCTTCTCTGTGATAATAATAGACACTTCCTCGAGAGCCAGCAATGAAAGCAGCACCGAGCGCGGTCACACCGGTACAAACGGAGTAGCCCGTCAAGTCTTCAATTTGGTCCACGAAAATCGATTGACGCGTAGCACTATTCTCGTATTGTTGGGACTCTGTAGGACCTGACTGCAGGTAGACCTTACCCGAATTGGTGGTAAGCAAGAAAGTGTTTTCATCGATAAATGTATAGCTCCGAAAGAACTCCGCCTTCTTGGAGGATTTGTGTAGAGAAATCGGGTGGGACGGGGGGGTTGTATCCGTGGTAGCCTCTGTCGATGGCGCTATATCGTGAACAGTGAATTGAGACGTAAAAGACTCTCCATTGCTCAGCGAGGAGTCCGAGAGGTTCAGGGAATGTGTTGTAATTTGACTGTCCGCTCCACCCGTGGTCACCTGGTGAAGCCCAGAGGAGTCTTCATGCACAGTCAAGGACCACATGTTCTTTCCATTGTGAGATGAAGCACTGTCCAGCTGCAAGAGCTTGTAGGGTAGCAAACCTACAGCTTCGGGATCTCTGTCGCTGTTCGGGACCAGGTTCCAGGTGCGGGACGTTGCATCTTCTCCAGAGGAAAGTAGGGTAATTCCCCCGGAAGGATCTGTATGATCCAAAAATTGTATCGTCCAGACGCGTGACGAATGGCCCCATCCAATAGCCAAGCAATCCGTGCTAGATAGATCAGCATCAAAAGAGGCATTGCTGAATCCAGTATGCCGCGTCCTCTTCTTTTCATGATCTTCAGCCTCGGCCAAAATCTCGTCACTAAACTGGAGATTGGAAATATCCCAGACGCGAATGGTACGATCATCGCTGCAGCTAGCAAGAAGCCGCTTTCGTCCTTGACCAGGGATCAGTTCCAGCTCATTTGAAATCCGTACGCCGAAGATTGATCCTTCATGGCCGAGGAAGACACGATGCACATGCGAGGTGCTCTCCTCCTCGCGTGTGCGGGCCCAAGACCAATACATGATCTCTCCGAAAGCGGTACCTGCAGCGACCAGGAGATGGTCACTAGACTCCCAGAGAACATGGGCGGAATAGAGTATGGAGCGCGAACTTGATGTAAGCTCAGCAATCGAGACAACTAGAGGACCGCTTGGTCAGAGTCAGCACTGTAACCAGAAAACAACCGAGATGAGAGTGCAGCCAGTCTAATTACCTTTGGGTAGTATCTTGACTAGAATTGCTTCGTGTTACAGTCAACTCCAAAAGCGCATTGTGAGCTGTAACAGCAGCACATACTCCAACTTCATCATTGGCACCATCATATTGATCCACTGTCCGAGGGCTGAGATCAAGTATCCAGTCTGGCGCTTTTGCGACATTTGAGAATCGCAATGCGTTCAGAAGCGAATTCTCTTTAGCGTCGGCAGGTACCGGAAGTTCGAAAGCGCGTACAAGCAGCCCTCCCCAGACGACCAGATTCACATTTTGATCTGAGCTAGGAAGAACAGATATGCCATGAATAGCTTGCGCCTGGAACACCCGTTTCGATGAGAGGTAGATGTGGTCTTGGCGCGTATAGAAGCGCAAAAATGGTCCTTCTGCAGCGACAAGGAACGGCCCGCAGGAGGACAACGCGGTCACCGGGACGCGAGTGCATTCATGCTGTTCACATTAGCGCGAGACGACACCGGGGTGGGAAACGAACTTGAAGCGTCGCGAACATTGGAGAGGTGGCTGGAAGATACTCGCTGGGTATGGAAATATGGGTTGAGTCAGCGCGGGGCAGTGGCGGGGGTGGTTCGGAACCGTCAAAAATTGTCTACATCACTCTTCTGATCTGCGCATTCTTGACACTTTCACATCCAACCGGTCATTATACTCTCTACCCTACTCTATTCCAACTCCAGTCTTATCGCAACTCGCCAACATGGCAGCACCCGTGAACTTCGATGCGGAGAGTGCCGACAACTTTGAGGACGTACGTCAGCCCGTTCTGCGATGAAGCGTAGCGCTAATTGTGTCAGATGGAGAAGCAGTTCGCTGTCAAAGGTCCGCCTTGTGTGACTTTCTATGCGGGTACGATAGCTAATAAGATGCGACAGTGGTGCAACACATGGAGACGTACTGGAACATCCTCGAGAAGATCCCCGGCTCCAAGCTCCGCCTCACCAAGATCGACGACGAGATCTACGAACACTTCAAGGAGGATTTCCCCGAGTGGGACCCTACAGCTACGATTGTCGAGGATGAGATGAAGAGCAAGGCGGGGAAGGAGCGATGGCGCAACTTCATCATGAAATACGACACGAGGGTGGAGGACTACAACTTCGGCGCCATGGTGCGCGCGAACGCAAAGACCGAGTACAGCCAGGACGGCACCATATTTGCGGTGCGCATGCAATTCTACGCCATCGAGATCGCTCGGTAAGTTGCACGTCTTCTTCTGCTGCTGCGTCTTCTCACTCATGCAGGAATCGCGCGGGTCTCAACGACTGGATCTACGAGAAGAACCATCCGGAGGGCAAGTGATAGTGGTGCCACATGGAAAATCGGGCCTGGATTGTACGATGCTTCTAGATGGACATGACACGGGAACGTTCACTTCGGTGTGGAGATGGCACGGTTCGCAGTCGCGTTTCGACCGACCCTTGTCCGGCTCCCGCCTCCGCCCTACGCCTCCAGCTTGTTCTTTGTCTTACGACCGCCTGGCTCCCACGATGCTGCACCTGAGCTTGTACCCCCACCTGCTCCTCCGCTCGGGCAGCATTCAGATAGGATCCATAAAATCAGGGCTGGGCAAAAACAGTTCGAGTTGTCGTCGGGCTGCCAGCGTATTTCACTCGACTGAGCGGTCTTGGATATGATACAATTCATTGATGCAGAGGGCACGGCGAAAGAGGGTCGTTATTATCGATGATGTGACGCTAACATTCGTAATTTGGTTAGTGGCCGCAGACAATGCCGGTTGTGAATGACTGAGAACAATATTAAGGGCAACAAGTTAGCTACGTGGTATGAATGCACTAGTCCGCATTTGGACATATCTCAACTTCGATCCTCCACTTTCAAGACAGTTTCCTTTTCTCTTGCTTCGTCTTCCGATTTAACCACAGCACTTCAAATTCTCGACTCGTCTACCACGCCGTACTTGGCGATGCCTTCAGCATCAAAACGTGCCGGTGAGCGCGAAAGGATGAGTACTACAGAAGCGGACGAGCAGAACCTCATCCGTAAGGTGGGCTGGAAAGCTCTGTTCAGCTTCACGACAAGAAAACACATACCAGTTTTATCCGTTGCGGTCGCGTCTGCCACGATCGCCGCCCTTACACTGCCCGCCATGGCCATCGTATTCGGTTTAATATTTGGACAGTTCGCAGACTTTGGTGCTGGCAAACTATCCGCGGCAGAGTTTCTCGGTAATGTCTCGAAATACTGCGCGTATCTCACGGCCTTCGGTGGCCTCAGCTGGCTCGCCAACAGCATATACTTCATGTCATTCCTTACGTTCGGAGAATTACAGGCACGAAGCGCAAGAGATCGAATATTCAACGCATTGCTTGAGAAGAACATGGCATGGTACGACACCAAGGATACGGGCATTGCTGCATTTCTTCCGGCTGTCTCAATGTAAAATTGTTCAAACTAGTGCCATTCACAAGCATGCTAACAATTTCAGGCAAATACGCGACCTTCAGCTCTCCGTCTCTCAACCTTTCGGTGAAGCGGTCCAGTGCGTCGTTCAAGCGCTTGGGGCTATAGGTGTCGCCTTCTACTCTTCGTGGAATCTGACACTTGTGGTCATCTGCTCGGTTCCTATCATATACCTTCTCATGACCTACCTATCCAAGCTGCTATCGAAACGAGCACACGAGCAGAGCGACAAGCTTCAGCAAGCTCTAAAGTACGCCACAAATGCCATACGCAACATCGAGACAGTGAAGTGCTTCAACGGCGAACGATTCGAAGTACAAAGATATACAGGTGCCATCGGGCTGGCAGGAAGTCTATACAAAAGGCAAGCTAACATCAGGTCCCTCCAACTGGGTGCCATGCAATTCTTCACATTGAGCATGTTCGTGCAGGGGTTCTGGTACGGCAGTAGTTTGGTTGTAAGCGGGCAAGAGAACGCTGGGCAGGTGCTCACAACGATCTGGGCAGCATTACTAGCAGTGTCAGCCGTTACCGAGTTCCTGCCACAATTTATCGTTCTTCAAAAGGGTAGGGTTGCAGGGGCTAGGCTCCGAGAATTGTTGGACCATATACCAGGATCCGACTCCCTGATGGAAACGGGAGGGCACGAAAGGCCACCGCATTGTGCTGGAGAGATCGTTTTCGAAAACGTGAGCTGCACCCCTTCCCTTTGAGCCTTTTCGTATTGACTTTATAGGTTTCGTTCGCGTACCCGTCACGTCCAGACCAGCTCGCTATCCGCGAAATTTCCATGTCGTTCCCCGTCGGCAAGACTACTTTCGTGATCGGGAGAAGTGGTTCAGGAAAGAGCACTCTTGGTCAGCTACTCGTGCGACTTTATCGGGCAACCTCCGGCCGTATTAGACTAGACGGCGTCTCGCTTCACGACCTCGATCCCCATTGGCTCCGTAAACAGGTCACACTCGTAGAACAACACAGTGTGCTTTTCAACGATTCCATACGACGTAATATTGCTCTTGGAAAACCCGACCGGGAGGCAACACTGGAGGAGGTTGAACAAGCTACCACTTTTGCTATGCTTCAACGAATGATATCAGATCTTCCAGACGGGCTTGACACCCTGTTGGGCATGCAAGGGAACAACCTAAGCGGTGGACAGAGACAACGGATTGCTTTGGCTCGCGCACGTTTACGAGATACACCAGTCTTGATCCTCGACGAATCTACGAGCGCTCTCGATTATATTACTAGGTCTACGATAATCAGTTCGATCCGAGCCTGGAGAAAGGGCAGAACTACGATCATCATCACCCACGACATCTCGCAGGTCTCACCGGATGATTCCGTATATGTCATGGATAGTGCTAGAGTGGTTCAACGAGGCCTCCGCAAAGTGCTTGAGGCAGATCCACACTCCGCTTTTCACACTTTTGTCAACCAATCGGATACCAACCAAGCGGATGAAGTAGTGTCACCCTCAGATGAGACGGATGATATCATATTCATATACGCCGGCGCCTGGAATCCTGAACACCCGCCTCACCGTTCAACTGCAGCAATCTTCAGGGAGTCAATCATATCACCGCTTTTAAGCCCCCGAAGGCCTCCGATGGTATCAACGCCAGCGGCTAGCTTGTCTAGCAGACCGTCCATAGACCTAGAGGCTGAACCCACATTGCAAGTGTTCGGAGAAACGCAGCCATCAAATGTAGCAGCAGGCGATGATTTTGAGAAGATGTATAAGCCCAGACCGGAGTCCTGGCATGTTTCTCAGCAGATTTCAGTTGCTTCTCGACCGGTCTCAGCTACATCGGACGAATCGGTGTTGAGTGGTGTGTATAGTACAAGACCGCCCTGTCCCGCGTCTTCACAATTCAATGTTCAACCAAAACCAGAGGACGAGCCCTCCTTTCGCAAAACATTTCGTACGAAGATGGAGAGGCGTAGAAAGGGCCAATCTGCCGATGTGGAGTCAGTCAACGCTATCGAGAATCTGGACATTTCGGAAATCATCAAGTCTGTCTGGCCCTTGGTGGGATGGCCGACTCGCTTTGCTTTGATCACAGCCGTAATCTGCGCTCTCGTTCACTCCGCGTCAGCTCCAACCTTCGGCTACGTTTTTGCCCAATTGCTTTCGACCTTCTACACTGCCAGAAACCAACGACAGCTAGCACAGAAGTACGCTCTTTCCATTCTTGCTATTGCGATTGTGGATGGACTGGCAACTTATGGGTTTAACTCGCTCTTCGATGTATCTGCTCAGACGTGGGCCAACGCGTTAAAGGCCGAAGGGATGAAGCGCATCTTGACACAACCGCGGGAATTCTTCGACCGAGAAGAGAACAGCGTTTCCCGCATTGCAGAGTGCTTGGATCAATTCGCCGAAGAAGCCCGTAATCTCCCTGGCCGCTTCATCGGCATCCTCATCGTAATGGTTTTCTGCATCAGCATCGCACTCCTCTGGAGCTTGGTCAACTGCTGGAAGCTCACTCTTATGGCGTTTCCTTGTCTGGCTGTTATGTACTGCATTACGAGAGTCTACAACGCAATCAGCAACCGCTGGGAGAGGTTCTCGAACGAAGCTGAGGAGCATGTGGGCAAAGCCTTGCATGAGACCTTTGTCAACATCAAAACCGTGCGGTGTCTGGTCCTCGAAGAGGTCTTCCGCGAAAAGTACCATCAGGCTACACGGAACGCACTCAAAATTGGGACGAAGCGTTCTATTTACTCGGGTTCGATATTCGGGCTGAACTACGCCAGTACTTTCTTCGTCACCGCCTTTCTCTTTTGGTGGGGTGCCTATATCGTATCGAAAGGAGACTTCACACCCACCGACATCATTGAGACGTTCAACATAATAATGTTAAGCGTCGGCCACGTCAGCCACATCGGCAACTACATACCTCAAATCAACGTCGCAAGAGATGGCGCGTCGAGACTCATCCGTCTCGCCCGTCTCCCTCAAGACTCGCATGAATTGGAAGGCACTGATCAGCTCTTCAAAGCCGGCGACATTGTACTGGATAATGTCAACTTCGCTTACCCAACGAGAAAGGACTACCAGGTGCTGCACAATGTCAACTTCGATATACCACGCGGAAGTTGCACTGCGATCGTCGGAAGCTCCGGATCCGGCAAGTCTACCATTGCAGCCCTGCTCTTGAAGCTGTACCAGACAAAAGCAAAGTCATCGAGGTACAAGCCCGGGATCTCCATCTCGCGTCGTGACATCAAGGACTTACACAGCCACACCCTCCGCTCTCGCATCGCAATCGTCTCCCAAACACCAGTCCTCTTTCCCGGTACGATCTCGGAGAACATCACCTATGGCCTCTCACCATCGTCACCCCTCACCGCATCGGACAATGTTCGAGCTGCCACACAAGCAGCCGGGATTGCTGAGTTCATCGACAGCCTTCCACAAGGCTATCAGACACTCGTAGGTGACGGCGGTACCGGAATCTCTGGTGGTCAAGCCCAGCGCATCGCCATCGCCCGAGCTCTCGTCCGCGACCCCGACGTTCTCATCCTCGACGAAGCAACGAGTGCTCTGGACGCCGAATCTGTAGGCATCATTCGCGACACTATCCATCGACTGGTCAAACAGTCCCAGAAAGATTACGAGCATGGAGTTTTTTCTGGGGGAGCTAGTAAGACGAAGAAGCAGAAAGTCATGACGGTCATTATTATCACGCACGCACGAGAAATGATGGCGATTGCGGAGCACATTGTGATGTTGGACAAGGGCAGGGTGGTTGAGGAGGGGTCATTCGAGGAGTTGAAGAGGAAGAGGGAGGGGCCGTTCGCGAGGCTGTTGAGGGGCGAGCAGTCGGAGGCGCCGGAGACGGGGATGTTCTAGGTGATGGTTGTTACGAAAGGGCCGGAGGGGATTATTCTGTGCAATGCATTGTCTGTAGATCTCTTTGCGAAGTTCGCGCTTTGTCCATACTTGATTTCAGCGTAATGTTTGTTGGGTCACACACACCATGGAGACTTGCCTTCTTGACCAGTGAAGGTGATGCCGTGGTCTGCAGGCTTGTGTAATAGCTGATAGCGGCACAAGCTCGCAGTCATAACACTTAATGGTAGAAGGAACATTGCCATGTACCATCCATGCGTTCTGATACACTTGCCGATCGATTGGTTGGTGTTCATTGCTAGGATAGAGAGGTGCTCGTTGCGGATCGGTGCGATGGTGGCACTCCATCATCTACGACTACTGGAAGATATCCCGTCGCGAAGCTACATTTTCGCTTGATCCTATTTCAATAGAGTATGGATCCTGGTCGTCTTCAGCGGGGGATCCCATCCAATAACTATGCCGTCCGCCTCTAGAACTGCGACGCCGCCGCGTTGCCATGTCAACACGCTTAGTCATCCTACGCGCTTTGACAACAAAGCACCGACCGCTCGCACACTCCGCTTCTACCTCTCCACACCACACAGTCCCATCCGGAGTACCCTGCAACCAGCAATTATCCTCACTCGAATACACATCAATACAGTCAATCCCCACTACCAACATGGTCGCGACACGCTCCGGCCGCAGTGCCGCGAAAGCCCCCGAGGTCGCCGCCAACAACACCCTCAAGGCGCCACCAAAGCGCGCAACCAAGCGCAAGGCAGCTGAAGATGCACCTGCTGAGCCTGCGCCAAAGACAGCCAAGCGCAAGGCCGTTCAAGATACACCTGCTGAGCCTGCGCCGCAGGCAGTCAAGCCTGCGGCAAAGGCTGAGGCGAAGAAGAAAGCTGCGCCTAAGACGGTAACGAAGGCCGCACCGAAGGTCGCACCGAAGACCGCACCGAAGACCGCACCGAAGACCGCACCGAAGACCACTGTGAAGACTACTCGGCGCACGGCGAAGACAGTCGATGTGGTCGACGCGGCCGAGGAGATCCCAGAGCCTGAGCCAGAAGTGACCTCTAAAGCCAAGGTCGTAGAGGAATCCAAGCCTAAAAGAGCCGTTCGTGGACGCAAGCCTGCTACTACGACGGAAGACACGCCAGTCATCGAGGCTCCTATAGCAGTTGAGGAACCAGTTGCTGAGCCCGAACCCGTCGCAAGGCCCATCAAAGCCACGCGGGCTCGCAAGCAACCCACCCTGAAGGCCACTAGCATCACCTTGACAGCGAGTGCTCCCATCACAACCACTGCGGCCACGCGCGCTACTAGGGGACGACGTGCTGCCGCTACTGCACCTATCGAATCACCTCTCAAGGCACCCGCACGCAAGCCGGGCAGGAAACCTGCTGCCAAAGCTGCACCCAAGGCGGAGAGTGAGGCATCTGCTGCCGTCGTCGCTACTACTGAAGAGCCGGCTCATATCAACGCGCCGCTGTCCAGCCGGAAAGACCCCAAAGACCTTCCCGCCATTCACCCCAATACACCAGCCCACGTTGCCGCGCCGATTTCGAACAAGGACGCCTTTCTAGAGCTTGCCGACTACCCAAAGACCCCTGCGCACATCGCTACAGCCTTTGCGAACCAGAAGGCGTTCATTGAGTTGCCGGCGGAATACCCTAAGACTCCGGCACATGTCGCCGCTACATTGTCCAGCCTGGAAGCCTTCAACGAGCTGCCCGCAGGCTACCCCAAAACCCCTGCTCACATATCCGACGCGCTCAATAACCACAAGGCGCTTAACGAGCTTCCGGATTACCCTCAAACCCCTGCTCACATATCTGAAGCCTTGGACAACCATAAGGCTTTCAACGAGCTACCGGGGTATCCCAAGACTCCGGCCCATGTTGCAGCTACGTTATCGAGCCTAGAAGCATTCAATGAGCTGCCCGCAGACTACCCAAAAACGCCTGCTCACATTGCGGATGTGATGGATAACCAAAAGGCGCTCAATGAGCTACCGGATTATCCCAAGACTCCCGCCCATGTGGAAGCTGTATTGGGTAATCAAAGAGCCCTCGGTGAGCTTCCCGTCGACTACCCCCGGACCCCAGCGCACGTGATCGCGACGCTCTCGAATCTACGAGCCCTCGATCAGCTCCCCGACTATCCAAAAACCCCCGCTCATATCGTTGCGCCATTGGGCAACAAGGAAGCCTTTAATGAGCTACCGACAGGATATCCTGAGACGCCCGCCCATATCCGTGCGCCTTTGGTAAGTCAAGAAGGTCTCGCTGCCCTGCCGAGCTGTCCAAACACCCCGAAGGCTACCGCCACATCAAAGGCTGCCGATACGCCAAAAGCTACCGAGACCATCCTTGAGCCCGAAGCGTCGACTCCTGTGCATGAGTCTGATTCTGAGTCTGAGCCTGAGGATATGTCTTTCGAGCTCACTGGACCTATACTGGAGATCCAACCAGAACTGTCGCTGATTGAGAGCGATGATTCGGCTATTCAAGAAGAGGAGGCCCCTGTTCTACATCAAGCTAGGAACGTGAACGAGGCACCAGCGACGGTTACCGCCAGCGTCGTTTTTGCAGCGCCAGAGTTGGTGAGCTTCGCAGCGCCCGCGTCGCCTAGCAAGCGTTCTGCTCTGCGCTCTCCTATGAAAAGCGACCTAAAAACACCCAAGAAGACGGTTACTTGGAACGACGACGAGCCCGACATCGATTTCCTTCTGTACGACGGCCCTCTCCGCGGCATGAAGTTCTTCGTTGACGTCACTTCGAATGGCAAAGACCAAAGCTTCCTCTTTACTGGCCTGCTTGAAGACATGGGCGCGCAGGTCCAGCGGACCTGGGATGCAGACACTTCCCTGTCTCATGTTCTCTTCAAGGACGGAAAGCAGTCCACCCTAGAGAAGGTCGTTGCTTCGAAGGGCGCGGTGAAGTGTGTCAATCTGGGGTGGATTCTGGATTCTGAGAAAAACAAGACGCGCATGGATGAACTTCCTTACCTCGTCGATTTAGCTTCAGTCAAAGCGCTTTCTCCTCCGAAGTCGAAGTTTGCTACGTTTACTCCTGCGAAGACGCCTTCGAAATACTCGCATTCCCTTCAGGAGAAACCGAGTGCGAACAATTCGTTACCATCGACACCAACTTCTTCGGAGTTTGACCGTTCCATCAATTTCGATGACAAAGAGAACTCTGAGATAGGCATCTTCTTCACGCCGCAAGCGAAGACTTGCCCGAAGCCAAAATTCTCTTGGTTGTTGAACAAGTCGCCAATGAAGACGCCTTCGAAGGTCGAGTTCTTGAAGCAGACGCCTATGAAAGCGTTTTCGACTACGAAGAAGAGGACAGCTACGCAAAGCTTTGGTGCAATTTCGCTTGCGCCGCCTAAGAAGCTGCGATTTCTTTAGACTGTTGATGATGGACCTGGTGTATGAGGGCATTTTGGCTTTGTTTTGCATACTATACGGATTGGCGTTTTGGGCAAATGGGAGCAATTATACCCATATGGTGTCGAATAGACTGGAAGTAGTGTTTGACATGGATTTGAGATGTAGTCTACATCGATGAGAGAATGATAATAAGTTAAATTCAGACAGGAGCCTGTGGTTGACCTCGGTTGTAAACACTACGATGAAAGGCTCAAGATGTAAAGCATGCTGTAAGCTAACGAGCTGCTGTTTGGCATGCAGTCAATTATGACGTCTGACGAGCTGGATAAAAGACGTGAGCGCGTGGTCTTGGCGCTCGCGTATCACGGAGGCACGTCATAGACGCGGAGTCACAAGGCAACGCTTCACATCAGCCCTCCAAGCCCGCCCTCGCTTTACTCGATGCGATACCTATCTGACGAGCTGCCATGGGTGTCACTGGACTTTGGACTGTCCTCCAGCCATGCGCGCGCCCCATCAAGATCGAAACGCTGAACAAGAAGCGCCTCGCTGTCGACGCCTCGATCTGGATCTACCAGTTCCTCAAAGCCGTGCGCGACAAGGAAGGTAACGCGCTGCGCAACAGTCACATCGTTGGCTTCTTCCGTCGAATATGCAAGCTCCTCTTCTTCGGCATCAAGCCCGTCTTCGTCTTCGACGGTGGCGCACCGGCGCTCAAACGGCAGACGATCAACAGCCGCAAGACGCGGCGCGAGGGCAGGCGGGAAGATGCCGTGCGCACAGCTGGCAAGCTGCTTGCGATGCAGATGCAGCGGGCTGCCGAGGAGGAAGAAAAGAAGAGGAAGGAGGCAGCACGACATCCTCGCAACGAGCCTGAGGAGGCGATACCGGAGGATATTGTGTATGCGGAGGAAGTCCTACAAACACAGAAGGAACGCTTGGCGAATCGCAAGTTCAAGAGGAAGGATCAATACCATTTACCAGACCTGGGCAAGTCACTATCGGAGATGGGCGGTACCGACGATCCCAGGATCATGTCGCTCGAGGAGCTGGAGGAGTATGCACGGCAGTTCGATACCGGCGAGGATATCAACGTCTATGACTTCTCCAAGATCGACTTCGAGAGTCCATTCTTCACGAGTCTGCCTCCGTCCGATCGCTACAACATCCTGAACGCAGCGCGGCTGAGAAGTCGGCTCAGGCTAGGCTACTCCAAGGACCAGCTGGACGCCATGTTCCCTGATCGCATGGCTTTCTCCAAGTTTCAAATTGAACGAGTGCGCGAGAGAAACGAGCTCACTCAGCGCTTGATGAATCTCAACGGCATGAACGATGATGCAATGTGGGGGGTAAACGGTGCTAGTCGCATTGCGGGCGAAAAGTCAAGGGAATATGTGCTTGTTAAGAACGACGGTGTAGAAGGCGGGTGGGCACTTGGTGTGGTCACAAATAAGGACGAGGGCAAAGCTGACAAGCCTATCGATGTTGATCGCCTTGATGTTCCAGAAGAAGAAGATGATGAAGAATGGGAGGATGATGACGACTTCGAAGATGTGCCTATTGAGGGTCTGAACCGGCTCCCTAAGGCTAAGCCGGGACTTACGTCGCGAGACAAGGAAGGTCGTGAGTTTATATCAAAGGAGCTGAGCAAGCGACGCCAAAACATCTACAACTCGAGGAAAGCAAGACCATCAAGTCCAAAGCCCCGTAAAGTTGCTCCCGTGTCTCGGGACCCGGACTCCCTTTTCCTTGCTGAAGACGAGCCAGAAGAATGGGAGAATGTGCCAGTGGGCGGAAACGATGAATTATTCGAGGACAACCCCCAAGAAACTGTCGGGGAGGAGGAACAACAGCTCCGGGAGGCCATTGCTCTTTCCCTTCAATATGGTGGGCAGGAGGAGGACGGAGAGGACGAAGAGGCTGAAGAAAATGTATACCGTGAGGTGTTCCAGCAAGAGCGAGTCAAGGAAGCGAACCCGTTTGCTGCGAGCAAAGCCTCTGGGCTCGCTATCGCCAGAATGGCCAACCAACGCAGCACCAAACAGATACCTGTTGGCCCATTCAATAGTGACAGCGAGGACGACGAAATGGACCTACAAGCCGCATTGGCTGAGTCCAGAAAATCGAAACGACAAGCCCGGCGTCCATTGCCAAAGTCGCCGCCAAACGGGCCTTCGCCGGTAGCCAAACCAGCGCCCAAGTCAATGAATGCTGCAGGATTTGATGGGCCCCTTCCTTTCGAGAAGCTCAACCTGGGTAACTCCTTGTTGGGAAAAAAGAAAATGCAGAAGATGGAAGAAAGCAACGCAGGTGGCTTTGAGAAGGACATGAGTGGGGAGAAGAAGAAGACCGCTGAGCCGCTTCCGCCATGGTTCAGCGGGACGCGTGATATCAACGAGGATATGAACGCCTTACGCAAGGAAGAGAAAGAAGAGTGGAAACGAGCTCGTGAGGAAGAGGACAAGCAATATCAGTTTCAGGCACTACCACGTCTGCGCCAGCATGACACGCAAGAAGTGATCGATCTGGAAGCGCCTTCTACGCAAGAAAAGCCTAAGGAGGTCCTGACGATCGACTCCGACCACGACTCCGATGTGGAAATGGAGGATGTTGTAGTCGTCGACTCAAAGCTACGGATGGGCGACCTGGCAGAGAAAGTGCGGGCGGAACCTTCACAGCCACTTTCGGAGGAGCAGCCTGCCCCTCCACAACAAGACAAGAGTTTAGCTAATAAGGGCCCGTTTGCGCAGGAATCGGATGATGAGCCGGTCGACTGGTCTGAGAGCGAGCCGGAAGACGAACGACAGACCCGTGTAGAGGCGAAGCCTACCGAGGCAGTCAGCGATGAGCTTCAGGAAACTACAAAGTCGTCGTCGCCCGAGTTCGAAGATGTCCCTCTGGTAGCAAAGGCGCCTTCTCCGGAACTCGAAGACGTACTTGTGCAGACGGAGGCGTCACCTGCGCCTGAACAAGCGAAATCGCTGTCCCCGGAATTTGAAGACGTGCCGATGCAACCACCATCGCCTCCCCGACGCCGTCACCGAGAGCCATCTCCCGGTATTCTAGAAAGTGCTGCTGATCTTGAGACACCTCTCGTGCCGCTTAGTGGATTAGCGGACGACAACGCTCCCATTGACATACCAGAAAATGACTCGGACCAATACTCCGACCCTGAAGACGAGGAACTATTCGCCTCTCTCGCCGCGGAGGGCGAAGAACATGCCCGATTCGCGCAAGAGCTTAACAATAACTCCACGAAACGCATCAATTTCGATGAGGAACTCAAGCAATTGCGAGCCCAGCAAAAGAAAGATCGTCGAGACGCCGACGAGGTGACCCAGACCATGATCTCCGAGTGTCAACATCTTCTCACTCTCTTCGGCCTCCCGTACGTCACCGCGCCTATGGAAGCAGAAGCGCAGTGCGCCGAGCTCGTCAATCTCGGTCTTGTCGACGGCATTGTCACAGATGACTCGGACACTTTCCTCTTTGGTGGTACGCGCGTATACAAGAACATGTTCAACGCCGCTAAGTTTGTTGAATGCTATCTCGCTAACGACCTAACATCCGAATTTGCACTCACCCGGGAGAAACTCATCGACATCGCGCAGCTCCTTGGTTCAGATTATACAACCGGACTCCCCGGCATCGGTCCCGTCACCGCCCTGGAAGTTCTCTCCGAGTTCAAAGACTTGCAGGAATTCAAGGATTGGTGGACTGGCGTCCAAAACAACACCATCCCCAAGGACGCGGACAAGAACTCACAGTTCCGCCGCCGCTTCCGCCGCACCCAAGCCACCAAGATGTTTCTGCCCACAGTATTCCCTGACCAGCGCGTGGCGGAAGCGTATCTAGAGCCGGACGTCGACTCGGATCCGCAGCCGTTTGAATGGGGCGTGCCTGATCTCGATGCGCTGCGTAGTTTCCTTAGCTCGCAGATTGGCTGGAGTTGGGAGCGTACGGATGAAGTGCTTGTCCCAGTTATTAAGGATATGACGCGGAGAGAGAAGGAGGGTACGCAGAGCAATATCACGAGATTTTTCGAAGGTAGTGTTGGGGCGGGCGCTTTTGCGCCTAGGGTTAGGAACGGAGCTCCTGGCGGGCCGAGTGGTGCGAAGAGAGGGAAGGGGGCTGCGGGGAAACGCCTGGGTGCGGCGCTGACGCGTTTGGCCGAGCGGGGGAGGGGTGCAGAGGATGGAATGACCGCGAGAGGAGACGTGCAAGCTCATGGTCGGGGAGACGAAGCGATCGAGGCTGCGTCGACTGACAATGGCACGAAGCGGAGGAGAGGTGTAAAGAAGAATGTTGCCACGTTGGAGGATGACCTTGACGATGAGGATGATGGAGAGGATGAGCTGTATGCTGAGCCGAAGAAGAAGAAGGCTAGGAAGACGAGGAAGAAGAAGGATTGAGTATGATTCGTCTAGGCATGATATAGATCCACATTGTCGCACATGGCGTGCTGTCTATCTACTAGGCCCACTGTCAAGCACATATTCTTACATAGTATCGACCTAGCCCAATCAACCCTGAACCAACTTCTGTCCCCGCTGCGCCGCCCAACAAATCGATCGTAAGAAGCCCATCTTCACTCTTTCCACACCTCCCGCCCTAGTAAACCACAATCCCGACCCTATGCAAGCCGCAAGTGTTAACCCCACAACACCATTCAGTATCGAGGCCTGCTGTTTCGCCCTATGCTGTACCTCCGAATACCGCATATTGCTAAACGTAACCCTAGAATACTGCGTCGCCCATCCCACGCTCGGCATATACAAATCCAGCGTCTCCTCGAGCCATTTGCGCAGCAGGTACAGCGGTTTCTTGACATCGGTAGCCATCTCTTCATAGTTTCGCAGCGCAAGGTCATTGATGGTTTGCGCGTCTGGTGTGCGCTGTTCTGAGTACTCTTTGAGAGCTTGTGCGCGATCATTGGGGTGTTTGTCGAGGAATTCGAAGAGGACGCGGACGTCTTCCAGGCCGGCGTTCATGCCTTGGCCGTAAAAGGGAACCATGGCGTGGGCGGCATCGCCGACGATGACGCCTGAGGAGCCGAAGTGGTAGGGGCTGCATTTGATTGATATTAGGGGGAGGTGCTGATTCGAGCTGTATTGTTTGCGTAGATCGTTTCCGGTGATGAGGTCGGGAACTACACCGGGGAACTTCTGATAGAAGTATTCGACGACTTTGCCTGAGGCGTCTAGTTGCTCAAAGCCGGACCTTGTAAGGAACAGCGTCGCAGTGAAGGTTTTGTCGAGGTTTGGCAGCGCGATGAACATGGCCTCGTCTTGCGGCCATATGTGCAAGTAATTCGGCGGTAACCGGAAGTCTCCTTCTGGTGTCGGTGGTATGTGGAATTGACACCAGAGTTTGTCGATGTACTCCTGTTGGTAGCTCATCGGTACAAACTTCATGAGATTGTACCGGACCGCTGAATGCGCACCATCTGCCCCGACCATGAAGTCGAACTTGAGCTCGATTTCTGCAGTCTCAGACGAGTTGGGGGTCTTGTGTTCGAACCATGCTAGTTTCTTCTTGAAGTCTACACCCTGGAGTTTGTGCGAGAAGAAGAATGTGACATTTGGCATGGATTCAAGGTGGTCTAGGAGAGCTTTGTTCAGGCCTGTTCGGTCCATTGCGAGGAGGTTCTGGCATGTTTAGCAAGCTGATGCAGACCTGAGGAGGGTGGTGCTCACCTTGCCCCGAGCATCGTACAGCTGAGCTTCCCGCACATACTGGCCTTGCTTCCGGACATGGATCATGCGACCATGCATGGGGAAAGTCTCGCTGAGAACGGCATCGGCGAGGCTTGTGAGGCCCGTCTCTCTCAGAGAGTTGATGCCTCGCTCGGATAGGGCGAGATTGATTGACTTTGCGAAATTGAGGGGCGTGGTATTGGGATCTCGCAGGTCTTCACCGTTTGTAAGCGCAAGGAACTGTATATTGGTGGAGTCGCGTACCGGGTCTCAGTTCGTAGATTTCTACATCATGGCCTCGTACCGCGGCGTAGAGAGCGGCGAGTGAGCCGACGGGTCCGGCGCCGACAACGACTACTTTCTGGGGCATGTTTGGGGTTGCTGGAGAAACAGCACACTGCAGTTTCTTGTGTACAGAAGTCACTATAGACGAGAGATAGAGAACGACTGGCTGAATAATGCGAGGTGCATAGACTACATCCGCGGCCGTAGAATGATCTAATTACGAGAAATGCAGAGTGAAATCTGACCAGACAAAAGTCTATGATCACACGCCAGATCCGGAAGTTCGTCTACGAGGCAGTGACAGGCGCACTAGCTGACATAAGCGATTTCTGGACCTGCGGCTAGCCCCACTTGACGCCGCAATTCCGCTCCCAAGATTCGGCGTTGGACTTTTTGAAGCCATCACCGCAGCCTTTGCTCGGCACCGGGAACAGTGCGCCAGCTCCTACGAAATCCCACTTATAAGACGACCAAGTCATCCTCACGCGAGACTTGCCTTTCCTCAGAATTTTAGAAACCTCACACTCTACACTTTGCAAGCAAACATCATGGCTGGAGACGCCTCCGCCCCGCGCAAATGCGCAGGTAACGACTGCGATAACGACGCGGGCCAGCTGCAATGTCCCAACTGCCAGAAAATTGGCAAGGAGAGCTACTTTTGCTCTCAAGACTGCTTCAAGCGCAACTGGGTACATAGTAAGATCTACCTTGAACCGCAGGCCTGGAAGCTAATCCGGAGATAGGGTGAGCACAAGAAGGCGCACAAGTCACAAAGTAGTATTCTCTCGTCCATTATTACCCCGAAAGTTGTTTCTTACCCGGACCCAGCGACCGGCCAATTCAACCCGTTTCCCACCTTCCCGTACACTGGTACCCTAAGACCCGTCTACCCTCTGTCGGCGAAGCGCGACGTGCCCACGAGCATAACATACCCAGACTACGCGAAAGACGGTATTCCGCGGTCGGAACAGGTCTTCGTAGGCAGAAACAAGGTCACAATTCTCGATGCGAAGCAACAGGCGGGCATGCGTAAGGTGTGCAGGCTAGCCCGAGAGGTTTTGGACATTGCGGCGAGGGAGGCAAAACCGGGCGTTACAACAGACTACATCGATGAGGTAGTCCACAAAGCCTGCTTGGAGCGAAAGGTAGGTGCAGGAAACGACTTTTGAAGATGGGATGCTTACGCGCGCAGTCGTACCCCTCCCCACTGAACTACTGCCACTTTCCCAAGTCTGTATGCACATCGCCCAACGAAGTCATCTGCCACGGTATACCCGATCAACGAGTCCTCAAGGACGGCGACATCCTCAACATCGATGTGACCCTGTACCACGGCGGCTTCCATGGAGACTTGAACGAGACATACTACATTGGTGACAAGGCGCTGGCAGATCCGGACTCGGTGAGAGTGGTAGAGACGGCGCGAGAGTGCTTGGACAAGGCTATTGAGATCACGAAGCCGGGCATGCTCATCCGAGAACCCGGCAACGTTATCGAGAAGCACGCCAAGTCACGAGACTGCAGCGTCATCAAGACATACTGCGGTCATGGCATCAACCAGCTGTTCCACTGCGCTCCAAATGTTCCGCACTATGCCAAGAACAAGGCGGTCGGGCAAGCCAAACCAGGGATGTGCTTCACTATTGAGCCTATGATTAGCTTGGGGACTCATAAGGACAAGACATGGCCGGACGACTGGACTAGTGTTACTCAAGACGGCACTCGGACGGCGCAGTTTGGTATGATCCCCCGAATTTCGACCCTCATATCATTGCTAATCTGGTGCTAGAGCACACTTTACTCATAACCGAAGATGGCGTAGAAGTACTCACAGCGAGGTTACCTGACTCGCCAGGCGGAGCGGTATCCATGCCAGCAGCTGCGACTGCCGATTCAGCCACTGCGATCGCATGAAAGAATCCTTAGATCTAGCATATGAAGTAGTGACCCTTCGGACTTATTCTGAGATTAGGTTATTCTCCATTGCATCGGCCGGGCGTTCTTGGGAAGTAGAGAGGTAGTAGCTATCGCGGCGTTCCTGTCGCGCACACGGATGTGTATTTGGGTATTCTGAAGTTATGGGACCAAAAGTTGCATCTGTGCCGAACCAAGCATCATGCAAAGATCCGTGTTACACCTTGGCTGACATGCGAAACCAAACAAACATCGTGACGTATGGCCTGGGGCTGTTTACCGCCCCTCAAGAGGGCCTTCAGATTTGTTGCCGATGACCTGAGGCACTTTAGAGTACCAGATACGTCGAGGAAGTGAAACAGAAGAATAGAGGGTCTAGTATAAGACAAAAAGATGCTAAGACCTCTCTGGATAAGCTTTGCAGACTGCGACTACGTACTGTCGGCGACCTCTTGAAATACTTGCACGTGCTCCAAACATGTTGGGGCCGAATCTCGCGCGGGTGAAGTCCCGTCCCGCCATCGCACAAGCGAGAAGGCGCGCATGGACCAGCCTGCCGCCAACACCTCTGCGATGGCCAGCCTGAGACGTCATAAACAACCTACACCACTCTTCACGAAGTAGCCACGTACGAGCTCACTTGCTTTGAATTTGCTTTGCGGATTGCGCGCAACGTCTCCCGATTCTCTATCCGAATACACCCCGCATTCGCTGCTAGTCTCTATACCTAGCCCGCTATCTCCACCACACGACCGTGGCCGCTTTCAGGCTTCACACCAACCCACTGCTGTCTGCGCTCCCAGACACGCTCGTCGTCACACACCTCCCCCAAACCTCGAATCGCAAAGAACCCGGTGATACGCCACCCAGCACACGCCCACAATGTCCGGCGAAGCATGGTTGTACCTGTTGGCGGTGTTGATAAACGCCGTCAATCTCTTCCTCCAGGTTTTCTTCACGATTATGTACAGCGATCTTGAATGGTGAGTCCAAAGCCCCTCGAACTTCAAGCTCCGGTGGGATCTGGATGCAACGACCAGCAACTAGAAGCTGCGGCGCCCCTCACTACACTTGTGCTAATTTTGCGCCAGCGACTACATCAACCCCATCGACCTCTGCAACCGCCTCAACACCTACATCGTTCCCGAAGCTGCCGTCCACGGATTTTTGACATTTCTCTTCCTCATCAACGGGTACTGGGTCGCTCTGATCCTGAATTTGCCTCTGTTGGCATGGAATGGCAAAAAGTACGCGAGATACCGGTCGTTTTGATATGCGTAGTCGCTGACAGGTCTAGGATATTTGAAAACCAACACTTGCTCGATGCGACTGAGATTTTCCGGAAGCTTAACGTGCACAAGAAGGTGCGTACTTGCCTATATCCAAGTCCAAAGTGCACGAGGGGCGACTCAGTGCTCGCACCGCTCCTCCAGCACTTCTGAATCGACTCGGCGCACATCTCCAGTTCCGAATGAAGCTGACAGTCCTCAGGAATCGTTCATCAAGCTTGGTTTCCACTTGATCATGTTCTTCTTCTACCTATACAGCATGATCGTTGCCCTCATCCGCGACGAGTCGCACTAGACAATCTTGCTACAGAAGCAACACATACGTCACAAGCGAAGGTTACGGTTAGATGGTTCAGGTGAAGATCCTCTGACGATTGGGGTACTGGGATCGACCTTTGGCGCAAGTAGGCGACATAGATGAGACGAGAGCTCTAGCCAAGGTCAAGGAGGAAATATCTTTCTAATTATAGCGTAGGCGGTTGGATTATGGGCCGACCTGGGTCACTGCGAGGACGGGAGGAAGCTCGGGCTAGAAGGTGGATAAAGACTCATGTCCTTACGGGCCATGATAGGGTGTACTTTGCTGTAAATGATTAATCCCATGCCTTGCATCTTCACGTTCGGCAGAGCGCAGCAGCCTAACTCTGATATTTATGTCATCAGCAAGAGCTATGGTGATCTGCGCGAGTTCCCTGCGGCATCGGAGCCTTTGCTTTCACACATGGACATGTCTTGGCACACGTGTCTGGCCGTGCACGGATCGTTATACAAATTTCCCCAATCGGAGAGCTTCACGCACCACACCCGTACGACTTGAACTACAAGCTTTCGTCTACGCTCGACCAAACTCATTCAATCTTATCTTCGTTTAATACCGATCACAACCCCCGAAAATCCAAAATGGCCGGCCTCCCCAAAGGTGCTGGGAGAGTGCCGACGGGTTATGCCGCCGAAACCTTCATCAGCGAGTCCACGTTTCGCGAGGCGCACCGAGCCATCGAGTCGGGCAATTCAGTCTCCAAGAAGCGAAAACGGGAAGGCAAAGGCGATACGAGTGTCGTGTCCGGCGCAGGAGCTTACAAGGGCCCGTGGGCCAGGTACGAGGAAGAAAGGCCAGACGCGGCCTCGGACGAGGAGTATGGCAGCGATGAGGAGGTCGAAATTGTCTACGAGGAGGACGAAATAGAAGCAAATCCAGCTGCGGCGTCCAAGAAGCTTGCGGGTACCGACTATGCGGACACAGCGGCGGCGGGGGAGACGAGCGAGTTTGTGGGCAGCCAGCAGCACGATTACCAGGGCAGGACATATATGCACATTCCTAATGGTATGTTGAATCTCACCATATCCATTTCGGTCATACTGATCAATTTGCAGACCTCGATATCAAACTCACTGGCGACCGTGGCGACACGAAGAACTTTATACCCAAGAAACTCCTCCACACGTACAAATACCACACAAAGTCCATCACGCAGCTGCGCTTCTTTCCTGGCAGCGGCCATCTGCTATTATCGGCATCGGCAGACTCCAAGATCGCGCTATGGGACGTATACCACCAGCGGGAGCTTCTGCGGACGTTTTCTGGCCACACCAAGTCTGTAAACGACATCGACTTCACGCCGGATGGATCACAGTTTGTCTCTGCAAGTTACGATCGATACATGAAGCTGTGGGACACGGAGACGGGCAAGTGTCTCAATAAGTTCACAAGCGGAAAGACACCACATGTTGTGCGCATCAATCCGAGCATCCCTCACGAGTTTCTGGCTGGTATGGCCGACAAGAAGATTTTACAATACGACACCCGAAGCGGAGAGATGGTGCAAGAGTACGACCATCATCTTGGTCCCGTCAACACCATCACGTTCTGCGACGAGGTAGGTCCTTGCCTGTCCACCATTTCGCACGTGCTAACAGGATTTAGAACCGCCGCTTCGTTACGACTTCGGACGACAAGTCCCTCCGCGCATGGGAATACGGCATTCCCGTCCCTATCAAGTTCATCGCCGAGCCGTACATGTTCTCCATGGTCCGCGCCTCTCCGCATCCTTCAGGAAAGTACATCGCCATGCAGTCCTCCGACAATCAAATCACCGTCTATTCCTCGACTGACCGGTTCCGCCAAAATCGCAAGAAGAGCTACCGGGGCCACAACGTTGCTGGGTACGCGCCCGATGTGGCCATCAGTCCCGACGGACAATTCATCAGCTCCGGTGACAGCGGAGGCTATGTATGCTTCTGGGACTGGAAGACATGCAAGATGTGGCACAAGATCCAGGCGAGTGACGCACCCGTCTTGGCGGTGCAGTGGCATCCACGGGAGTCGTCCAAGGTCATCACGGGCGATCTCAATGGTGTGCTGAAGTTCTGGGACTAGGGCGCGAGCAGGGGCGCCGAAGTTTTAGGGAAGGTTTTAGTGGAATGATACCCATGTTCCAAGGCGCAGGATGGCGTCTTGAGCATTCTTACGTCGGTCGAACTTTCAGTTATGTGGCAAGCAGATGCTTGGTCTCGGGGACGGGGACGGGCTCGGTGCAATCGGGCGCAAAGGTCCGACGCAATGGGGACCTTTGGACTCGCGAGATTCTGCTTTGAGTCGATTGGAATCAATTTGCCGGGCTGCCGTCCGAGTCGGAGTGGCCCGGCCTCCGCGACTGTCAGCGTTCACCGGTTTTGCATGCGGGCTGTTGCTGTCACCATTCTCTGCGCAGTCGCGCAGTGTTGTGATTCTGTTCGCCACGGAGGACTTTCGGTCGCCATTCTGAGAGCCCGCGAGGTGACTGGTGAGACCATCTACTCGCGCAAGCACGAGCGCGAGCGCTTATCTCGTATCGCCTTGCTGCCCCGCCTTGCCGCCATGCTGTGCATGGCTCCACCGTCCACTTCCGCCCTTTTGCCCTCTACACACGCACTGCCGCCCATTTGCCTCCCACTCTTCCCAACCCTCTGCTTCTTCGTTCACGTTGATCCAGCCACCTTGGCTCCCCACACCCGGACACAGCGAACTGACCATAGTCTCGATTTCAGGCATCCGTTACCCCAGCCCCCACGCTTACCCCGATCAGGACATCCGGTGACTTACCAATTCACCCTCGCCCTCTTTCTTCCGTCGATTCCCCAACGCTTCAGCCTGGCCGACACCCAGAGTCACGCTTCTATGATGCCCGCTGACTGGCTCCTGCCTGATGTGCCTTGCAGCTGCCCAGTCATCGTTCGTCGGCTTGCGTCAGAGCCCCATTCACGTCGCCCTCGCGGCTCGGTTCTCGACCGAACATGTTCTCCTTCGGTGAACGCATCGGCGTCGGCATGACTCCTCTCCTCTCCACGTTCTGCGCGCTGGCGTACCAAGCAGCCTATCATTCCTGGCTGTTTCTGCCTCAGTCTTTCACCGGCCCTGTATAGCCACTCTGATTCACCGCCGCTGCGCGCTGGCGTGTGACTGCGCGTCGCCTTGGGTTGCCCCCAGGCACCTACGTTGCGGAGGTCCTCGTAGGAGGTCTCCGAACGGGCACTACCGCACGCAGGAACAGTCAACGGGTAGTGGCGCCAGTATGGACGGCCTCAGGTATCTGCCTGGATGTATAAATCGTCCAGTGGCATACCGTTCGGAGGTTTTTCTTTTCACTTCACATCATCTTTGTCTTGCACATCTCTGAGTCTTATCCTCGCAGTCATCGCTGTTTGATCCCGTGCACACTTCAAGCTTCAGTCTTCCACCGCTTCTACTATCCTCTCTCGTCTGCTTCCCGTCTCAGACACTCTCGGAATAGCATCGCTACCTGCTCGCTCAGACCGCAGCAACACCTCCCGCCCGAAACCTTTCCGAATCAAGGTGGCTTCTCGACGCCTCCGGACGCCTCCATATCAGTCAACCATGTCCTCTCGCTCATCCTACGGCGCGTCCTACGCACAGGACAAGGGCGCATATGCTCCTCGCTCGACATCGAGTGCCTCCAGTATGCTTCTACCTAGCTCTGAAGTATCTGAACTCGTCACTGACCAACTGTAGCCTACACAAACACCTCATCGGCTTCCTCAAGCGTCTACGCCCCCTCCGCCCAATCCTCGCGCAGCTACCGCTATGGCAACAAGCCCCCGGGGTCCACCGTCGTCCACAATGGCGGCGGCCAGTCCAATGACCCCAACACGAGCACCTCGGCTCCGAACGCGGGATACTACAATTAGATCCTCCAGTTTTCTTCCTGTCTCATGAGTCAGTCGTGAGACGGGATGGGTGACTATCTCTGGATAGTGACCGCCCCCAGCATATCTTTGGCGTTTGTTGCGGCATCGGGTATGGCTTTGGATTTCCTAAGGAGTCTTAGATGGTATGATGGCTTCAAAGCTACCGGAGGGTTGTTTTGGTGTCTAACGACATTGATGTACTTCTGCTTGCTTATTTCCTTTTTTTCATTCACTCGCGGCGCTGGGGTCGAGGTTCCTTTCGCTATAAGATGAACCTCCCCGTTTTAGTCTTTACTTGTTTCACTCGGCGCTGGCATTAGGTATTCCTTAACAGCAAACACTTCGCTCCCCAACATCTTGCCGTTCTTGACTATCGTGCCGATGAGGCGAGGTGCCGCAGCAATGCTCCTGATTGGCCGACTTTTAATCCACGCGAGCCATGTAATCCCTCCGGCCATATGCAGGCACACTGCCCATTGCCGCAATAGCCTACCGATCGTCAGATGCGCGGTTCCATCTGCCGAGCTCCGTCGTACAGCGGTCGGGACATGCAGGTACAGAGCGGCCGCGCGTTAATCCAGGCTTTCCCTAGCGGTGTCTTTGTAGCCTGCCGAGGCATTTTGAGGCATATTTGAGGCGGCGAATGACTTAGTCCCTGGGCAGATGGCCACTGCGTTACCTTGTGCGTATGCGTGGTTTGCGGCTTTGGTGTTCATTCTTGGTTTGGTGGGTGTGGTTTTGATGCCTGATGAACAGGGTGAGGGCTTACGACGACCCTGCCGTGCCTCATACGTGCCCACGAGTCCGTGGGCCACGGATGGGACGCCTAAGATCCTCGATGGGTGCCTGCACAAGAGATCCACCAGGTATCTTGACGTGTTCACCGCGAGAACTGTTAGGGCCCATAGCCTGATGTCCTACGCACGCTAAGCGAATAGCACACTCGTCGCAACACCTCAGGCAAACTAGTCTTGCTGTACCACGAATGCAATTCCCCAAGCTTTTGAGTATATCTAATCAATCCTACATTGTAGTCAAACACTCCCGTTAGGCACCGCGACAGCCCCATTAGCTCCCGCCACCCCATTCGCCACCTTCTCCAACGGCTCCCCCCAGATCTCTATCACCAACGCTTTCTTATTAATCTTACCCATCGCATTCCGCGGAATGCTCTCTACAACCTTCATCTCCTGCGGAATCTTATAGTTCGCCAACAACATCTTCAATTCCCTACGCATATCGAGCGCAGACCACGCCTTACCGCCTCGGCCGGCCGTCTTACCCTTCTCGCTCAGCATGACCACGGCAGCGACCTTCTGGCCCCATGCTTCCGAGGGCAAACCAACGACGGCAACTTCGTCTATTTGCGGAAGGGAGAGCATTTCGCGCTCGATTTCGAGGGCCGAGACTTTTTCGCCGCCAGTTTTGATAATGTCGGCGGATTTGCGGCCTTGGATGAAGTAGAGGGGTCCGTGGGTCCAGTCTTGCGTGCTCTTGCCGGCGCCGGGGACGCTTCGTCGGATGGCGACGTCGCCGGTCTTGAACCATTTCCCTTGGCCGTCTGCGTCGTCTGTGAACTCTTTCAATGTTGCTTCAGGGTTCTTCCAGTACTCGCGGAAGATGGTGGGGCCGCGAAGCTGGATCTCTCCATGACGCTCGCGGTCGGTTGAGGGGTCGATTTCGTCACCCTCTTGTATGATTTCGCCGGTTTCGGTGTCAACGAGTCGGGCTTGTACCGAGGGGAGCGGCCAGCCTACTGAGCCGTCTACACGGTCGGCGAAGGAGAGGCCGCAGGAGAGCGCCATGCCGACCTCTGTCATGCCGTAGCGCTCCAGGAGGACGTTGCCGCCGCTGAGCTCGGTCCAGGCCGATTTGACTGGTGTGGGAAGAGCTGCGGATCCGGAGATGTTGAGACGTAGGTTGGAGGGATGTAACGCGGTCTTCGTAGCCGCCTGGAGCTCGGGCTTTAGGCTTTGATGCGATGCAAGTAGCCGTGTGTATATTGTGGGCACAACAGTCAGAAATGTGATAGGCTTCTTCGCTGGATCGGGATTCGGGAGGAAAGGAGCAGCCAGTCGCTCCCAGACGGCCGTCGCGTTGAACGGAAACTGAAACTCTATAGTGCTGCCGACAAAGAGCGGGGTCAAAAGCGCGTTTATGGTGCCGTGGATGTGGTGGAGCGGTAGCACGTGCAATAGCACATCTTCGCTGCTGTAATCCCATGCCTTCAGCAACGATCGTGATTGCGCCGTGAGCACGTCTTGTGGTAGCAGTACACCCTTTGGTCGGTTCGTTGTCCCTGATGTGTACAGCATTATGCCTCCCTTGTCGCTTGTTGGATCTTCCAGCGTAACGTAGTCGTCCGTCTTGCCCATCATGATCTTCTCCTGTTTGTAGTTGATCGGCGAGGTCTCCATGCCCTCTTTCAACACCTCGTCTGCCTTCGCCTGGAACATCTCCGAGGAGAGCAGCATGAGCGATTCGCTCTGGTCGATAATGTATCGGAGCTCGTGCGCAGGGAAGGTAGGCGATAGTGGGACGGCAACTGCGTGTGCGGCGAGGATAGAAAGCAGCGTCACTAGAGTGCTGTCAGCCGATATCTCTTGCAATATCCCAGGGGAATTGGGCTGTACTCAATGCGCACCTACATAGTCGTACCCATTCTCAACCAGGAACGATATCCTCTCCCCCGCTGTGCTCTTCCCACCAGCATTCCTTTGCAGCTTGTCCTTTGCAGCCGCGACATCATTCACCAGCTCTCCGTACGTAAAAGTCCTGCCGGACAGACCGTGGATGACAGCCGTACTCTTTCCATCGTGCTTCTTAATCGCTTCGAAAATGGGGAGCCGGGGCAGCGTGGAAGCCATTCTCGTTGTTGTGAAGGCGAATGTGCGTCGGGCAAAATGCGAGGAACGGGGCGCAGATGTATGGAGAAAAAAGAGTGTACGTGGACAAAAGGTTTTCGCCAACATGGAGATGGAGGGCAGAGCCCGGGAGTAAGACGCGGCTGGATGCAAGTCTTCGGAGAACGGCAATTGGGATTAGGATCGCTGGCCGGGATGCCGATAGCTTACCTTATGCTGGCGCCTCTCAATGGGCATCTTAAGTGATGGATTTCATCTGAAAAAAGATTTTTCGCTGTAGGATAGACGTTTCGACGCAGGATTGCAGCATTGTCGCGATTTAACTAGCACGTCACAGCTCAATTGCTGATTCCGACATGTCTCGTGAGTGACGGCTATGTCGCATAGGATTACCGTCCTCTCCTCTTGGCGCTCGGTTCGGCTTGCAAAAATGGTTCCGAGACCAACATCAACAACTTCCATCACCACTTCACAGCGCCTCTGACTAATCCATCACGCTCGACCATCCAATTGGGCCATCATATGTCTCTACGCAGGATATTTGTTACCGGCAAACGATTCGCGTCCACAATGTCTCAATCACTGACTCCTATGGAAGATGCCATGCGTTCGAAGGCAAGCGCCTTCTTTCCATCCATCAGCGGCATCACGGCTAACTTCTTCGTAGCTCACAGAGACGCTAAAACCGACGGCCTTGGAAATACACAATGACTCGCATCTTCATTCACATCACAAGGCGATGAAAGGGGTGACGAGCAAAGAGGTACTATCTATCATTACCGCGCCACATACATGCTAACATTCGATAGACACACTTCCGGTATGATATGCTCTGATCCCAGGCCAAACAGAGTGAAACTAACCTAGCAAGTGTAATCATCACGTCCGACGCCTTCCAATCCAAGATGCAGCCCGCCCGACACCGCATGGTCTACTCACTCCTAAAGGACGAGATGGCGCAGGATGGCGGTATTCATGCTTTGCAGCTCAAGACGCGGACGCCCGAGGAAGAAGAGAAGCAGAAGCAGAAAGAGGCGGCTGCCCAGTGACGATAGTGGGTGTTGCTTGAAACATCTGTGCAAGTATTGTATATTATGAGGCGCATCTGCATGGCTTTTCATCTTCTACCTGCGAAGGGTAGATATTTGCATACTGTAGATTTACCAGTAGTTTGGCCTCAAGTTGTAGGCTCCGTCCGCGTTCGATACCATATTAGCAAGCTGCGATGCTTTCGGAGAGCAGGGAGCGAGTGATGTTGAGAGGCTTGCTTCGGTCACCTGATGGCCCAAGCTTCCATCCATTCCATCTGCGAGCCGTCCCTCCACAACGGTCTTGACCTCGTATGGTCTAATTCCCCCCCTAAGGTCGGTCCCCGTCTTTTCACACGTTATCATAATCAACAACACGACCACTCCATCCTATGGATCTAGATGGAACGCGGCGCACCTGCTCTTGGGCTTAGTACGGCGAGCCGCCCAGCATGTATCGACACGCTTCGCAGCCAGCCAATGGCATCGCTTACATGGACAATCATTGTGATCCCGCCAACAATAGGCTTCACACCAAAAGATTAGTTGATCCAATGATTATTGCGAGTTGACATCCCCGGAGACAGCTCGGAATGTGCGGGACGGCGTGGCTTGCATGATGCACTCGTCTATTACTTCCATGTTGCTTTCTACATTCAACATTGAGGTCGACCAAGCGGAACGAAAGACTACGGCGCAACTCCCTCGCGTACATAAGAGGAGATCCACCCTGTTCACCGCGAATGAAGCTCTAACGGACGCTCGGCCTTTACGTTCGTTGATTAGCTTTCCCATCACTCCTTCCTGTCATTCGTTTTGGTCATCCTTTCCACCATGGTGTTCCTTCTCTCCCTCATTACTGCTTTCTTGCTCGCCGGCCGTGGCCTAGCTATACCGTTTGTAGGGGAGCGAAGAGGTATGTATGAGCGCGCCCCAAGGCTGGGGCACAAGATGCGTCGTGTCAGTGAGACATTGGGCAGATCTAGTACGAGGCACTACGTGCTAAGACCCTTCCGCATAAGTCGGACGACCACCTTGTACTCTAACTGCTTTGACAACGCATCTTGTACCTCCAAGCTGCGATCATCTCCAGTGTCAATGGCTAATTTCGAGGCTAGGTGCGGTTGATTCGCAGTTGCTCACCACCTTTAACCTGATGGAGCAATATGCCTCAGCGGCGTACTGCAAGAGCAACTACAACTCGCCTGGAGACCGCATAACATGCAAAGCAAAGTCTTGTCCGCTTGCGGAAGCGGCTAACGCATCGTCGTACATCGAGTACGCAAGGTAAGTGCTCGAATTCGCGTTACATTCCCGCTTGCATCTGGACGACGTTGGCCAAATGATTGGACAATGGGTTCCGTACCAGACTCCAAGGAGGGTACAAGACGCGTCGTAACTAAGACATCAAACGGGTCTGATACCAAGTACTACCTGCTGAGGCTCCTCTCGATGAGCTTTGCAGATGACCAAGTTGTTTCCAAACTAACTTTCATGACGCATCTTGTTCCTCCAAGCTGGGAATTGCCGTGTCTGTTGTACTTTCTGTGCATTGTGTTGCACCGTTGAGCATGCTTCTCCACTTCTTCATAGCTAACACTCCGCAGTACCCTCAACACAGATGTGACAGGCTATGTGGGTACCGATCCTACCAACAAGCTCATCGTCGTCGCCTTTCGCGGTAGCGTCTCTCTCGACAACTGGCTTACCAACCTCAATTATAAGGCCGTTTCAACCGACCTCTGCAACGGATGCACAGCTCACGGGGGTTTTTGGCAATCGTGGCTCGACTCGCGCAAAGACGTTCTGGCAGCTCTCAAGCAGCTAGCAAAATTGCACCCAAACTACAAGATCGCCGCCACAGGCCACTCGCTCGGTGGCGCCATTGCGTCGCTCGCCGCTGCACAATTACGAAACGATGGGTACAACGTCGCGTTGTACACTTTTGGCTCCCCGAGGATTGCTGGCTCGAAGCTCAGCAATTACATCACCAATCAACCGGGAGGAAACTACCGGGTCACACATTGGAATGATCCTGTCCCACGCGTCCCTCCAATCGCGTTCGGCTTTGCGCACATCAGTCCGGAGTACTACATAAACAAGGGGAATGGACAGCGGGTTGGCGCTGGAGATATCAAGCAGTACGAGGGAAGTCTCAATCTGCGAGGAAACGCTGCCTGGTTTGCCACAGATATTTTTGCGCATGGCTGGTACTTCAATTCTATTGCAAGTTGCTGGGCTTAGTGAACAATTTGGATCTTGAGCGCTTCGATGTGCTGGGGCTCTTGACGCTTTGATGTTTGGCTGTTTCTGCACTCCTTCATTGCACAAGTTCTACATTGCTTCGTCGCCATTGCTTTCCATCTTGCTTCCCAACTTACACACACTTGTCTTTACCTAATTTGAAGGCTACACTCGCTTTGGATACCTCTTGCCTTTGCCACGTTGGCTGTTCAGCGTTTAAATGTTGTGGCTTACGGGCAGATGTACTCCGCTCCTGCCACTTGAGTGAAGGGCACATGATAATTTGTTCACCTGGCACCGTGTCGGTCCACCCTTCTTGCCCTGCATGCGCTCTCGCCTTCACCTCGACTCGCTCAAGACAACTTTGTTTTAGAAATTAGCACCTGCACCATCACCACCACGTCAACCAGTCTACCTTTACCTACAGGGTCCATCGCGCATCTCGAAAGGACTATGCCCGGTATCAAAGACGGTAAATCATCCCTTTTCGCTTTGAGGCACAAATCGCGTCGTATTTTGCGAGGGTAGGCGAGGTGTGCCTCGAGACAACGGACACTAAGACCCTACATGCTTTGTACCCCAACCTAGGGGACGTTCGACAAAGTATCGAATGTTGACTGACGCTCTACAGTAAATGATCCGTTTGGCTTTAACCAGCCATATCCTACGGCTCCGGAGGGTGAGATCAGGCACGAGCCTGACCCAGACTATGTGCCGGTACCTGGTGTTCTCAAGGGTACTTATCCCTCGACGACTAGTCATGCTGTCTTTGTTTCCGAGCCTGCGAGACAAAAACTCTTCTTTCTGATACTGCAAGCTCCAGCAGCTTCTTTCTGGTTGAGATCTGCTAACCTTTCTCCATTCTAGACCCACGCTTCAACCGCGATCCCGAGGCTGGTCGGAAGCGCGGCAATCGGCATGGAGCCTTCAGTCGAGTCTATGTTGTCCCTGAAGTCCCCCAAAAGCTTGTCGAAGTAGGAAAGGAGTGGCCGACACCAGAGATGAGGTCATGGGCTCCGCGAGATCCTTCCTCTCAATCCGTAGAAGCTCCCCGATCGTCGGCTTCAAACTCATCCACTCCTAAGACTTCGGAAGCTATAATCGAAGCTAGAGATACCACAACCGGCACTGCCTCTAGAGATACCCCGAAGGCGGCTGCCTCCTTGAAGGGGTTTGTCTCCCACGATGCGCACATCCCACCTCATCGGAGACCCCGCAATTGTCCGACTGAGCGAGAGTCTCCCAGCAGGGATTCAATCGACCAGGTACTAGTAGAGCAGGAGAACACTTCAACCGCTTCACCTCCCTCGAAGAATTTTCCGGCCGTCACGGTAACATCGCGATCAGGACCCGATATTTCGGATTCGATTCGAGAGGGTGCCAATTCCATCAGATCTGGAAGTGTTCACAAGTCGGTCGGGCGACGTGTCTCAAGCTCCGTTAGCGACACCTTGGTGAGTAGCGAAGGTCAAGACGATGCCACAATCGCCATGCGCATGGAGTACAAAGAGTATGGCATCGAGCACGAAGCATATGTACGTTCGGCGACTCACTGGCCTACCAGCCACTAATCAACCACAGGGGATCGAACAGGCTTCAAAGCTAGAGAAGGGAGTAGTCGACCAGCACAAGTATGCGAAGGTAAAGATGACAGGCGACCGTACTCGGGAATTGTACGATCGTCATTGCAAGATTCGGGAAATACTGTGGAAGCAAGAAGAAGTCCAGACTGCGTATTCCACCCAAGAGCAGAGTCTGAACGCAATGGACTACGGCACCTTCGAGGGCTATTATGAGCTCATTTGCTCTCAGCACAAGGGCTGGTGGGAGGACCGCTTCACCAAAGCTAGGGAAATTATGACGATGGAGAAAGAGGTTGGGATTACGGAGTCGCGTCGTTATACCGGGGAGGAGCTACTGGCCATGGATGCGGTCGGGCTCGGTTGCCTTTACAACAAAGTCCTCTCCGCATACACTCAACACCTTGAAATCGAGCGCGGAGGGTCGAGACTTGCTCCTTTCGCGGCTGAGGAACGCAAGAAGTTTGGAACTTGTACCGCCGGGGATGAGTTAGCACATCCAATGGAGCTAAAGCTGCGTGGAACATACTTCTACGATACTGACAGCGGTCCGAAGTCCCAGTCCAATGCTAGCGACGCCATCTCTGTCGTGGACGATGACTATGACGATGATGGAAGTGACGGTCTCGTCCTCTTCAAGGGTTACGGCGCATCTAAGGTGTGTTGTAGCGGCTCTCCTTATCTGGCAATGAGCTTACAAAACATCAGTGATTCGACCGCTTCTGAACGGCTGTTTTACTTCTTGGTTTTCCTTTAGCGGATTCATGATAGCAGTCAAGGACCCGGCGCAGCAGCGCATATTTAACTTTACTCAAAGGGTACCTGGCTATAGCATCGCTACCGGCGTATTGTGGCCATTGCAACAATGGTATCAAGATAGGCGTTGGAAAGTAGGTGGATCGATTCTTTATATTCCTTAGAGTATCCGGGAATCTACTTGCAAAGCAGTTTGTTCGCGAGTTTGACTTAGCGGTGGGATTCGGCGTTGGGGCAATAGACCAAGCACTTCACCGCTTCATGTCCGCAATTAAGGGTGTTCCTCGATGTCGCATGTCCGCACTGTGCGCTCAAATCAACGTAGTACTCTACCAAAACCCCAAAATCTCGAAAGACATCAACAAGTCAACGTTGGAAAGCATTCGGACGGTATAAAATTATATATTAGAATGCTAAGCCGCTACAGAGTGACCCCAAATATGTACTCTGGATTCCACCTCGGTAGATATTTAACTCCCTAGACGGTAGACGTGGCCGGGGGCTGCTGCTCAATAGGAGTAGGCTCCTCCTCCACAGGGGTAGGCTCCGGAGCAGCGACAGCCTCGTAGACGTTCAGGCGGTCCGGGCCACCGCAAAGCTGCTCACCGTCGCCTTTGCAGGGCATTGAGCAGCCACCAACAGTGGAGAGTGCGCCGCCGTTGGAGATTTCGTTGCCGCAGAAGCATTCACCAGCGTCTGTTATATCTTGTCAGCAGGAGATCTAGAGGTAGAAGCACGAGCAAGGACGTACACTCAATACCAGCATACTTATAGCCAGCGCCTGCACAGGTAGACGTGCAGGCCTCAGGGGTCATAGCATCAGTGCCACCGGGCACCTGCTCAAGCACTGTCAGAGTGCGAGCTTGAACGCTGTCGGTGTAGCAGCCGAGCGAAGTCCAGCCCTCCGGTCCGGGGTTGGTGGTGAAGCTCGTGTAGACGGTAAGACGATCAGGTCCACCGCAGGCCTCAGTGGAGTCGCCAGCACAAGCCATGCTGCAGCCAGTGGTGCCGGACTGCACCGGGATCTTCGGGCCACAGTACTATAGAGTATGTTAGCTTCGACTATCGAGTCTCCAAAGACCGGGTTACAAGCTCGTAGTCTGCAAAGCTGATCCAGAAGGGTCTTAGCACGTAATGTTTCATACTGGACCCTCTGCTATCTTGCTTTCACGACGCATCCTGTACCCGTTGGGTGAAAACGTACGCATTCGCCACTGTATTCAAGACCAGCAACGGCATAGCCCTTTCCACTGCAGTAAGCGATGCAAGAATCAGCGTCCACGGTGTTGGTGCCCATGTCGTAGAAAAAGTCGGCAGAGAGCTCGCGGTTGTGAACGCTATCCGTGTAGCAACCGTTGTACTCCCATCCTGCTGGGAGGGAGGAGGATGGCGGAAGATCGCGCTTGGGGAGAGAGATGGCAACCGTCGAAGCGGCGAGGAGGGAAAGAGAGATGAAGGAGTGCATTTTGTCTGGTGTGAAAGGAGTTTGAAAGAGTGACTTGGTGGAGAAATGAGTGACTGAGTCGGAAGACTTGATTGCTGTTTGGATGATGGTTGGAGCGGATGAAGAACTGAACTTGGGTAGGAGAATGGGAAGTACTTATACATAAACAACAAGCCTCTATTGGAATGTAAATCTCCCTTGTTTTCAAGGGCGCTATTGTTCTCCGTAGAACAGTTGCACTCAGCGAGCCACAATCGATACACACTGCCGTTTACAGCACCGCTCGGTGGATCGTGACCTACTCCGACCTCTCATAAGTAGCGTTACGCAACACGGGAGATCAACACGATCACTGCTCTCGCCACCTTGGAGCTTCTTCAAGCTTAGTACTGTCCAAGACAAGCCATTCCAGCCAGGTCTTGATCAGCCCTGAAATTCTGGGGGAAAGGTACGCGTAGAAATAAAAGCCACAATGGGCTGACATGTCTCTGGAACGCCATCTGGACCACACACGGCGTTGTTGAGCGACTTGTGTTAACTGGCGAATGTAGAGGCTTAGCCTGGGTAAGCTTTAGCAAGTCCACGTGGGTACACGATCAATGTCAGAATCAGACATGATAGACGAGAAAGACGGCAAGGAAAGTGACCAGACTGTCGGTTGGGGAGATTGTCGATAATAAGGCGCTGTGGCTGAAGCAGCTATGCTGAATCTGAACTAATTCGTCACGTGTAACCCCTTTCACACTACCATCCAAACGAGGGCAGCATCGCTTCTGTCTAGCGAGCTGACAGCAAGCCAGACAACGCGAATGTGGATATCGCCATGCCTATACAGTCACGTCGAATGAATAAGGCACATCTAGAGTGCTGTTAGGCGACCTAAAGCAGTCGTTTACGACGTTTGCTTTTTCCAGATGGACTTTGCAAAGCTGAGCTAGAGGATCTCAGCCCGTATTGGGTTATACTAGACTCCCCGATGTCTTACTTTTACGTCGCATACTGTAACCTAGCCTAAGGCACATTGGTATGCCTTCTTCAAAACAAAGATTGGGTCGTTGAATCAAAGGTAACGCAAGTCGTAACGGAGGCGGCGAAAAACGCTCCGGAGGTCGGAGTACAAGCTCGTAGTCTGCAAAGGTAGCTAGAGGAGTCTTGGCATGTAATGTCCCATGTTGGATCCGCATGCTGTCTTACTTTCAAGACGTATCGTGTAAGTAGTACCCAAGCTGGGTCCTTTCGAAAGCGCGTCGTAGATGTCCCGGCAGGATGGTTGACGGGGATTTCCATGAGCATGTTGAAGATAGCCTATTGACGAGGTGAAGCGACATTGTTAGGGACAGTTGATGTAGAAGAAGCGCAAGCGCAAGCAGAAGTCAGATCAAGCTCGCTGATGCGGGCATATGTCTTCGGGGCGATCTCTCCCGACACCTCGGCACCGGCCCGAAGACAGCGTCACCGCGGCCCGTGCCCGACCCCAACACCAAAAAATTAATCGCGACAAAGCTCCAAGTCGCGACAACCTCCCCGCACCATCCCCGCCACCATGCTCACCGAGCACTTTGTTGCCTCTATAGCGACGCAGACGAAGGCGAATACGGGCATTACGAAAGACGCCGGCGTCTTCTTCCACGAATACCAGCCTTTAGCTGCTCAGCGCCATGTCTTCAAGAAGAGTGCAACGGCGCCGAATGGGCTCGCTGTGAGCAGCTCGCATATATTTGCGGCACAGGAGGGCAAGGCCGTCGTGCATGTGTATAGTAGGGAGAAGGGAAACCAGGAAGCTCTTGTGCCTTTTCCGGAAAGGATACACAGCATTGCGCTTGCGGCGAAGGATACGGTGCTGCTGCTGGGCACGGAAAGTGGACGGGTACTGGCTTGGGAGGTTAGTCTTATGCGTATTTGGAAAACGCACGTTAGTTCTCACACGTTAACAGATATGCTCTGGCCGACTCGTCTCGACATCCACTTCGCACCTCCAGCCCGTCACTTCCCTCGCCGTGGATCCTGCCTCGAACTTCTTCCTTTCGGGCTCGGCAGATGCCATGATACACGTATGGTCGCTCCCTTCGATTCTATCTTTCTCAACGGATACTTCGCGCTCGCCCTTGCACACTCTCTCCACGCATCGCGGCCCGATAACCTCCATAATTTGCGGTCACAGCTCTAGCAGCTCCAATATCGCTGTGTCTGTGTCGGAAGACAAGTCGGCCATAGTGTGGGACTATCACAATGGGCAGGCGCTGCGGACATATCTACTCCCAGAGCTACCTCGGGCATTGGCTCTAGACCCTGCGGATCGCGCTGTCTATGTGGCTTATGATGACGGGAGTCTGCAGACGCTAAACTTCTACGATGAGGTACAGGCTTTGACGGCCACTGACACGCTCCGTGATACTTCCTCCTCGCATCGCCCGGTACAACCTTCCAAGAGGACCAGGTTCAGTGCTGATTCGCAGAAGCTGGGTGCGGCGCTGAGCCTGAGTCTGAGCTGGGACGGGACGTCCCTTGTATCAGGACACGCAAGCGGCAAGGCAGCCGTCTGGGACGCTGCGAAGAGGATGTGGCTATCCACCCTGACCAGTCTCCCTGGGCCAGTCACCAATCTGCGATTCTTAGAACCCACTGGATTTCCCAAAGCACGAGAGCCCACCTTTAAAGTCCACACGATCGTCAAGCCGAAGCAAGATGCCGGTCTGACTAGCGGTGATGCGCTCGTTCCCACCAATTACAGCCTGACTATGCAGTTTGTCGGTCGGCTACCCAGCTTGCCCATCTCTGCAACAGAAAGCGGAGCAGCGCGTAGAAGCGAGTTTGAAGAAGCTCTTACCCATCCGAGCTTTCCGCAAGCGATGCTCGAGGAGAGCCTTGCGGAGCTTGCAACTTGGAACGCGCCGGCTAAGAATGGCCTTGCTCCCGCTGCAGACTTTCTGTCTCTAAATGAAACGGGCACTGCCCAAGACACTGAAGGCTCGTCCAGCAATGCACAACCCCAAGAGCTTCAGCAGCTCAGGAAACAAGTCGCAAGCCTCCAGCGTGTTCAAAAAGTCACGTTCCAGCAACTCTCGGACCTCCGCGAGGAGAAAGAGTACTTCGTCGCCCGCGAGCAAAAGCGCGCACAGTGTGCGCAGCTCAAAGCCAAGAAGGCATCTGGCCCTGCGAATGGCACAACACCCGGTGCTGACGACGATGTGGAGATGAGCGAGGTTGACTCGGCCTCTTCCGCCTCGGACGAGTCAGAAGAATCAGACCACAGTGACGACGATGGCGAAGCGTCCTCCGATGAGGCTTCTGATGGCAATTCTTCGGAGTGAGGCGATCCCGAATATCCAGCCTGCCTATCGAACCGAGTCCTTATCTATCTTTGTCTCAACTTCGGCGTTGCGTTCGGGCGCTGTTTCCGATTGTTGCTTCTTCTGGCGCGTGTGCGCGGATTTTTGCTTTTGCTGTAACGTTTGTCTTGTGTTTGACGAACAGGGGAAGCGATCGCTTGAACATCAAAGGGCTCTAGACACGTTCCGTTTACTCAGCGACAGGAGGACGAACGGCCCGAAGTGGCGGCTCCACTGCTTTTTGCAAATACCCGTTCCTCCGACTGACCCTCAGTCGGATGTTATTTCCCCCACGCGTACCTATAACGTGGTATCCCTCATCTATATCCGAAAACACCCCGGCCTCCGAGCTCTTACGTCGACTCGAGTCCACTCCCGCACCTCCCCGAACCCAACCTCACACAAACCGCCCAGCGGCCCCCCAGCCAACCCCCCAGCCATCCTACTTACCCTCACCTCAAAGCTCCCACCACAACGTCCTTCGAGAATACAGAACTACAGGCAAAGCGGGGTAATCGCGCGTGTGGCATGTCGCACACGCCCTACAATTAAAGAAAACCAAGCGCCCGTCATCCGTTCGGCTTGCACACACAGCCTCCATGCCGGCGCTGGCCATGCACATTGGCCCGAGGGGCATGTGGTGGTACAAGGCGGGGGCACGCAGAGCGTCTGCTGGCCCGTGAGTCTGCCCGGAGAGGGGGGAATACCGTGTGGTGGTGCAGAAGCTGCGCCGGGGAGGCGATCTTTCCTGTAGGAGCTAGGCTGCGTAGAGGAGTCTGCGTGGTGAGCAGTGCTGTAAGGGAGCGGTGAGATGTAGTCCTTCATACACATGATGGATAGTGGAATGAGGCGTGACTAGCTGCTCACGCTCGCTCTCACAACCCTATCCCCATCCAATTCAATTCAATAGATCGAGTCCCCCTCAGCTGGGCCGGGCGGATAGCCCCGATCCCAACCACATGATGCAAGTACGTACAAATGAGACAGTGTGCAGGAGGGAACCTTCCGTGCATGAACCTGTGGCCTCGGTGGCATGCGTGCATAACGTGGAATGCGTGGTCTGTAAGGTGGAGCTTGCCGTTGCCCGCCCGCCCGCCCGTCCGTCCTGTTGCGCGCGATGGCACTTGCTCGACATGGCTCCGTCCGTAACTCGAGACGTCATGTACCTGCGCAAAGGCGGCCCCCCTGGTGGCGAGTCAGGACGCACGGCTCATATTGGTAAGATGTTACGGATGGGCTCGACGCTCCGACGGGATGTACCACTGTCCTCATCGGGTCCGTAGCCGTGGTGTCCTGTGGCGAGTGAGCCGGTACGGTTGTTCGAGCGCTGAGACATACTCTAGCCGGGCAGACTGGCTAGGAGGAGAGACCGCAGAGTGCAAACATGATCACTTCGTCAATCGAGGAGGTTTGGCAACGAACGTTTTTGGGGCATTTTATATTTTCAGCAGTTCCCAATATCTATCTATGTTCGCTGCATCGGAGACTGACGAGTGTGATCGAATCGTCCGACGGGTGGGAGACCAATCGGAAAATTGCCATCAGCCTTGCAGCGCTTGGCCCGTCTAGAGCCGTCGTCCAAGTCCACCCGTCCGTCCCAGACTCCTTTATCGTCCGAGCGCAATTGTGCCAAACCGCGCCCATACAAGATCCCTTGAATGAGCACCCCTAAAGGCGTCGGGGAAATTTCCAAGTGACAGTTTAACAGGAGAGGTAGTATACGGATACGGGAGGCTCTAGAGTGGAAGAGAGAGAAGCTTTGCAGTGACCCGACGTAGAGCCATGATAGGTTGGGGAAAACTGCGGATACCAAATATTTGTAGCGAGAAGGGGATTGAAGGGAGAGGTGGCGAATGTGTTGTCCAAAATGGTAGAGCCAGATAAACATGTTCAACTCTAAGTACGTTGGTACCCTGAGGTCGATAGTCTTTGAGTCGTAACGGTCGTACATCCTCGCGGGTGGCTTCTTTGCAGTCTGGTCAGAAGTAGGTGTCCGCCCATAACGAAGCAAAGGGGAAATCCATGTCGGGTTGAGGCATATAGAAGAGAGCAGGTGGGGTAAAGGGTAGGATGACAAGTGCTACGCCTTTTGGCTATGTAAACAGGGTAGAGTCCGAAATTTGATTAATAATGGTATCGTCGTGAGTCATCGTGAAATCCAGGCCGTGGATGGAGATTGCGGAAATGATGCAGTACTGAAAGCATTTGAGCTCGATGAACGCCGGCGCTAGTATTCGCTGAAATGGCGGAATAAGCCTCCCCGGTAGCGAGTAAGAAGTCGATTTTGGCAAGGAAAAGCACATTACTGTGACGTCGACTTATGTCTGCCTTTATTTCCTGTTCCGTATTCCGTGTCGGGCGACCATTCTTCTGGTTGAAAGTCTGGATTCAGGAAATGGGCCGTGTTGTAATGTGAACTAGGATTCGTTAGTAACTTGTTGGCTGCTGCTTGGGAGGTGATCTTTACTTTCGGAATATCGACGTCTGAAAAGGCAAAGTATGCACCTGGCCAGAGGCGAATCCTGGTTCGAGCTCGTATATTGATGGCCTGAACGGACCGCCCCGTTCGATTGTGAGCGGAGTGCGTTCTATGCTGACGGGAGGCGGTGGCGGCGGATGGATGGGAAGGGTTACCGGAGGTTGTTCGAGTTGGAGGCCGTGATGACTCGGTGGGTTGTGGTGAGCCATGTGACTGGCGTGGACGGGAGACATGTACTCTTGGTGCGAGCTAGGAACGGCGACCGAAGGTGTCGGTGTTGGTGCATACGGCTGAACGGGGGTCATCTGAGCCTGTGGGGTGGGGCTTGGGTCGAAGTCGTACGAAACTGAAGGCCATCGCTGGCTGAGACCCGTTGAGTACATGCCAGGAATCATTGCCATGACATCGACGTTCGAGTTCACGGGCACGAAGCCGTCATTGTAGCCCGCGGCCAAGGCCACATGAAGCGGCGCCTGGGTGTGCATGGGCTGGGCATGCTGTGCGGGTGCGGGAAAGTCGCCCGCCTTGTACAAGATGTCGTAGTGTCCAGGTCGGTAGAGAAGACGGATCACGGGTGGGTTTGGCAGCGGCATGCCAGTGTGATCCGTCGGCTGAGAAAAGGGGGTCACATTGACCTCCTCGCCCTGGGAACGGTCCAGATACATGATCTCGAAACCGATCCCGGCGGGAGTGATGACTGCTTCCGAGAGGGCAACGATGGCCACGTTGTCGATCTCGCAGTTGGCAGCTTCGATGTGGAGAGAGCAGTAGTTCTTGACGTCACCCATGGGGACAAAGTCCTTGAAGTTGTCGGCATTTTGCTGCACCCAAGCGCTCGCAAGCAGCTGGAGGGGTCAGTATTCCGGCCGTAGCACGACGGAGGGGGCACTCACCTTGAAGTAGGTCATGATGGAAAGCGAGGTGTTCACGTCGTTGAATTTGTGCAGCAGAGTGTCGGCAGCGCGGCCGTCATCGTTGCGCAGCGACTGGGCGAGCTCGCGCAGCAGGTCAAAGACCTCCTCGGCCCAGTCGATGTAGACATCGTGAGGGAAGCCCGCGTTGTTGAGCAGGTTGTGCATGGAAATCAAACGCGCCTCTTCCTCGTCGAACTTGGCGACGTCGCCCTGGCGGACCAGGGCCTCAAAATAGGTGAACGCGATGGCTGCACGGGGGTTAGCACTGCACGCGGGGCAATGGAGGCGCGGAACACACCTCGCCAGCCGCAGTGGCCGTCGCCGCGACAGGTGCGGAAGAAGGCATATTTGGAGGGCAGGGCGGCCGTCTTGATCCTGAAGATGGGGTCGGCATTTGCATACTCGGTCGCGATGGCGGCGCTGCTCTGGCGCTCGCCGACCAGCGGGCCCTGGGCGGTCGGTCAGTTGTGCTGGCTCTGGGGCCGGTTCGGGCGGGCTCAAGCACTCACCGTGGCCTCGGGCTCGTACTCGTTGCTGAGCTTCTGCAGCTGGGCCAGCTCGTCGTCCGAGGCAAGATAGGCAGCGGCCGACATGTTGACAATGGCGGTGCTGCGGCCGTGTTGGTGGTGGCCAGTGTGTAGATGGAGGCCGGTATTGTAGCCGGAGGCTAGCTCCGACGGGGGCATGGGCAGCGGCTGCGGTTGGCGGTACGTCAGCTGCGCGGGGCCTGAGTGGTGGACCGCGCCCGCGTAGTGACTATGCGCGTGCGGGTGCTGGCCATACGCGTGGAAGGCGCTGCTGAGCACCGACGGCCGGCTCATGGTGGTGAAGGGCCTCGCACCTCTCTCGAGCAGCGGACGGCGACGGCGGCGGCGGGGCGGCGGCGGGCGCGAGAGCGAGACGGTGCGGTGCGGTGCGCGGCGTGACGGGCGCTCCAGCGGGCAATTGGACGTTGGATTCCACAGCAGGGTCGGCAGCGCTGCGATGGCTAGCTCGTCGACGGCCACCGTGGAGGGGGCAGCTCGTCTTTGTAGGTGCAGTGTGCCGCCGTGGTGGGCGTGAGCGGCGGCGTTGTAGTGCTACCCACCAGGGCCAGGGGCGCGGCCAATATATCAGAGAGACAAGTGCGATCTACGGGGCTTGCGGAGGTATCGACTATGCTGCCAGGCACCAAAGCGCTCTGCATCACATTCGCTCTGGCGGATCGAAACGGCCTGTCTGGGTGGCACCAGGAGCCGGGCACCGCCAAATCGATCTCAGTCAATGCTAAGGGGCGCCTCATGCACATCGAACGATGGGGCTGTTCGATGTGAAACCGGGGGGGAGGAGAGCGAGCGAGCGCGACGGCGTACAAGAGGGAGGCCTTCCTGTCCCAAGGGCGGACAGCCAGCGCCTGGGTCCCCTCGATCAAAAGAAAGCAGCCGTGGCGGCCGTCGACGCTCGACATCACCCAAGCCCGCGAACTGAGGCGGGGGGTTGCGATATAGTCATGGTCGCGAGCCCGAGCAGCTAGACAGGCACAGGCTCCAGGGCCACTGACTCTGCACCCTCCCTATAGTCGCAAGAGAACGAGTGGTGCCCATACCTCGCGTCCACAACGGCATGGGATGGGACGCGCGGGGGCCCAGGGGCGGCTCTTAGACTTGCAGGCATGCCACCTCCTCTGCTCCTCCTCCTCCTCCTCCCCCCCGTCCCCCATCCCCCACCCCCCGATTCTGCGTTACGACGACGAGCTCGACGGCGAGCGGCGGACAGAGGCAGTAGCCAGCCGTGGCGCCGCATCGCAGCATTGCAGCACCGCTCACCACGCAGCACGCAGCACGCAGCACGCAGCACCTTTCACAGAGCCTTCTACACGTCGCGTCTGCTGCTCCTGTCACGGCGCAGGCCGGGCGCGCATGATTCGCCCGCGCAGAGGTGGCGCCGACGCGGCAAGCAAAAGAAAGTTGCAAGCGCGATAACCTGGAGAGATATTCGTCGATACCAGCTTTGCCCCCCCACGCCGCAGAACCAAACCCTGCCCTGGGCCAGAGCGCGCGCAGCGCGCCCGTGGACGCGACTCGCTTGATTCCCAGCAGACGTGAGCTTCCCGCTTCCCCGGGACACACACCGACCGCATTCCCACCGACCTGATTTGCGGCGGCTTCAACACGCCAAAGTCACGACAACTTCACCGAAGCGCATCACGGACGCGGGCGGGGCACGAGTGGCTGCAGGCGCCCGGACGTCCGCGCGATCGGTTTCTATGGCTGGCTGTAACCCCAGAAAACGAGGCCATGTTACATATGTACTCACCTCGCTGCCGACCGTGACCGTGGCAGACGGCGTACAGGCGGGTACCCGAACAACTCCGCCTTTGACCGCTGCTGCGACGCCAGCAAAAAGGAAACCCAACCTTTGTGCCACCTGCGTGACCAACCGTGTTCTCTGCTTCTGATGCCCTCGCCCGCATGTTTCAATCAATCGGGCCTGGACGCCCCCAGTGACGGTATCGTGGAACCGTCAGGTCCCGTGGTCTTCTCCGGTTCCCCAGCCATTGGGCGTTCGTCAAACGGCGTGCAGACGCTTGTCTGCAGGTCATCCTTTGCTGCCAACGCCCCCGAGCAGCCTTCCCGCACCCTTGCCTTTCTGCCGCCCAGCCTTTGCTCCTGGCCCACTCGCACCAAAGTTTCGTTGCACCAGGCCCGGCTCACCGCTGGGAGAGAATTGCGAACCGCCATCGTCCGACTTGAACCCGTCGCCGTCGTTGAGGACCGTGGCCCACAAGGATCCAATGGCGGCGCTCCACTCCTTCATAGCCTGCACCCGATCCATGTCGGTGCTACTCTCGATCTCCACCGTCCCGGATTGCTGGTTAATCTTCCCACGGAGGCGCTTGTCCACGATCAGGAAGCCCACAATCTCCTGCACCTCGGGCAGGGAGATCTTGAGCTGTTTCGAGATGAAGGCGAGCGTGAACCGGGTGTAGGGCGCGACCAGCTTGACCACAGCCTTGGTGCGCACGTTCCGCGTTACTTCGTCAATGTTCTCCGCGATGAACGGATCTTTGAGCAGATCTGGGTTGTTCTGCAAAATTTTCTCGTATTCGTGGATGTCCTCGCGCTGGTAGGCATTGACCAGGTCCGTCATGGTGGAGATGCGAGGGTCGTTCTGGTAGGGCTTGGTCTCCTGTGAATCGAAGGGATTGATATCCGAACCCGACAGCATGGTCGAGAGCACCAGATATTTGAGCACCTGAATCCGTTGGAGAGAGCCCGCCTCGTCGTAGTTTCGGAAGCTCTCGAAAAAGTCGCTCTGCGCCCCCTTCCAGTTCTCTGCATCCAATTAGTCATTGCACCAAGTCTCGGGGAGTCTGGTCCTTGCCTTCGCTCATATGCATCTTGCCACCACATTCGCGGATGATTCCCATGATCTTGGGATGTGGGACTGCGGATTTCACCTTGAGCGCTCGTTGGTAGAGGGCCTGTCGTATCGTTAACTGACTAGGTCGGCGGCGCAGATTGCGTGTTTGGGACTGACCTTGAGGCGCTTGTTGTTTCTCGTCTCCGCATACATGAGAATCTCCAGCGAATAGACCTCCAGTGAGTACGTGCCTTTGCTCGGGTCGTCGGTTCCGTCCTCCTTCTGACATGCTTTGTGCAACTCTCGGACCTTCTCCGTCAGCTGGCGATAGTCCTTCCGGTCCAGCCACAGCCGCGCCAGCTTGATATTTGTCTTGAGCCAGAGCCGCTCATTATTCGTGCTCTGGAAGGTGTCGAGTGTGAGGGCGTAGAACTTTTCCATGCAGCGATATGCGTCCGCATCTTCGGCGGCCTTTTCTATGAAGTCGAGCATGTTGTTGATGGATTTTTCCGAGTAGTTGCGCGTGACGGCAGACTTGACGTAGGTGAGGAGTTCCTTGTAGTGGTCTACGGCCTGGGTGTTGTCAGCGAATTGCTTTTGGATCGGTCTCGTGGCCGCCAACCTGGTCATATCGTGCCAGTTTGAACTCCAGCTTGATGGCTTGCTTCAGCCCTTTGAAACCCCTACAGCCTGTCAGCCTGTCCGTGTAGCCTGGTTGATACAGCTTACCAATCCCCCTTCTCGTCCTCCAGCGCCGGAACGCCTAAGAACTCGTCTATGGCTCCCTCCGGGTCGTCGCCCTTCAACTGCTTCGCATTGTAGTACTTGTTTTCGATGTCGACGTCGCCACCCTGCTCTTCGTCGTCGTCTTCGTATTCGAAATCATACCTAAAGCTTGTCAGTATGGATGCAAAGGCAAGAAGACAAAAACCTACTCCTCCTGATCGGAGTCTTGCATGAAGTCATCGTCGTCGGACATTGTGGCGGTGCGACCTTTGTGCGGTGCTTCCTAGGTGTGTTGCGTGGGTAGAGGATGGAGTGCAGGACCAAAGACAGACGAGTAAACTGCGCACGGGCTTGTCGTGGCTGCGATGTGGTGAGCTTATGTTTGAGGTCTCGTTGCCTGGTGAAGCTCGCCGCGCATGTCCCCGCCGTCGCGAAGCCTTAGTCATCCGCATGACGCTAGCGGGGCGTGGGGATGTCTGCTCCAGTTCGTTCACAGTTCAAAGCTAGGATAATTGTCACTTGTCGTCTCGTCCAAAGCTAGCTTCACATGCGCAAAGAAGACGCTTCTTTCTCCTGTCGACCTTTTCGGATTACAAAGCCGAGATAGCCTTGGATTGCGATATACGACACTGCGACACTCCTCTGGATGAACTTTGCAGAATGCGACTTCGTACCTCAACTACGGAACAGCATCAATGCCAACAACGTAAATAGCAGCAGTGTAGTCGTCAAGACATACAGTAGCAGCTTCCCCTTTGGGACTAATGCAAGAAAACAGAGATTGCCGTGAATGTACAAGTGTCCTCCGAGCACTGGACGCGGTACCGGTGGAACATCGGTATACCTTCCCGCAAGCTCGGTGTCCCTACCGACGAGGACAGGTGAATCGCATCCGCAAGGGCACTGACGAGGTAGTAGGAAATAGAATGGAGGCATTCAAGCCAGCGTCACGCCGATCTCGTTGCTGAGAACGCGGCAGGCGACGATGGTGACGACGAGCGGATGCTCGTTGTGGGGCGTCATTGTCCTTCCAAGATTCACAACCGATCAAGGATTTGCGTGGCTTTTGTCGCTCGCTGGGCGGCTCTTCGTCTTCGATTGCCGACAGCTCGCACAACGCGCACGCACAACATCCCTAATCTCCAAACCACTGTGGTAGTCGCCCGCTGTCGATCTTCGCACTGAGCAACAGTGCGCCGGCAGTCTTGACAGGGCACTGTGCGGACCGTCCACATTGTTTGGTGGAGAGCCGCCGAGGCTGCTGATTAGCCCAATCGGTACTAGCGCTCCAGCCGAACATTGGAACCATCCGCCGCTGGACTCCAGGCCGGCTCTGGAACGCTTCGCTTTCTCTGCATCCCCATCCTTATACCCTCCGCGCCCTCGATCCGTGCGACTCTTGCCGCCTCACCCTCTACCTGCCCCGCCCCCGCCCGTGACCGCCGAAATCCCCGTACGACGCTCGCGCCTGCACTCTCGTCCGCGAACCAACGGCACGAACCGATCGCCGAGTCGACCCCCCCTCAACCTTCGCTATGCCGCTCTGTGGTGGAACAAAGTCCGTGCAGCGCAAGCTAGTGCTCCTGTACGTCGCCCTTTCCGCGGGAAACCAAGTGGAGTGGAGCGAGGGATGCGACATACCGGACTGCGCTGACAGCCATCTCTAGCGGCGACGGAGCATGCGGAAAGACATCATTGCTGAATGTCTTCACAAGAGGGTATGTCTTCCATGTGCGTGTCTGCAGGGCTGAGCTAACATTCGCGCAGGTACTTCCCCACAGTATAGTAAGTTGCGCATCCGCCGACGTTGGTACCAGCATTAACCATCCCTCTCTATAGCGAGCCTACAGTTTTTGGTAAGTGCCATAGACATTGTTTGACATGTACATGCGCTAACTGTTTGCACAGAGAACTACGTTCACGGTTTGTGACGCCCTTCATCCCTTTTTATACCCACCCCGTATTGATATCCGCAGACATCTATATCGACAACACGCATGTCGAGCTCAGCTTGTGGGACACGGCCGGCCAGGAAGAGTTCGACCGGTTACGGTCGCTCAGCTACGATGACACCCACGCCATCATGTTATGCTTCAGCGTACGAGTACCCTTTCCGCTACATGCGCCCCCACGCTCATATTAGACAGGTCGACTCCCCCGATTCGCTAGAGAACGTGGAAACAAAATGGGTGGGAGAGATTGCCGAGAACTGCCCAGGTGTCAAACTCGTGTTGGTCGCGCTTAAGTGTGATCTGCGGAAACGGGACGATGACGACGATGAGGACGCTCAACCGGAGAAGCCCATGATCCAGTACGACGAAGGTCTCAAGGTCGCCGAGAGAATTAAAGCCCTGCGGTACCTCGGTATGTCACTCCTCCGCATTCTCGACCGAGTTGGGCCCAACTAATGCCTGTTGCAGAATGCTCCGCGATGAAGAACAGGGGCGTGAACGAGGCCTTTACCGAAGCCGCCCGCGTCGCCCTATCGGTCAAGACCAGCAAAGACAAGAGCAGCAGTTGCACGGTCATGTAACGACCTCACTCCGATCCGATATACTTACACGACCACTTTCTCCTCATCACCGCGCTCTCCCCACCACTCGAATACCCTTTATATCCCTACTCTGTACTTTGCTGAATTTCTTTCCCAGGAACTTTCCTGGTAAAAGGCAGTCGGTTGCGCTTTCGATATTTCGCCGCAGATTCGACCGCCGAATACGGTCGCGTAGACGTTGCCTCTTTCTTCCCTTTTCGCCCTATACCGTCTCGTCCTAGCTGCATGGCCCCTGGACGGGTATCGGCGCTCCCTGCCTTTGGTCGCTTTATTACACTACCTTTTTCATGTGCATATTTTATGATGTTGTGTTTCTTTCACCCTCTAGGTTGGATAGATATGGCAGGCTCTTTCCCACTGACTTCCGTCGATGAATTGGTTTGAAAAGCGGCGTTATTTCATCGTGTCCAGTCAATGCCTCGCATGTGACATAGTTTTGAGGAAGTTGGGTTCGCAGTTGCGCGACTAGATGCCTATAGGAAATACATAGTTTCGCCCGTTCAACTTGGATGTGTTTCAGGTGCCCAAAAAATGAAGATCAGTCACTTGATATAGATGAAGACTTGCCCGACAGTTGAGCTTGACGGCGTTGCATATAACATTCCCAACGCGCATTGCATCAAACGGCGGACATTGCACAGAAGACGTACTGTAATGTCCTGCAATTCATAAACGCTTGTCGTCCGTGTTGAATCCAGTGGTATATACCAACCCCGAGCTCCATCCCATGCAGATGACGCCGTCTATATCTACGCACGTACCTAAACCGCTCACTCCTAGTTGCGTACCCTTAATACCCCCCACCAACAGAATCATCAGTATACAACCTGGTCGCCAAACCTCCATTCGGCCTGTCCTTGCTCTTCTCCCCCGCCTCCCCGTGCTTCCTCCCCTCCTGCATAATCCACACCCCACTGCTCGTGCCCAACCTCTGCGCCCCCGCCTCCAACATCGCCCTCGCATCCTCCAGCCCCCTAACCCCGCCGCTCGCCTTGACCTTCATCAACTTCCCGTTGCCGCGCACAGGCGAGCCCTTGTTACCGGTGGTCTTGGAAGACAAGTACTCGGCGGCGGTGACCATGAGACGTACGTGCGGTAGTGTCGCACCCGGACCATTGAAGCCTGTGGAGGTCTTAATGAAGTCGAAATTGGCGGCTGCGGCAAGGTGGGCTGCTGCGAGAATTTGACGGTGGGTTAGTTGCGAGGTTTCGAGGATGAGTTTTAGGGTTACGGGGGACGGGCAGAGGGAGCGGATAGAAGCGAGTTCTTTGTATATGGTCGAATAATCGGGGATCTCTTCCTCGTCGTCATTGTTCGACTCGGGGGCCGTTCCGGGGACTGAGTACGGGCCTTCTGAAGCCGTTGTACCGTTGCGAGGTCTCGTATTCGCGGCCGTGTTCGCTGCAGTTATAGAATCCGCTGTAGAGTCTCTCGTGCTTGTTGCTGGTCGCGAGGGCGAAGAAGGTCGGTTATTTTGAGTGAGTATGCTGTAGTTCAGTACGACGTCTAGCTCTGCGGCTCCTGCTTCGACAGCAGCACGCGCTTCTCGTAGCTTGGAGTATGTGTCTTGGGTTCCTTCGTGAAAGCCGACTACACATGCGACTAGTACATCGGTGCCTTTAAGGTTTGATACGCAGCGCGCGACCCACGGGAGGCGGACGCATACACTCTGTCGGAAGTCAGTATCATCTCATATACAACCAGTTCATCGCATCTCCGCCCGCAAATTATGAACATCTCGACTTTAGCACACATCACCACCTCTCCGACAAAGAAAGTCAAAGACCCACCTTGAACCCCTCAACCCTCGCCTCGGCGCACAACGAATCAATCACTCCTTCCTTAGCATCCAGCTTCAACACCGTGTGATCCATCGTCTTCGCAAGGCCCCCATCCCCCACCTCAGGAACACCATACTTCCAGCCCTTCCCACCCTCTTTCTCTCTCTGCTCCACCTCCTTTAGCACCCTAGTCTGCGTCTCTTTAATCTGCTCCGCCCACTCTTTATTCGTATACCGGTCCGTCATGACCTCTACGTCGCCCAGCTCAGCGTCCAATGATGGATTGGCGGACAGAAAGTCGCGAATGTGAATCTCGGATTCGGTGGAAGAAGCCGACATTTTGCGCGCGATATCTCTATTTAGCGGTCTTGCTTTTCTGGCGTTTTCTGGCGTCGTTGGGGCCGCGGCTCACTCGTGGATGACGTCGTGGGCTTTGGATGGAGGTGCTGAGTCGTGTGCTCGCGCGGCAGTCCAATAGTTCCTGCAGGAGGACCGTGCTATATTCAGAACGATAGGTTTCAAGGCGTCTGCGAACTGTTTATATTGTCAACTGTCGACTTTGTTTCGCATCGGAGGTCGGCGAAACTATATTTTCGAGTCATGCGGGTCGAGCAAACGGCCTGCGTTTTCGACCGCGGCTGGTTAGCACTGCTGCAGCCAAGTAGCTCCTGCTCCTCTCGGCTAAGCCTGGCAGATATCACGATGCAAGTCTTTTGGTCATAGAGCGGTGAAGATCACAGTCACGATTGGTACGATTGGCTTCCATGTTCAATACAGCAGTACAGCACGGCGGGAGCGATAGTGAGGAACTGATTTGTTCGTTGTTACAAAGGACCGTTGCAGGCGGAGGCATCCTCGATTGCAAACCGGTCCTCGCTCATGGACGATTGATCCAGAACTCTGAAATGCTATCTCGCCTCCCACATGCATGTACATGAAAGCTGTAAAGATGCATGCCAAACATAGGAAACAGACTGAGAAAGGGTTGCCGAGATCAACGCTAGATATCCGGAACTCCCGTTTTGATTTTTGGCTTGACTCGAGTCGAAAGATCCCTCTTCTATCCTGCAGGTCGATTGGTCCCGATGCTCACGATCCTATCCCATTGTCGTGGTCATCGTTATCCATTATATCCCGCCATCATCGCCCCGGTAATCCTCTACTTCCTTCGGAAAGAGCAGCCCTCTGTCAATCGCGCCTTGCCACCAGTCGGTTGGCACCTGCATATCCATTAGCCATGTTCCTCCATCTCCAAGACATGTATGCACTTACAGGACCTGCGAGCAGCCCTGGCAGACGACGACGGTGTTTGCGTGCGAGAAGACGGTGGTGATGGTGAAGCAGCCCGGGCACTTGACGTCCATGAAGAACGAGCGGGGAGCGGGCACGAGGGTCTTGAGCTTGTGCTTCCTGGCCTCACTATGTCCAACAATTAGCTTGAACACGGCGGTAGATCGGGAAGAAGAGCGTACGCGGCCGGGGTGGGGTTGAGGAGATCAACGGCGAGAACCTAGGATGGGGTCAGCCAGGCGTCCGTATTGTGCGTCTAATTGAGCGCCGATGTGCTGCACGCGGGCGCGCATTGAAGATTTGTGGCCAGCGTCGGCTGTCGTGTGTACTTCCGCATGCCGCCTTCTGCTGCTCCGGAAGCTCGGAGGGACGGAGACTCACCATATTGACGGATTTTGGCAAGTGCTCGGTTCGGTATTTGCGGCGTGATAGGGTTGTCGATGGATTGAGCGAGGTCGAGGACGCGGGAGGTTCAAGAGATGAGGGGCGACAGACCCAAAGGCAGAACTTCTGACTTTGTGGGTCTTGGCACCCGACTTAGCGAGCCATTCACCGGCCGCGCCTCTCACCCGCCTTTAGTCGACATGACTACACTTAAGAAAGAGTCTTTCACGAAATTTCGTAATTAAAAATGCAGTACGTTTAAAGTAACAATTGCGTCTCTCATTTAGGGAAGCAAAATACTAGCAAAATTTCGATACGCATTGTGTAAACTTTTGCGCCGCACAGTACCAAATTCGACAGCGCGTGAATGGTGCACGCAATCGACCTGCTGAATGTCACGATTCGAGCACGTGGAGGTACTCCGGAGATCGGTCATGGCTAGTCAACCTCTGTTTACTGTCTAGAAGCCAGACAGTGATGTACGCATGGAAATGTATCCCCCTGGAAGACATATGATAGGGTAGCCGGTGCAGGCGAGTGGATGCAGTCAACATCAACGGTACATATAGTTCGAGCGGATGATGGAATCTGAATATTTTTGAGTAGGTCAAGCTACACACATGATATGTCGTGATATGTAGACCGTCCTCCGACCGAACCCCATGCTGGATATGTCCGAATGCAAGACCGAATGATCGCTTGCAGAAATCATCCCATGGTTTTCAACGCCAGTCATCCGTATGAGTCATTTCCTGAGACGCAGGATTTACTCCTCGTCATCGTCACCGGCATCGTCACCACCGTCCTTGTCGGCGGCGGCCTTAGCCTTCTTCCTCCTCACGCGGCCGGGGCGGCCACCGCCAAAGGGCGAGGTCAGGGCAAAGTCGATGTGCTTCTGGGAGTCGAGGCGGACCATGAAGGACGGGACGTTGACGATCTGCTTGCCGACGCTGTCATGATGGTTAGTACCTGGGTTCAGTGCGCGCGATCACTAAGAATACTCACCGGATGTGGCGCTGGCGGATGAGAACACGAGCGTGGTGGATGGACTTGGCGAGACCGAGCTTGTAGACGCAGGTCTGGAGACGGCGCTCCAAGAAGTCCTCGATCTTGAGGGCCAGCACGTAATCGAGCTTCATGCGGGACTCGTCGAGCACACCGACGCGGACGAGACGGCGAATGAGGGCGTTACCTTCGAAGAGGCGCTTGGGGTCCTTCTCGTCGAGAGTGAGGAGCGAACTGCGCGCAATCAGTATCACCGTCGCCGCAATTGACAGCATGGCAGTGTCGACTTACCGGGCAGCACGACGAATCTTGGAGAGAGTCAACTGGACGCGCCACACCTCGCGCTTGTTGCGCAGACCATACTCGCCGACGAGCTTCAACTCGGTGTCCCTACCGAAACATTAATTCGAGTCCCAGACGTAAGCGGAGCAAGCTCGCGCTCAGTGGCCATGGGAGTGTACGTACAGACGAGCCGACTCGAAAGGACGACGGGGGACGCTGTACGTCTTGGAGTAGCTGCGGTTGACCATCGTGGCGGTTTGTCGATTGAAGGGAGAGGGCCTTCGACTTGAAAATGGTTGCTTTGTGTGCCAAGCGCCTCGCTAAAGTGCACGTCCCCCACCCACACAGGCAAGGTATTGCCGTCAATTCGCTTTCCGCGACCTCACCAACATCCCGAAAACCACACATCGCCCAAATAATTCGCCATGGGTCACGCCGCTGGTCTCCGCGCCGGTACACGCTATGCGTAAGTTGCGACGACGCATCGCGCACGCAGACGGTCACTGACGGGATGCAGGTTCTCGAGGGGCTTCAAGAAGCGCGGTTTAGTGAGTTTTTCGACGACTACACCAGGCGAATTGATGCGAACCTACACAGATCCCGCTTTCCACCTACCTCACCCAGTACAAGGTCGGTGATATCGTCGATGTCGTAGCCAATGGTACGGAGAACCGCTCGCAATTTATGGGAGGAAGCTAGGACTCACAACAGCACAGGTGCCGTGCAAAAGGGTATGCCCTACAAGGTCTACCACGGAAAGACTGGTATCGTCTACAACGTCACCAAGAACGCTGTCGGCGTCATCCTGTACGTTCTACAATCGACAAATCTTCGAGCGTCCGCCTAACCCATGTGTAGCCAGAGGCAGGTCGGCAACCGATACATGGAGAAGCGCATCAACGTCCGCATCGAGCACGTCCGCAAGTCCCGATCCCGCGACGACTTCATCAGGCGCGTCAAGGAGAACGCCGAGAAGCGGACGAAGGCCAAGACCGAGGGCATCCACATCCACTTGAAGCGCCTGCCAGCCCAGCCCCGGGATGCGCGGACTGTGAGCATGAAGGAGAACAAGCCAGAGAGCATCGCACCGGTGGCGTACGAGACGACCATTTAAGCGTTGAGGTGGTTTGCTCCTGGTTGGCAATATGGGATACGGATGGGTCAATGGCGTGGTTATGACGGTTCTCACAAATCTTTCTCTGGTCTGCACTTTCTCTAGCATATGAAAGCGGCGATGTTACGGCACTCGTCTTGCAGATATTACGGCGTGCCCATGTGGCTAAGAGTTACCCTCCGTGCCAATGAAACACATCCTCCAGTTCCACTACACATCCTCGAAGATCATTTTGGAACCGCGGCTTTTGTTCAAAAGTTTGATTTGCCCGGCTTCTTTTCTCTGACATGCCTAGTCGAGCACACTACCCTCTCCTCTTGCAGCTACCCACCACCGCATCCTTGTATGGTATCGAGCCAATCAGTATATCCTCATACCTTCTGGCTTACTGATACGGTAGTCTAGCCTTTCTGGCTGCGCGAAGAACAGTACCCAAACGAAAGGGCATCCGGCTACCATTATTACCTATTGTCGCAATCTGCTTTCGCTGACTGTTTTTCCACTAACTTCTAGGTTCAAGCCTAGTACAACACGTTCCTTAACGTTTGAGTTTGGAATTCGTTGCTGCTTCAACCTCACACTCCGAACAGGAACAACAATACGAAGGTCAACTACACACGAAGGTCAACTACACGCGAGGGTCAACTACACGCGATGGTCTACTACATATGAAGGTCTACCACACACGAAGGTCTTCTACATATGAAGGTCTACCACACACGAAGGTCTTCTACATATGAAGGTCTACCACATACGAAGGTCTTCTACATATGAAGGTCTACCACACACGAAGGTCTACCCCACACAAAGGTCTACTCATATGAGGTTCTACTACACCAGAGCTTCGAGTGCAAAAGAGAAACTTGCCATTATGCTTGGAGATTCTCAGTCTAGGGCCACCAGCCTTTGCGTGGTTCGTAAGGGGGAAGTCCCCAATTTCCACAATGTTACAGAGGACTGTGACAACAGCATCGAGCCGGGGATTAGTCCACGGCGCGCAGAGGGAGCGGCGAAGCTATGAACCCCATGTTAGCCTGAAGCTACACCATGCCTCCCGTATGTCACAGATCGTGCTACTACCAAGTAGTGACGTCTGGCGACCGCCGGACCGCTCCAAAATGACGTTCTGCGTTGGTCGTCCAGGGTCAACCTTGACCTTGTTGATCAGCGCAGCGATCAAACATAGCCGAGCTTCACCTTCCTCTCTTTCGTCGATGCAATGCACTGCTCCCTGTATCACGAAGGCGGACTGGGGTTCGTGATAGTTGGTGTCGTACTATGTTTGATTTCAGGCGAGAAGAGTCGTCTCGCCACGGCGAGGAGAAATTGTCTTGGTCTGCTCGTGTGTGATATTGATCTGGGCATTCGTATGAGCATCCAAGAACTCTTGGTTTCAAGGCCATAACCTCTGTTTTGCACCTGAGGTCGCCGCCTCCACACAGCAACACTCTGTCCTGGTCTTACAGTCAAAGCATTTCCACGGCATAACCTGGAGTGTTGCGCTGCGTGATACGTCGCATGAAACCCCCATCCCCAGGCCACGTGCGAATCTCGAACAACGCAAGGAAATCCATCTCGATAGCTTTCGCTCAGGTCGTGGATGGGGCAACGAGACGTGCGATATGGAAGGCTGGTAGATTTTCCAACCGAGCTCGATGGCGGCATACCGAACGCCTGCGCATACTGTTCTCCATCTTCATGACCAATCTCTTCGCTCCCTGGTCGTACATTGCATAATTATTGATCCGGGACTCTTGGTTTTTCTTCGTCAGCCAGGTACTGCTTCACTTACTGCGGTCAGCACATGCTTTCACACCCAAGAGTGGCATCTCGGCCAGACTCTGGGGTACCAAGACTGGGTCAAGGCTATAACGATGCTCAACTAAGGCCGCTTGAGGCATCGCCTTCTGAACTCCAAGAGACTGCTGCTGGTGTGACGGGGATGCATGATGGGCTAAGTCCAAATTGGGAAGTTCGCCGTGGTTGTCGGGCGCGGCGCGTGGGTCTGGCCGAGCTTGCGGGGTAGCCGAGAGCAAATGCTGGGGTTGCAAACTTGTGGTGCTGTGCCGTGCTTGCATGCTCGCATGCTCAGGAGGTTTTTTATCCGGTCGTGCGTGGAGCTGCGGAGTACCTCCCCGGTGGTTTCTGCGATGCGGCGGCGATGCTATCGTGAAAAATCCGTCGATTCCAAGAATATATGAATCTTGTGATTTGGATGCCGCGCATGCGTCACAGCTACCATGGGAGCGGAAACATCAAAAGACAAGGCCACCCGCTTAGCACATAGCACCGGCTTCTGTCATTTTGAATCCAGGGAAGGCCTTGTCCTTCATGCAGAACCCGGTGGGTATAGGCGGTAGCTGCTTCACCGCTAATAGCCTTTGCTCGTACCCGGAAATACACCACACCTAACCAGCATGCTGGTACACATGGATGTCACAGAGTCTCAGCAAATATGCAATGGTTCCTACCAGATCTGACCCGTGTGTCAGGTCGTTATCGCGCTGATGATTGCATTCTCACACCGACACGTCCGTGCAAGCAGGAACGCGCCCAAACTCAGCTCAGATGTTTCAACAGCCCACGGAGCAGCGTGAACGCTGTCAGATCAGCTTGCAGCACGGGAAGCAGAATCCTTCGCGCAGGGGCTCGAGGCGTGCCGGCCAGAAAAGTCTTCCCGACGCCGTTATTTGACCTCACCACCGGCTATGTGCGACATACATCGTGGCGTCGCGTCTTTAACGATCTATGAAAGATTTCCAACCGCGTAACGTCAGCTGTTAGATCTGTACCACTGTCGATCCCGCCCCTTGGTCTGTTCGACTGTTGTCAAACATTCTTGCTGTAATTAAGCGTGCCGTCCTGACTCCTTGCTGGCTTCATTGACAGGTTGAACGCCGGAAGACTGGAGGGCAACATCCGCCTTGGGAGTTACCCCAGGTTATAGCGCCTTCGCAAGGATGGCGTTGGATGGGGTAAGAGTGCCAATGCTGCTTGCGCAAATTCAGCCGCAGGATCGCAGAGCCGAATTATGTGGCCCTCCAGCAAGCCCAGCGTTGAGAGCGGACAACATCCCCTCTTCGAACCCAGAGTCCGACAGCCCAGTACGCCTTTGAATGACCGTTGGAAAGAGGTCGGGAGTCCGGCTCATATAATATCGACACTTTCAGGTCTCCCGCGCAATAAGTGGCAAACCAGGTTATGTCGCTGGCCAGAACTTTATTCTGCACAGTCCATGGCATGCATCATCTGATGCACACAACCCATGCCGTTCACTCCGTCTCCACGTGGAGACCTCATCCACGCAGTCCAGGGTGCTCACCAGTCTTTGAAACTCTATCACACGACAGCACGCAGGACCGCGCATCTCAAGTCACAGCGACCCAGCTTACATCCCTCTCACGCACACCGTTTGACCGCGTGCTGATCTCACCTTTTCCGATGAGGGGACCCAGTGCCCGCTCGCGTGTGCTTTGGAGAGGACTTCGCATGTACTGTGCCACTGGCTTGGGCTCGTCAGCCGTTTGCTGGGCTTGGATAGGAGGCAGGGAACAGGGGGCAGTATAGCGTGCAGTGACGCTAACCGCTCCCTCCATTCACCACTCCAAGAACAGCAACCGAGCCGAGCTAGAGAATGTGCACCTAGCAGTCGCTCCCATGCAGATCCGCGCGTAAGAGGAATTGGCGAGTAAGGGTTTGAATCACCTCTTATTATGGCGCTGGTCTTTCCGGGTAGGCGGTTTCGCTCGACCCTTCTTTTCCTTTCTCAACTTTGTTCAATTCTTCCTGCACGACAAGTGTCCGTGAACTTACCTTCGCGTTCGTAATACACAAGTACCGCCTGTCACCTCAGCCCCCTTTCGCTGTGCACATAACAGCAAGCCACGTCAACGACTCTCGGGGAAGCCACTTACCCCATTCGGTCAAACATACAGGAAGTACATACTACATACAGTCAACGTCTGAAGAGGATACACGAGAACGCCCCCACCGAGACAACTTGGTCGAGCTGTACCATAATGCCTTGAGGACCCCACAATACACTTCGATCCCCAGGACCTTCCACCTACACATACCATACAGGCTACGACTCAGCCATCACCATGGCTCCCGACGATATGGCCTTAAATCAAGCGAGGAACATACTCGACAAGCGTTACTTCCCGTACCCAAACAGCATGGACCCAATGACCGAGACCTTCAAAGTGGGCCTCATCCCGGTCGCCCTCTTCGCCATGATGTCCCTCATATCCGTGTCCGCACTCATAGGATTCATCACATGGCGGCTCATAAGTTGGCGGAAACACTACAAACAATACGTCGGCTACAACCAATACATAATATTGATATACATGCTCCTTATCGCCGATTTACAGCAAGCCATCGCCTTTGCGATATCATTCCACTGGCTACGGTTGGGCAAGATTCTGGCTCCGACGCCTGCGTGCTTCATTCAGGCGTGGTTCTTGCACATTGGGGATGTGGCGAGTGGGTTCTTCGTCCTGGCCATCGGTGTCCATACGTGGATGGGTGTAGTTAAGGGCTATCGGATGCCGTATCGGTGGTTCGTTATTTCTATCGTACTTATATGGATGGCGGCTTTGCTCTTGACCGTCGTCGGTCCGGCTATGCATGGGAACCGCTTCTTCGCCAGAGCTGCTGGATGGGTGAGTACATTCCAATTCCATCGAGATGAGAGGCAGTGGACTAACAAACCGACAGTGCTGGGTCTCAGTCGACTTCCAGCCCGAACGTCTCTGGCTACACTATCTCTGGATCTTCATCGTCGAATTCGGCACCATTGCAATCTACAGCCACATCTTCTTCCACCTGCGCGGCCGCCTCCGCAGCATCATCAACAACGACACCAGCAAGCTCTCGCGCGCCACAAAATTCATGATCATGTACCCAGCCGTCTACGTGATTCTCACGCTTCCCATCGCTGTCGGCCGCATGGTCGCCATGGCCGGCGTAGCCATGCCCGACGCCTTCTTTTGCATCGCCGGCTCCCTCCTGACCTCATGCGGCTGGATCGATGCCGTCCTATACACCCTCACGCGCCGCGTCTTCGCCGGCAGCGACATTTCAGGCCACCATTACAACCGCACCGTCACAGCGATCAACACCAACGCCGCCCGGCCCGGCGACGACGAAATCAACATGCCTGCCCTCAACAAAGAAATGGGCGGCCGCACCGTCACCATCGTTGGCGGCGCAAACCGCATTTCTCGCTTGGTGGATCCGCGCTCGCGCAGCAAATTGCAACGCTCAAAGAGCCAACGACCTGGCCCGTTCGGCGAAAGTAGTCCGACGGGGTCCCAGGATTCGATCATGAAACCGGGGTCGAATGTCATTGGAATCGTGACGGAGACGAATATCCAGGTCGAGACGATGCACGATAGTGGGAGTGATGTTACGCGTGGGCGGGTAGACTCGAGGGATGATACTCACCAGGGCGCATCGCCGGTGTAGCGAAGCGCTCCGTACGTAAAAATATTATATCTTGTACCCATAAATGACGAGGCTGCTGGCTTTGGTTTTGTTCGCATTGTAACTTTGAACGGCATTTCGTTTGTCATGTGGGCGCCATGTTTCCGTCTATTCTTACTCACGACAGTGGCTTTCGACGAAAATAGCGGGTGTTTGAGATGTTCGACTGTACCACAAATATCTTCGGGAGTTACTGGACCGCCCATGTCTGCGAGGAGATCTTCTACCTCTTCATACTGGATATCTTGGTTGGGACATCGGAGAGATATAGGCATGGGCTATGCCGAGAGCGGCGGCCACTACTATTTGGTATTACCCAATAGGAATAGATAATTAGCCGACATTCGAGCAATCCTACGGAGGAATATAAATGTATCACAATTGACATGCAAAGGGTGAGGAAAATAGTACAGCGAGATGATATTGGGATCCGAACGCCTAGGCTATGCAGAGTGGAGATGGGGTATATGTGAAATCTAACGGAAAATAAAGTAGAGTATGGCTGTGTGCCTGTGCAAAGGTGGACAAATGCTCGGAATGTATGTTACAAGGCCAAAAATAGGCCGAAAGTGATGGTACAATCAAGGCTCGGGTGGAAGAACAGTTTTTGCTCGATCCGTGGGCTCAAGACGTTGAAAACGCAGGTAAAGCCTGTTGGGTTTCGTAGCGCCATGTCGGAGGCGGTCGCACTGACACAAATGTGCTCTTAGACTTAGCTGCGACTGCGAGGTACGCAAATCTCACGATAAAGACATAATCTCTAGTCGGCACGCGTAATACCTTGGACCAGACTCCGCGTTCTTTTGGCTTTGTGGCGCACTTTGTTCCCGCAAGTCAGGTCACGATGGCGTCTCCCTCTTGCCGCTTATTTTCTCCTTGGAAGTTTGATTCGTGTGCGCCTCCGTTCGCCCCGTTGTAGCGATGGAGCTTGTGTATGGAGGTCAGCAAAGAGGTCGTTCTGCCCATCTTCAAAACCCGAGTCACTTAGAGAGACATCAGGTGGTTCGGTGACGGGGTCATATTCCGGAGCTGGGGCCGAGGTAGTCAAGGTGTCGCTCTCTGGTGGCTTTGCAAGATCGTTTCTTCTTGCCCCGGCTAGCTTCTGCTCCAAGACAAATGCCTTGCGTTTCCATCTGAGCACTTCTTCCTTGTGATGGAGCTCGCGCTCTCTCGTCGCAAAGTCAAATTCCCTTGGGTCTGTAGTTGTTAGTCCTACCTCCGACTGAGCGTACCGCGCGCGGTCATCGCCCTGATCGAGTGGTCGCGGCTTTTGATGTGAAGCAGAGTGCCCTCGTAGGGTAGATCTCCTGCGCGGGAGTGCCCCACTTTGCTGGAGCTGCTGTTGGAGGAGCAACAGTTGTTGCTCCCTCCTGTCGAGCTCGGCTTCTCTTTTGCTCAACCTATCTCTCTGGGTGTATGGTTCGCGTGCCTTTCCTTGCCGACCGACCAATATTGTTGTCTCCGGAGCCTTTAGTGATCCCGTATGTGGCCGGGTGGATGGGGGCTCAGAGGTATCAACATTGGCCATCTCTACCACGCGAGCGTCGCTCTTGGGTTTGATCGAGCTTGCGCGTTCTGATTTCTTCGCCTTCGCATGGAATGCAACTGAAGTACTAAGCTCAAGCCCATTTCCGAGGCGCGTGCGAGGTTGGAGGACGCCGTCAATCAGTGTTCCCCTGAATGTTACCATTGCTTTAGCAAGATCCTTCCTGAGCCCGTAGATTGGTATTATTGGGTTGCGATGAAACGTGGCGGATATCAAATGCGAGTGGGATGCGTCCGGGTGGAAGTCGATTTGCTCAAAGGGCCAGTTCTCTACGGTGATTCTCTCACCCTCGCGAGCGTTTCGTGCCAAGATGGTATGCGACAAGCCGATTTTGCTGGGCATACTGGTCAAGAATTAGCAGCCATGGAGGTAGATTGCGCGGACCATACAGCTTACGCGATAACGATGAGCCGTTGTCGCTCGGCGTTTGTTTGCCTAATCTGATCCAGCTTCGGGGACGGCCCGCGCACAAAAGGCTGGAGCAAATTCATCTCCGCCTCGAATGTGTCGAGCTCCGCATATGCTCTTGCCTTTATGAAGACCGAGCCATCCTCGAAGTAGGCGAACCCGATGGGACGCTTAGGGCTCGATGTGGTGTAAAGGTTACCCAGGTTGACAGCGTTCCTGGGACCTCCCCACGGGGGGCTACTGTAGAGTCTCCCCAGGTTGACGAAATTCTTCGACATGCGCACGAAGCCTGCCATTGCGCCTGCCAGCCCCAAGCTCCCCTCAGGCGATGTCTCTAGCTGGGCCTGACGCCAGTACTGCTCGAGATGGTTTTCGCTTCGACAGACGACGAGGTCGTGGTAGAGGTAGTGGTGGCCGTGAAGCCGATTCCGCCATGGCAATATGGTCTGGTCGGATGGGAAATCACCGGAGGACTAGCGGGCGCATTCTAGGACGATCTCTGGGGGTGAAGCGTAGCGATAGCCAACGTGGCGGCGAAACGGGCACCGGCAGTCCACATTGCTTCAATCACATTAGCCGACGAGAGACATGGCGCAACATGGCACGAGACTCACAGGATGGACGGAGATGGCGTCGTGGTCGGTGGCCCCGAAGGATTCACGGTGCAGAAAAGTGTGCACGCGCACAGGCCAAAGCTCGCGAGCGGATCGACACGTCGAGCAGTGACGGTGGCGCCTTTAATTGCACTTCGCTCGTCGTCGCAAGCCATGCCAACTCCTCTGCTGCAACTCTCACCCCCGCGCGCTCCTCGTGTGCGCTCTGGACATGGACGTTCTGTGCCGCCAGCACAAGGCACCACAAAACACCAGTAAACATGTCACGAGACTTGGCATCGCATCCGCGCTTCGACGCGACGGCCCGATGACGACATTATACACATCTGATCCAGCACACAGAAGCACCGTGGACACCTTTGCGGCAACAAGACCTCTTGTTAGCACTCGCAAAGTCTCAAACTCACTTGGTCATTCCGCGTTACTGTCTACCATGGTTTGCCGTCTTCAGAAGCCTCCAAGAGCATACCCCTGAACGCCGTCCGCTGTATTCCCAAACACGCAAAACGCTTTTTCAAAACAAAGGAACACGGGCACGTTCTCATGGCTTCTGGTTGTGTCCAACATTCCATCACCGTCACTCACTCCAGTTCCCTCATCAAGCCCCCTGCCTCTAGGACAGGAAGCTTCTGGCTCGAAGCGGAGAAAGCGCCTATCCGGAGCCTGCCTTGTTCGCTCCTTCTTGGTGCTGGCTCTTCCCCGTCGATGTCGCTTCTGACCCGAGACCGAACATACCCTTTGCAGAACGATACGACCTCACGCAGTGTCCATCTTATCTACGATGCTATCGATGGCCATTGATCGTGTAGAGGGCGTAGTCGGCGTGGGCGGCGCCTTTGCTTCGGGATGGTTGGCTGTCGGCTGTGGTTGTAGCTGGATCGAGGGTGCCTCTGTCGACTTGTGTGCGGATCGCTCGACCTGGTCGCCTTCATCTTCGGGCGAACCGCCACTTGCCGATTGCTCGTCTCCTTCTGCGACAACCTCGTCCACTTCTCGAAGCCAATTCGCCTTCAACACTTCCATCGGAGGATCTAGATCGCCCGGCTTGCCGCCTCGTCGAGCCTCTGCGGCACTCATCTTCCTTTCGCCGCGTTTATGAGGGTGGAAGTGCATGCGACGCAGATGGCTAGCCGCGTTGTAGCACTCGTTGTACTTTTTGCCGGTCTGGCAAGCCTTGCAATTTGCAAGAAACGACTTGTCGGAAGACGTGTCGATGGTCACCCATACCTTACGCGTCTTCCTGTGGATTCTATTGGAATGGCGCCTCAACTCATGCTCACTTCGCTGGGGTCAAAGATCAGCGCAATTCTTGAAAGAGGAACAGGCCCATCTTCAGCTTGGCCGGAAGCACCCCATGCCTTCCGGAGATGGCTGTAGGGCGACGATGTCTAGCGACGCACGGGAACTGTATCGCGAGTGTACTTACGAAGCCATCGGGATAGTCGTTGCAGAGCGGGCATTTGAGCCGCAGTATCCTTCGTGGCGGAGTTTTCCCCGGCGTCTGAAACGTAGGCGATGTAGTCGGGCTGTCAACCGGCGGAGCCGTCACGATGGTCTCCTTAGGCGGCGCTGCCTCATTCGGGTCGCTGGTCTGGGTCCCCGCAGAGGTGCTGGCGCGCGCTTCTTCTTTCATTTTGCCTTTGCGTCTTGTAGGAGGCATATGCCTTGGATGCTCGCGGAAGGCTGGAGCAATGGGAGCAGTCTGGCTTCCGCGCGGACTGGTTCGGATTACGCTGTCTCTTGTGGTGGGGCGACTATGAAGACTATGCGCGGATGCTCGCGGCGAGCGATGCCAAAGGCACAGAGAAAGCAAAAGAAGCTAGCAAGATGTCCGGTCTTGCAATGCGTTCTGCAGTCGATCAGGTACGTGGGGACAAGGCAGAGCAATACCCTTCTGCCTGATACCCGAACGTTGCTAGGTCTAGGTGGTTGCGCACGAGGCTCGAGGCTGAGTTCCAGCCCGCGTCAGCCTCGCTTTGGCCATCTGAGTGGGCGCCGTGTCTGCAGCCACCACCTGAAGGGGGCGGGCTGACCGCCTATTGGATCTTCAGCCTCAGCCTGAAGAACAACCTTTGAGCAGACGCCAATCAGGAACGGCGACGCGTACAAGCTGGAAGGCTGCTCGGTTTGACGATGAAAAAGAAACCACCGTCCCGCACACCCATGCGTCGGATCACTCGCGGTACACATCCCAAAACCGGCCATTGCGACTCGAAGCCAATAACAATGCCACGGATTTCATGCCGCTAGGTCTTCAGGGCTGGCTGCGTTTTGGTGCGCTTGGTCATTATGATGCTTCTCTATTCCGAGGGCGCTAGTCCTCGTCTAATCCTAGCAAACCACGACAGGAAACCCCAAACGCGTTCCAAGGTCGCTCGACAGCATCACGACTCCTGCAAATGATACGTTCATGTGCAGCGTCAGCGGGATTTGATCTTTCTCCCCGATTCTTCCTTCTTCAGCCTCGTGGCCACGTAGCCGGAGCTTTCCGCCTCACTGACCGGTCCACTCGTTTACCCTGTCAGGCGGAGCCGAGTGCCATCAGCATCCGGAGAAAAACTTGCCTAGTTTACGAGACTCGCCGAAATCGAGCCAATTGATTCTCTCCGATGCAGGCTCGTCCTTTTCGCCGTGGCGACTTGCGTCTGCAGCACCTTGAAGCCTACCGTGTCGGTCGCGAACAGGTTGCGCCTCGAGGTCTCTTTGTTATAGCACTTTTGTTTCAGCTTCAAACACATCTCGTAATCAGTCACGAAGCGTTGAGAACAGTTGTTGAGCTGGCTGCAGGCCAAAGGGCATGCTTGGCGCAGGTACTGATGCGTACAATGGGCTTGTGGCGGCGTAAGATCGGCCATACAGTCCACCGAGGCTGACAGTGCGCGTTCCAGCCTCGATCTTCGCATTGACGTTCCAAGATCCGTCCTGGCCCCTAAAAGTCAAGATATCACCGGTGCTCGTCGCCGTGGATATTGTATGTGCACCGAACCCTTCTAGAACTCCTCCGAATTTCGCAAGCGAACAAACTCTGAAACAACCAATCTGGAGCCTATCCAACGCTAACAGAGCAGTTGCTCGGGCAGCGCTCAACTAAGCTAGCGATCCCTTACGATGTTACATTGACATGAGGAGCCTCAATATTGACAGTCAAGTCTCCACTGCTTACTGACCCGCAATCCACCCTCTTCCTCGTCGATCTAGGTGAAGGGAACGACTTGTGTGTGTTTCGGACCCACCTCATATAGATTCGGCCACAACCAATCAGAGTGCGTTTGGACATTCTCCGAAACAAGTCACTTCGTACCATACTTCCCTTTCTGGTCCGCTTACGTCTGCTGCGAGCTGGCAAACGTCGTACAACTCTTCAGCTAGCAACTTCCTTTGGGGCTTCGTGCTATGCCTAAGAAGTGCGGTGCGGCCCGCCTGCTATGTCGCCGGTCTCTTCCCTAATTTCCCGTCCGATCAAAGCGTTCATGATCACTTCATTTGGCAACACCGATTGCATGGTTAGGAGTCTAGGCACAGATGGCAGTCGCATGGGCCATCAGCTTACAAACAGCATGGCAATACTCTATGTGGGTGGTATCACCTCCGCTTCAGCGCTGACTTGGTCTCGATGCCGATTGCGAAGGTCTGGGTTACAGGCACCGGTTTCTCCGCCAGTTTCTTAGTACAGAAAGCGAACATCGAAGTCCAACAATGCTAACGACTCCACTCGGAGCCAGATGAGGCGCGGAGATCATTTTCACGACTAACCTCGCAAGAGTCCATCTTACATCGACGTCGCAAGCAAAGTCGGAACGGCCCAGCGCGCACCAATGTAATAGTCAGACCATGTGAGAACCGACACGGCGGCTACGGCATGGCCGAATGATTCCTAGCAGCCAAGACTTCCGTGCCTCAGGCGGTGTGCTTAGAAGTAGTCTTTCTCAAGGTATACTTCTCTCTAAAACCTCCTCCACTAGGGTCTGATAATCTTGCTGATCGCGCCCCATACGTCTTGATCACAAACTAATACGCACCAGAAGCGGTATGAGTCATGCTCATCTCGATATAATCGATCCAGGAGCTCTCCCCTCCATCCACGAACAAGGGGTCAGTATGATAGGAAACAAGTCCTGCCCGTTCTTTCGAGCTACATGGTACGAAAGGGAGGCTCGCTATGGTGGAGGTTGCAGGGGCTAGGTAAATTCACCTCGACGCACCTTGCTCTGAAGACGATCACTCAACCTTCGAAAGTAAAGGTGTAGCTTCGCCTCGGAACAACGATTCCAGAAACCATGCCACTCATTGCGCAAACTCTTCCAGTTTGCAACACCTTTTGTTGCGTGGCAGCCGATAAGGATTCCAACGCCACACGTCAATAACGGCGTGGTCACCTGCCTCTGTCATCCCGTCAGCCCACGCCCCACACCCACATCACAGACTATGATCACAACCGCCTTAGTAGTGTGCTGACAGAGGCGAACATGAGTTCTCTTAGCTGAGACTCTATGCCACCTGCGCAGCTGCGGCGGTATGGACGCCCGCCACCCTGGGAATATGCAGGCAATGGTCCTTCACCGACCTGAGTTCTGAGTGCGATCTGCGTCGTTGATGGTAGCATACAGAGCGGACGATATGTGAGAGTGTGGAGCTGAGGTGTAGGGGCTCGGTCGAGGCGTGTGGGGGATAGACTACTCCCTCCTGACAGTTCCGTATATGAGCTCCTTGCGACTTCTCGCACCTTGTTCCTGGATCCGCGTGCTCTTTCACGCGAGCTTCTTTCTCTTCCCCATCATTGGCCATCTTCTCTCACTTTTGTGGTACACACAGCTGCTCGTCCTCTTTCTCCCATTTGACGTCACTGTTCATCCCGCTTCGAGCTTTTCCGCAGCAATAGTATTACTCACCAACCTCAAACCTACTTTTCCACGTGTCCTTCCTCTCATACGTTGTAGTTTGGCGTGCTCTTCCTCAACCCTCAACGAGATTGCTCACAAACAGCCCGAACACCCACCCCACCAACTTCACATAAACCCCAACCATGAGATTCCTCACAACCCTCCTCTCCCTCCTGGGCCTTGTCCCCCTTGCCCTCGCCCAGTTCGACAACTGGCACCCTCCCACTACCGGTGATCTTCGCGGTCCCTGCCCCGGGCTTAACGCCCTCGCAAACCACGGCTTCCTCCCCCACGACGGCAAAAACCTCACCGTGGCCACTACCGTCAAAGGCCTCGCCGCCATCAACGTCAGCACCGAGATAGCCACCCTACTCACCCTCGCCGGACTCAAGACGTCTTCCGACCCCGCCAGTGGCGCCTTCACGCTCACTGATCTGGGCAAACATGGGATTATTGAGCATGACGGATCGCTTTCGCGTGAGGATACGGCGTTGCCGGGCGGCGAGAAGATGACGCTGAACGAGGCGGTTTACAAGGACTTTTTGGGGTACTTTGAGGGCGAGTCGGAGGTTTCGGTTAGGTTGGCGGCGAAGGCTAGGTGGTGAGTGGGCTTGTTCGAGGCGATGTGTAGCGGGCTTGATGCTAACGTCTGCAGGGGAATGATTCAAGCTTCGAAGGAAGCAAATCCGCAACACCAATACAGCGCTGCGGACCGCTTATCCTCCTATGCCGAGACAGGCGTCTACTTCCTAACGCTGATGGACGCGGCCAAGAACGCTGTGCCGCTTAAGTACCTCAAGGTTCTCTTCGGTATGTGGAAGTCCTTATTCGCCATGCTCGAGTAGTGCTAATAGGATAATTGTCAGAGGAGGAGCGCTTCCCTGCTAAAGAGGGCTGGCGTCCCGTCAACAGCGTCAACGGGATCTCGATTGCAAACGTCTTCTTGCAACTTGCGCTGAACACGCCGGAGGAGGCGAATGAGGTTGCACAGCCGGGGAAGAACTTCCATGCGGCGCCGTTGCAGATCGCTCTCCGAGACTTTACGGGTTCTGGTTGAAACTGTTTCTCAGGCACGTAAGCTGACGGTGGGCTTGTGGTCCTCCTTGCGATTCTGGAGACCATATCTGGTAGATATCTGTAGCAATATTTCGAGGTGCTTGCTGTTCACAGTGTTTCTACATGCGCGTTGTGACCTGAGATGGGGATACAAACAGCGTCGAAATCGTGAGATCAGACAACATGTCCGCTAGTATGAGATGATGGGTACTTTGACCCCTCTGAATAAGCTTTGCAGAGGACCATAACCCTAAGTCTTGCTGGACTTTAAAGCTCACAATACAGTCAAATTATTGCTTCATGCTATATACATTATCATCGCATCACGACGAGCCTTGCAGCTCCTGGCCCATCCCACCCAGAGTGACCATCTTCGTCACCATATACTCGTCAATCCCCAATGAGCTTCCCTCCCTTCCAAACCCACTCTCCTTGATGCCGCCAAATGGCGCCGCAGGATCGGAAATCAAACCCGTATTCACACCAATCATACCAACCTCCAACGCCTCGGCCACCCTATAGCACCGCTGGACATCCCTGCTAAAGAAGTACCCCGCAAGCCCAACATCCGTCGCGTTCGCCAACTTGACGACCTCAGCTTCGGTATCGAACTTGAACAGACCGGCGACCGGGCCGAATGTTTCCTCCTCCGTGAGCTGCATATCAGCCGTCATGTCGCGGATGACTGTGGGCTGGAAGAAGTTGTCGCCAAGCTCTGGAAGTTTCTGGCCACCAACGAGGACTTTGCCACCCTTCTTTACGGCGTCGTCGACGTGGGATTGAACCTTTGAGACGGCGCGGTCGTGGATGAGGGGCCCGTGGGTGACGCCTTCGTCATAGCCGCCGCCTACCTTGAAGCCCTTCACTTTCTCTGCGAACTTGTTGGCGAATTCATCGTAGATGCCAGCCTGAATGTACAATCTGTTCGCGCAGACACAGGTCTGGCCCGAGGAGCGAAACTTAGAAGCGATCGCGCCATTGACGGCGACGTCGAGGTCCGCATCGTCGAAAACGATGAAGGGGGCGTTTCCGCCGAGTTCGAACGAAAGCTTCTTGAGCGTGTCTGCAGACTGCTTCATGAGGAGCTTTCCGACGCCTGTGGAGCCTGTGAAGGAGACCTTTTTGACCGTCTTGGAGGATGTGATGGTTTCGCCGACTTCCGGGGTGTTCTTCAGCGCTGTGACGAAGTTCACAACGCCCTTGGGGATCCCGGCACGGTGTGCGAGTTCAGCGATGGCGGCTGCCGTGAAAGGTGTTTCGCCTGGGGATTTGGCGACTACTGTGCAGCCTGCTGCAAGCGCCGGCCCGATCTTGCGGGTTATCATTGCTGCGGGGAAATTCCAGCTACAGACCGTCAGTTTTCTCGAAGCTGACTAGAGACTGTTGGTACTCACGGTGTGATCAACCCACATACACCAACTGGCTCTTTCACCGTGAACACCCTGTTCCCAGCCACAGAAGCCGGAATAGTGCTGCCGTACACTCGCGGCGCCTCCTCAGCGAACCACTCAAAGAAGTTGGACGCATATGTGACTTCGCCTTTCGCGTCCGCAAGAGGCTTGCCGTTCTCCCATGTAATCAACTTAGCCAGGTCGTCGGCGTTGTCCACCATCAGCTGGTACCATTTCCGCAGCATCCGGGAGCGTTCGCGGCCAGTCGTTTTGCGGAATGCGGGTAGGGCGGCGGCGGCTGCAGCAATGGCGGCTTCGGTGTCGGCGCGGTCCATTTCAGGCTGTGTGCCTATCACTTTTCCCGTCGATGGGTCTGCGGGGTGGCATTTAGCGGACAATTCTACCAAGGGATGGTCATCGATGTAGCGTACCTACGACCTCGAAGGTCTTGCCTGACTTTGCGCCTACCCATTCTCCATTGACGTACGTCTGCTGTTTGAAGAGCGACTTGTCGTTAAGCTAGACGCGGATTAGCGGATGATGCATGCACTCACACGCATCCAACGGGTGCCGAGCTGGAGCGGCGTGATGCTTCAACTCACTTGAGGTACGGAGTGGCCCATGGCGTAGGTTCTCTGCAGTACAATCGGTAACGTTCTGGTTTGTATCCTGCACTTGAAGCCCTGTTGTCGCGCAATGTATCTCGTAGAAGTAGCAAAGGATCGCATCGTGTCGAAGACGCGGAGGGACGTAATAATAAACGAGAAGCGCAAAAGACAGCGCAATGGCAGCCGCGGCTACGCAATCCCCAATTACTAGCCTAGCGCGGGTGTAGGGTCAACTGATAGGTGGAGGTTGTCGTGTTGCGGGGTGTTGTTGGAGATGAGACGCGATGACGTTGGGGTAAGCTTGTCGAACTGGAGCTGCAGTGCGGGGGTGACGCCAGATGTGGGACAGCGGCGAGAGCGATTGTACGGAACGGCGATGTAATGATAGCAAAAGGATATCCGTTGCTTGGTAAATCACTTCGGCGTTGGGGATCTGCTTGAAAAGGAGGATGTAAAGCACAAAACCTGAGCTCGGCGCCGAGATGACCTGGAAGGCGCGTCTAGGGCGTGTAATCGGACGGCAAATTTGACTCTACAAACTCACGCGTTGCTCGATTGCCTTTCGTTTATCTCTCGCAGTGCAGGCATTCCGAGCGGGGTCTTCCAGGCTGTGGATTCATTTTCGCATAGTTTCTGCGAGATAGACGCGGTGGTGGATCGCGGGCACAGATTGTATCGCAGTTTGCACTACCGTGTGGCCTACGCTTCGACGAACTTGGGCACGGAGTCCGCTCGGGAGAAGCTTCTCCAAGACTTTCAATTTCAATTTCACGTAGTACTGCAAGTGAAAATTCTTCACTATGCTATAGTTATTTTCTCAAGACTTTCAATTTCAATATCACGTAGTACTGCAAGTGAAGATTTTTGACTACCAAATGCTATAGTTATGAACGACACGGTGGCAAGACATAGTCCTTAGCTACGACTCTTCCGCCAACTTCACATCGTCGATATTTCGTCTTACAAATTGAGTCACCTTGTCCAGTCCCTCCTTGAGAACGTCGGAATGGCAGACGAACCCGATTCGCACGTAGCCCTTGAACTCCTCGCCAAAGCACTCACTGCCAGGCACAAATAAGACACCCGTCTTCTCCAATACCCTCTTGCAAAAGTCGACCGAGTCCACAGCCTTCCCGTCGCGGTGGAACCTGACGAACGTAGTTGTGCCTGCAAGCGGTTTCACCCACTCGCATGCGTCGTCGTTTTTCAACACGAACTTGTCCAGAATCTCGATGTTGGTCTTCGCAAGCTGGATGTTACGAGCTAGGAGACTATGCACCGTGTTTTGATCCAGCGCGAAGGCGGCAACTTGCTCGTCGAGTTGGCTAACGGATATGGTGGTGTAATGGCGCGCATTTGCAATCGTCTCGATTATCTCCTTGCTGCGGGTCGCTATCCAGCCCACACGTATTCCGGCGAGCGCGTAGGCTTTCGACATGGACCCAGTAATGACAGCGTTCTCATAGCCCATGGACAGAATTGAGGGCGGGAAATCGCTGTCTAAGGGCGTGATAGAGTGGAAGATGGGGCGGTAGACCTCATCGCTGAGAATGGTGATATTGTGCTCGGCGGCGACGTCGATGATTTGCTGCAGGAAAGATTTCTTCAGCACTGCGCCGGTAGGATTGTTGGGATTGTTGATGACGATGAGCTTGGTGTTGGGTTTGATTAGGCTCTTCAGGTCGTCGATTGAAGGAATCCACTTGTTCTCGGGTGAGGCCTTCCAGAGGTCGACCTCAGCGCCGAGCTGCTTCGGAACCTCGTACAAGGACTGATCTGTGGGGAATCAGCACCATCTCTCGTTTGGGACAAATTTAATCACGTACATGTAGGGTAATGACAGATGACGTGGTCGCCCGGTCCAACCAACGCATACGCCGCCAGATAGTTTGCTTGAATCGCCCCAGGCGTCGTGATGATGTTTTCAAGTAGCAGCGGTGTGGCCGACTTTGCAGAGTACAGTCTTGCAAGGTTGCTTCGAAGTGCGTCGGAACCTCTGATCGCGCCATATGACAAGGGTTTGGAGGTTTCGAAGATGTCCTTGTTCTTGATCTCGGAGAGCTCGCGTAGCTGATCGATGGAGATGGAGGCACAGCATGTCTCCGCGATGTTGTATTGGCAATGGTTCTCGTGCTCGTCCATCCACTGGCAGCAGTTAGCGGTGGTTTAGCCCACCCAAGGCGGGGAACTTGCCGCCTCGACGGAAAAAGTGTCGATTTTGACCATGATGCCTGGTAGCTTAAGATCTACTGGAATTGTTCTTCTCGAGGTGAAACGCAACTTTGAGGATGTCTGGTTGTGCGTGGTCTACAGAGTTGAAAAACAAGATATACTCTCTTCTTTGACATAGGGCGTCGCTAGCAGTCGCCCACGGCCAGATGGATACCTGGACTAGCGCATCCCGACGATGGGTGCCCCACGTGCGCAGGCGTACCTGGCTGGGATGATCAGCGCTGACTACAGCATCCCAGCGCATTTGAATGCAGAATGTGGACAGCTTCGTGGTTTTACCCGCCGGTCCTACCGCGTAGAATACCATGGCGCGATGGGTGGTGACGACGTCCATCTGCGGGCTGCCTGCCGCAAGTGTCTAAGCCTCGTTGGAGCCTCGGTTTTCGCGCGACTTGGCGAGCTCCATCCTCCATCACCAGCCCCCGCCGATTGCAAGGCCACGCGATAACAGTCAAGTGCATCTGGCCACTTCCACTGGACACGCACTCCGTACGTCGTTGCATACCCTCCGCAAGCTCCAAGACCTCCTCGACGTGCCCTGTTCGACGCCCCGCACGCGCACCTCTCAACCAGGCACCAGTTGACTCGCTTCGCGGCCAGAGCTCCGGCGAAGCGTGCTCGACACTCCACCGCGCCGCCGAGCGCTCGCTGCGGCGACATGCGACGCTCACCATGGACGACGACCGCACTCCTGATCTCGCTGAACCTCGCGGCATCAACAGGAGCCCAACGGACGTTTGCTAACCACACGGCCGCCGACCTGCCCCAAGACCTCTTCTCGTTGTACGAAGACCGCCCCGACGGCTGCCCGCCCTGCTTCAACTGCAACCTCGACGACTTCCAGTGCCACCAGTTCGCCAAATGTATCAAAGGGAACGGCAAGTGCGACTGCCAGCCGGGTTTTGGGGGCGACGATTGCTCCACGCCGCTGTGTGGCGCGCTGCCTGATGGGAATCGCAACCGGGCACCAAGAAGCGGGGACAGTTGCGAGTGCAGCGAGGGGTGGGGCGGCCTCAACTGTAACGTCTGCGAGACGAACCAGGCATGCAGCGCCCTAGTACCCGGCGGCGAAGGTGCCGTCTGCTTCAAGGATGGACAGCTAGTAAAGGAGAACTACCAGATGTGTGACATCACGAACAAGAAGATCCTCGACACACTAAAGGACAAGAAGCCGCAGGCCACCTTCTCGTGCAACGCCGAGACGGAGGAATGCAACTTTCAATGTACGTCTTCTCCCTGCGACACGCAATGTTTGTGCTGCGTGAGCTAACAGTGAGCCTTCTAGTCTGGGTTGCCCAGCGGGAGTCCTTCTACTGCGCCCTCGATACCTGTACTGCCAACTTCCTCGCCGAAGAAAACCGGAACGTTTCCACGTATAATTGCGAGAACATAAAGTGCGCCTGCGTCCCGGACCGGATGCTGTGTGGCGAAGCCGGCTCCGTCGACATCGGAGAGTTCTTGAAAGAATCCATCAAGGGCCCAGCCGAGTTCAAGTCTATCTCCACTCTAGATGGCAAGGGTAGCGGCAGTGTTTTCTCCGAACCTGCCATGAACGACCTCATCGCGAGCATATTTGGCGATGAGAGCATTACGCTCAAGTGCAACGCTGGCGAGTGTTTGCACGAGACCGAAATCCCTGGCTACGAAAGGCCTATCAAGACCATCAACACCCCGCTGATTGCAGGCGTCATCGCGGGCTGCGCTCTGCTTGTCGTTGCCTTCATCCTGGTGGTCTGGTACCTGTCACGTCGCGCAGAGAGGCAGCGCTGGGGACCCATCCACCTTTCCGATGACGAGGAAGACGAGAACGCCAAGATGCTGGCAGACCACAAACCTGCTGCTTTGACTTTCGAGAACGTATCGTACCAGCTGAACGGGAAACAGATCCTCTCCGGTATTTCTGGTGCAGTGCATCCCGGAGAGTTGCTCGCTATTATGGGAGCCTCCGGGGCTGGCAAAACGACTTTCCTCGACATCCTCGCCCGCAAGAACAAGGTTGGCATGACAGGAGGCGATTTCTACCTCAACGGCGAGAAGGTCCGCGACGTCGAATTCCGAAGTGTTATTGGCTTCGTCGATCAGGACGACACAATGCTACCGACCCTCACCGTGCACGAGACCATCCTCGATTCCGCACTATTGCGACTTCCTAGAGACATGAGCCGTGCTTCAAAGGAGCAAAAAGTAGAAGATGTCGAGCGGCAGCTGGGTATTCACCACATTCGTCACCAGAAGATCGGCTCGGAAGAAAGCGGGCGTGGCATTTCTGGTGGCGAGAAGCGACGAGTCGGCATCGCCTGCGAACTTGTGACTTCTCCCAGCATCCTCTTCCTCGATGAACCCACCAGTGGCCTCGATGCATACAATGCTTTCAACGTCGTAGAGTGCCTGGTCAACCTCGTCAAGAATTACAACCGCACTGTCATCTTCACCATCCATCAGCCGAGATCCAACATCGTCGCGCTCTTTGATCAACTCGTTCTCCTCGCTAAAGGACGGACTGTATACTCAGGACCTTTCGAAAGCTGCCAACCTTACTTCGATAACATTGGATACAGCTGTCCACCTGGTTTCAACATTGCTGATTACCTGATCGATCTCACTATGCATGCCAGTACCGCCACGCGACCCAACGACGAATACAGCTCTCTTTTCACAAGAGACGGTATGGGAACCAGGGCAAGCAGTGCCATTGCCGTCAAGTCAATCAACAGCGGTAATGCCGATCGGGATACCGTCGGGAGCCCCAGTATTTCGAGCATTCGGCCAAAAGGCAAGCGTAGGACCTCAATCCGCCAGCAGCAGGAGCGCGAGCTCTTTACCCGGAAGAAGAGCTCTGCACCCATGGAAGCCGACGGTACGAACTCCCCCAAAACAGACGATGAAGCCCCGTATGAGCGTCGTGACAATGCTCAATGGCTAAAACTTTCTCGTCAACAAGGTATACCGCCTCCTCAGGTTTTGGACGACCCCGATGAGCTTCCACCCCCGGCGGACGGCGGGACCGGAACAAACCTGGATGGCCTCGTGGCTGCATACGCTACATCAGACGTTGCTGGTGCTCTCCACGAGGATATTGCTCGCGCGATCTCTAGCGCGAATGAGGCTAACGGCAATGACGGAGCCCTACCCAATGGCTTCGTGGCTGCAGGCAAAGTCAAGGGCTTCCGCAAGGTCGGGATTCTAGGCCAGTTCGTTATTCTGTCGAAGCGTACCTGGCGCAACCTCTACCGAAACCCGATGCTCATGCTGACACACTACGCTATTGCCATCGTCCTCGCTGTTTTTCTAGGCTTCCTCTTCTTTGGCCTTACGGACGACATTAAGGGCTTCCAGAATCGTCTTGGATTGTTCTTCTTCGTGCTAGCGCTGTTCGGCTTCAGCACGCTAACAGTCCTCACCGTCTTCGCACCGGAGCGCCTCCTCTTCACTCGTGAACGAGCTAAAGGCTACTACAGCCCGCTATCATACTTTGCCGCGAAAGTATTCTTCGATATTGTACCATTACGACTTATTCCTCCCATCATTTTGGGTATCATCGTATACCCAATGACCGGACTCATCCCGGCATGGCCCGAGTTCTTGAAGTTCGTTCTATTCTTGGTTCTCTTCAACCTAGCTGCTGCCGCCATCTTCTTGTTCATTGGAGTCGTGTTCCGCAACAATGGAGTAGCAAATTTGGTCGGTATCTTGGTCATGCTGTTCAGCTTGCTCTTCTCGGGATTTTTCTTGAACAAGGAGAGTATTCCTGCGGCGGCAAAATGGCTGCAATCGGTAAGCAGACTCTCCTCCTTTGTAGTACCGAGACATTTCACTAACCTCATCGCAGCTCTCCATCTTCCACTACGCTTTCGAAGGCCTCATCGTCAACGAAGTGAAATACCTCTCGCTCGTCGACCACAAGTACGGTCTCGATATCGAAGTCCCTGGCTCTGCCATCCTCAGCTCGTTCGGCTTCAACACCATGGCCCTGTGGAAGGATTGTATCGGCCTCGCAGTGTTCGGCGGAGCTTTTGTGATATTAGCGTATCTCGCTATGCATGTGCTGCTGGTTGAGAGGCGGTAGTCGCCTCGGAGCACGTATGTTTTTGTCTGGTGGCTGTGTCCCGGACTAGTGTAAATGTAGGAATTGGATCAGCGACCGTCTCGGCGAGGTGATTCTTCTCGTATGGCTTTTCATGTCTCCTTGCTGCTGGATATATGGGCATGTGCATTGTGTTGCATAGACGGCGTTGTACTTTTACGTTTAGGAGCGCGGCTCGTATATGTCTCTTACATGTAGAAGGAATGGAGATGTTCATCAACTTTGATATTTGTACTTCGAATGCTTGGTCCTAAGCCACGGGTACATACTGCACTCTATCATGATTGCAAGACAGCGCAGTGGCTAGGTGCTAATGCCCTTTTGACTGAGCTTTACAGACTTTGTACGGAGGGAAAATCCGGAAATGCGATAGTCTGAAATTGGGTTGGAGTATTCAAGGATCACCTGACTGCGCGTCATCGAGTCGCGTTGCGCGTATCTTGTCTTATCTCATACGGGCAGATTAGGGAATTGGCGCGTACAATAGGGCGTGCTCTGTGTTGAGGATTGCGTCAGCCACAACCTCTGTGATAATTACACAGACCACCACCAACTTCTTCATCCCATATTTCTGCCCAACAAAGATCTTCTTCTGCACTTATCCAACTGAACTCAAGATGGCTTCGACGGTTCCATCCGAATTCGAGCCTCTCACTGGCCACTGCACCTGCAAAGCCATCACTTGTACGTTGTGCAGCGATGACAAATGCAAACATCCACACCAGACGAGCCGCACATGAACAACCACTAATCCCACTCCACTCTCCCCAGACGCCGTGACCGCTTCCCCCCTCGCAGTCAACTGCTGCCATTGCACCTCCTGCCAACGTGAGACTGGAAGCCCCTTCGCCATGAACATAGAAATCGAAACCTTCAACCTTCATCTCGCCTCCTCCACCACTCCCGCAACCCAACCCACGCTCGTCGCAACGCCCTCCGCTTCCGGCACTCCCCAACTCATTGCGCGCTGTCCTACCTGCTTGGTCGCTCTCTACTCCCACTACGGCGGTAACAAAGTGCTTTTGTACGTGAGAGCGGGGACTCTGGGCGAGGGGAGCAGACACAGAGTCAAGCCGGATGCGCATATCTTTACGGATACGAAGGCGGAGTGGGTGGATCTGAGGAGTGAAGTTGAGAGGGGCGCGAAGGTTTTTGTGAGGCACTATGAGAGGGGGGAGGTTTGGAGTAAGGGCGCGTTGGAGAGGAGGGAGAGGGTGATGGAGCAGATGAAGACATAGGGAGCGTGTGAGAGCGGGATAATTGTTTAAGTGTGTGGATTTAATAATTAGCTAAACTAGATGTGGTGGTATCTGTTCCTTCCTGTTCCGTTCTTGTCGAGTAGGATAACAGGCCTGCTGTCGTCTTCAGACCATATGCTTCATCTTCCGCTCCGGTTTCAAGCTCTCCTCATCGCGCTGACTGACTTCTGTAGTCTTCAGTATTCCGCCTAGCTTGCCCCAAGCCTTCGGCTGTTCGTCCAGCAGCTCTATACTGTCCGCGCTTCTATTGCCCGTACTGTTTTCATCGCGTCCACTCATCATGCTGTTAGTCCTCGACTTGTCCCCGGAACCATGTTGAGCCTTCATCGTCGACATGATATGTGCCTCGTACGCCGCGTAGGGTGACAATGGACGTCCGTTGCTCTTGCTAGACCCGAGAGAATTGTACGCATCCTTTCCTGCGCCCCGATCGCCGGTGCCGGCTCCGTAGGGACGAGAGATTGGCTTCGAATTGGATCGTGCGCGCGAGCCGCGGCCGTAGGTCGAGCCGAGGACGGTGCGGAAGAGAGGTTTGAGGCACGGTAGGTTTCCTGCGACGATGCCGATGTTGCATTCGATAATAGTCCAGATTGTGATGTTTCTTGAGTCCCAAAGCCAATCGCCTGATTTGCCGTAGTTTGGAAGGTAGCCGACTTTGACCAAAGCTGCCGCCGTGGCAAAAACGCCCAAAGCGAGGATGGCGACCACGGATCCCTTTTGTCGCCGGTTCATTTGTACGTCCCACAGCATCGGTATCTGGAGCTGATTAGCAAGAGGCGTAGAAATTTGGGAGGCTTTTGCGTACGGGGATGACAATCGCGAAAAGTAAGTCTGTGGTAATATTCAAGCCTAGAACGATTTAGTAATGTGCATTTCATCTTGGAGATAAGGGGTCAGACGTACCAATGTTGGTGTATCCAAGAGCCTTCAGTGTACGCGCGGTCCAGCAAGTACCTTTCACTGTCGGGTCCCATTGCACGGCGAGGTTGGTGCACTGAAGCACGATTGTCTGAGCTGGTATTAGCGCACGAAGCGACAGGAATCAGTTTCAACTCACAAGAAAGCAGGCAAAGGTATAGACGCACATAAACACTTAATGACGTCAGTTGGTCGAGGCTCGAGAGTTGATGCCAGAGCGAACGTACCCATTATGCTTATGATCGACCGTCGATAAAACGCAGTATTCGCGATCCGCAAGAGGAAGAATCCGACGGACACCTTGACGAGACATATTCCCCACAGGTAGAATGGCTGAGAGATGAAGTTGAGCTTGAACCCTATTTGCCAATCGGACTGTGTGATTTGATCAACGTGTCTGCCAGCTCCGTAATAGACTTGAGGAATTACGATGCCTTGTCCTATGATGCACTACTAGAGCGTAAGCAAAGTTCACTGCAAGTAGCAACTTGAGTTACTGACTAGAAGCATTGCCAGGCACATGAAGTAGTCCTTTGATCGTCAGCAGGCAGTCCGTTGCATAAACTGTTGGTGAACTTACATCCCATCCGACATTGCGTATCATCCTGAGCCTAACGTAAAGGCGTGCGATCATCGTGATGAGCGCAAGGGATGTGATGCCCAGTGTTGCTCCTAAGATTTTCGGGCCTTCATTCTCATTCGGGTACTGAACTGCTGGCCCCGGGGCTGCCATGTTGTCGTCGTCGTCTTCTCCTTCTAGGAGAGCAGTTCTTTGAGACGTTCAAGATCCACTTCGAAGAAGTTTCGAGACTAACAAGAGAACGCCGGAGGGTGTGCAGAACAAGTGCATTTGATCATCGACCTCTGATAATGCGGATAATGTGAGGAAGGGGTATACCGAACCCCAGCCATGTTATAACGTTTAGCTCCACCTTCAAACCAAAGATGTCGGGCCACCACTGGCAGCTGCCAGACGTAACGGAAGGGGTAAGAACACCACCGCACGGGTCGGTCTCCAGCCCAAAGCGGCTTCGTACAAGAGCCATTCTCTCTATCGAGCCTAAACAGGATCCTGATCAAAGTGTATCCTTCGCATGTGTGCGGCAGTTGCGAATCATGTCCGGCATGGCACTCTAAGTGCGGCGCTAGCAGCTTGCAGTTCCAGTGAAATAACGGGGACCGGGGCTTGCGAGGAATGTTCCTCCGTCGAGACAAGCTGCAGGACGTTTCCTAGACAATCTGGTTTGGACGGATCATCGAATGCACCATTTCGTAGGGCTTCCCTGAGTTCACTCAGATGCGCAACCCCCCATCGCGACCCCCTCATTACCGCAATAATGATTGAGTCCTAGAATTCCTTGAGTGCATCGCTGTCCAGTAAGCGATCAGCTCACATGTCTCTGACTCGGTCAAGGCTGCTAGATCCTCTCAGTAAAACCAGGCCAACTCCTTCGCGTTCCATGGCCCATGGCCCATGGCCCATGGCGCGGCTCTCGCAAGCGACCCGCGGAATAATTGTAGCTGCGTGTTGCCGCTAGGGGGTCCGGTCCAAACGCTATTTCGGCAGGGTCCTGATGTGTGACGGGTCGTGCGTTCATGCTCTGTGATTTGCAAAGAGCCTGAATTCATCCGGTGAACCATCCGTTTCGAGCGAAAGGCGAAAGGAGCCGCGAGATCTGCGAGAGAAGGTGAGATGAATGTTTCGCTGCAGTAGATGCAGCGCGACGCGCCGTTGCGGAACGCCTCGTGGAAGATCAATTGATCCTCGATCGACTGGGAGTTGGTCGGGATCGGAACGGTAGGACGGCGCCACGGGTGAGGACTGGCCCGCTAGCCTGGACAGCCGCTAGCCGTTTGGAGGATGGAATTCGGAAGCGAACCAAACGCAAATGTGCAGTCATGGTGCAGCCATGTCTTCCCATCCCTCACCACTCTTTTCCGCAAGGCGTGGTTGCATTGACCACTGTCTTGCACATGCAGTCTGTCCGCGGAGTACTCAGTAACGCAGTAGCGGCTCAATATGGTGGAAGCGCCGCGCGCTCTGGCTAGCTATTAGCTTCCCGTATACGGATTCCGCAACCTAGTTCCCTCGGTTCGAACATGCCGTCGTTCGATTCCGTGAGGCTTTGATGCCCCATCAAGGGACCGAGGTTACCAGCTTTCCGCCCCGGCTCGAGACCACACCCCACGGTGGCGCGACACTACTTGTACAGTACAGCGTCTGATCCATCGAACCAGCGACCCGGTTCTGATTACGATGGTCCGTCGCCTAGAACCATTGAAGCCGTTCAACCGTCCATTGATGAATATAGCGATAGGCTTCAGTTGTCCATCACAAGCAATCGATCATGGCAAGTCACCACTCTGTCCAAATGTTCCCTGTCTGACCCAAGATCCCTCTAGCCGGCTCTGGAAGGTGCCCTGCCAAGCACTGACACATCTATATAGAACAGTCCATGAAAACTTTCCACTATGTCGGATACTCACTAGATCGCACCAAAGAGATATCCAGCAACACGCCATGCCACGGAGAAGACCTGTAATTGGACAATTCACACCCAGAATCAGCATCGGAATTCCCGCTACACATTTGTCTCTCAACACCGAGTCAAGTACGACTGCTGACGAGCGAAAACCCACGCTTTCCCACGCTTTCCCACGATCTCCAAGCTAGTCATGGGTACTCCTAACTTGGCGTCGAATTTCCAGAATGGGGCAATCTTTAGCTTTGAGACAATGTTCAAGACCCCTCGGTGTAGCTTTGCAGACTTCGTGCCCAAGGCGTGGCTATCACCGCTTACTGGCTGTATGAGGAACGCATTTGTCTGCGTAATTGCACTGCATAGATCTGAGACTGAGAACGGACTGCAGGAAAATTCAGGGTCTTACATGAGGGCTCGCTTCGGCAACATCGCCGCTGGACAAGGGTTTTGCAGACCTCTGCTACATGCCCTCGCTCCATGGGCGGCTGCGGCCAATGTGCTTCAGCCGTCCTGCGGCCTGTTTCGTCCCTGATAGCCTCGACTCACTTGCATACCGCGGCCAGAAGTCCCACCTAGGCCCCATAATCCATGTGCCGGTAGTTGCTATTCACAGCTACACCTATTGCCAATTTTCGGTCGGGCGCTGTGGGCTCTATCGCCGCTTGTTTGGCGACTTGAGGAATCCTTTAAGAATAACTTGCGGCTCTCAACAAATCGAACTTCCCTACCACCTTCCTCACTCGCTTCCCTCGATTCTATTGCTGGGTCGGTTCATTGGGCTTGCTTAAAGAACTATCACACTGCAGCTCGCGTACCTTTTCACTCTCCGATAGAGTTTGCCATTGCAATTTTATCCGTCTCGGAGGTTTCGTACGGCTAAAGATGCGTTTCAACTCACACGTGGCACTGGGGCTTCTCGCCAGTACCCTTTCGAACGCCATCCCTACTCCGCAAGATGAGCCTTCTGCAGACGCGCTGCCAACGTCTGCGTCGAGCGACATTTCGGAAGCCAGCGACCAGTTGGCACAGCTGTTGGAATTTGCTCAAAGCATAACAAATGCTACACTCGAGGAGAGCAGCAGCAAGGCGAAGCGAGGAGGATGCACGCTGAGCAAGCTCTCAGTGCGGAGAGAATGGTACGTGTTTGGTCCCTTTCGGTTGATGTCCTTGGCATTCGCCTTGATACAGCGATCCGAAACCACTTCGGTACAGACACTAACAGACATCTGCTATAGGGGCTCGCTCTCGAACACTGAGCGCAAGGCGTACACCGATGCTGTGCTCTGCCTCCAAAGCAAAAAATCCAAGACACCGTCCTCCCTGATCCCAGGAGCAAAGTCCCGTTTCGACGACTGGGTGGGAACACACATCAACCAAACCTTGAACATTCACTACACCGTACGTCTTCCATGCCCCTCATCCTTTTCACAGGAAGCGTCGTAAATGCAAGACATGGCGAGGTCTATTGCGAGACTATGTTTATGCTCAGACCCCTCCGGACGAGCTTTACCAATCTTTCAGCCCCAGATTTGAGACACCCAAACTGACCAAAACCAGGGAACCTTCCTAGGATGGCACCGCTACTTCACCTGGCAATACGAGCAAGCCCTTCGCAACGAATGCGGTTACAAAGGTAGCCAACCCTACTGGAACTGGGCCAAAACCGCCGTTACTGGCCTTGAAAAGTCACCCATCCTAGACGGATCCCCATACTCCATGTCCGGCAACGGTGCCAAAGTCCCAAACCAAGGCCCCATCGTCATCAGCGCCCCTAGCCCGGGCCTCCCAGATCTCGTCATCCCCGCCGGCTCAGGCGGCGGCTGCGTCACTTCGGGTCCTTTCAAGGACATGAAGGTCAACCTGGGTCCCGTGAACCTCAGTATTCCCGGCAACAAGTCGGTCAGCAATGGTGACGGGCTGTCGTATAACCCGCGCTGCCTCAAGCGTGATCTTAGCGACTATGCGAACAAGCGCTTTGCAAACGCTTCATCCATCGCCCGCACCATTATCAACCAAGACAACATCGAAGACTTTCAGATGACCATGCAGGGCGTCCCGGGCACCAACGACATCGGCATCCACGGCGGCGGTCACTACTCCATGGGTGGCGACCCCGGACGCGATCTCTTCGTCTCCCCCGGCGACCCCTTCTTCTACTTGCACCATGGTATGATCGATCGCACGTGGTGGATCTGGCAGATGCTCGATGCGAAGACAAGGACCAGTGCCGCGGGTATCTCGGGTACGGGTACGTTCTTGAACCAGCCACCGAGTCCGGATACTACGCTGGATACTATCATTGATTTGGGATATGCGGCGGGGCCACCGATACGGATGCGGGACCTTATGAGCACGACGGATGGACCATTTTGTTACATTTACCTTTGAGCTTCGTCGATGAGTTGTTGGTGCGTTTGTAGCGAGGCGTTTAAAAGCTTTTCGCTCTCTGTAGAGCTCTTAATTATTACTTCCTAATGTACATTTTTGATCCTGACCGAGTGGCAAGCAATGTTATCTGAGTGTCAACGCTCTGAGCCTATTAATTTTAATTCACAAAGAGCATTTCATTGTTCTTTTGCCAGTTGGTTTGGAAGAGATGTGCAGCATCATGTCTGCTCGTTGAAGATTGGTAAAGCTATATAACAAGAAGTGATCAAATTTGGAAGGGAACGCCACTGACGCTCCCTAAGTTCAGAAAGGAAGATCCCACCGCGTTCAATGGTAGCACAGACGCATCTGAGGCCAGGCTACAACGTCAGCTGGCAGTCTGCACAGCTCGGCTAGAGGGGGCCGAGCACGTAACTGCTTCAAAACAGGGCATCCCTTTCTCAAAGCCGGAACGCACTTCGTACCCCCTATTTAGGCGTTCTACTCCTCTTGAGTTCGAGTGCTGTTGTGCCGACCGCCATGGTATCTGTGCCTGTGGTGAGGCCACGCCATCTCGCCTTCTTCATCATCATAATCTTCTTCTTCGGCTTCATCATCGCCACCCTCTTCATCTTCATCCTCGTTTTCATTGTTGTCTTCGTCGTCCTCGCCCTCAGCCGGTACAGTCGACGAAGGTGCAGGCTTAGATGGAGTTGCGGAAGCCGAAGGGGTCGCTGACTTACTCGGCTGAACTGGCGCTGGCTGCGTAGAACCCGGCTTGCTCGGCTCAACAGGCTGTGCCCCCTTGGTAGGGGTCGTAGGGGTCGTAGGAGTCCCTGCACCTGCATTGCACTGTCCACCCAGAGAACTCAGATCCAGCGACTTGGTCACGGTCATCATGACAACACCATCGACAGGGTCGCACTGGCCGTTGTACTCGATGTTGAAGATGGCTTTCCCCTGCTCCGTGAAGGGTTTGTACGCATCGCACTCGCTGAACTCGTGGCATTGCTCGTTGACAGCGAACTGTATGACGTCGACGACATCAGGGATGAGATCGAGAGCGTTTTTCAGGCCCATAGCTAGGTCCAGAGAGGCGGCTTGTTTGGCTAGGAATTTGACGTATTCAGCGTGTACGGCGGCGGATTTGCCGAAGCCGTCGTCGTTGTCTTTTTGCTGCGTCGGAGTTAGAGATGCTACGACTTGGTGTTGGGTGGGGAAGGAGAACATACATAACCATCAACGTTATCAGCATCGACACCCATACACCCCTTATCCTTGGCGGCCTGAATCCTCGCCGTCATGATCTTTCTCACATTTTCACTCTCCACGTTGAGCCACTTCTCATCCGGCCAATCCTTCATCGTGTTACCCAGATCACCGTCCTGGAACTGAGCAGAAGCATCGCGATTGGGTTCGTACGTTCCAGCGCTGAAGTAGCAAAGGACTGTTGTGCCGGCGGTCTTGAGGTTAGCGATGGTGGCTGCGTCGTTTTCTTCGAGATCGAGGATCATGACTTGTACGGATTCATCAAGGGTGCCACTGTCGCCGTTCAGGTTGCCAGCGAGAAGGATGTCGAAGGATGAGGTGTTGGGGATGGCGGGAACGGCGCGGCGGGTGAGGTGGGGATGGGCGGCGGCGAGGGTTGCCGTGCCGGCGATGGCTAATGCTGTAGGGAGATGCATAATGTCGTAGTATATCGAGTTTTTGGTGTGAAGTCAAAGATGTGCGAGATGGGATATGCGAAGCAACCACAAATTCTTAAAAGGACAGAACGTAAGCAGAGAGCTAGCTCTACGAGACCTCTTCAAAAGAAAAGAAGAGCCACAAAAGATGAAAAGAGTGAATGTAACTACTAGAGTGAGATACGGACCTCACCAAGCCCGCCCTACCCAACCTTATATGCTCCGACCTTCGCATGTCATACCACGATCCGGTAGTTCGCCTCGTGGCACAAACAGGCGCTCTGACTACCTATTCATTCCTTTCTCGAAGATGATAGGACGTTCCGGCGTTTGCCGTGCAGGAACCGACGTTGGTGGCAGTCGCCTGCACGCTACAGATTGCGATGCATGCTGAAGACCGGTGATAGGTAAGCCCCCTGTGCTAATAAGCGTAGGATGCGTTTCGGAACTATGATGGAGATGAAGGGGGATTGTTTGATGGGTGCGCCCAAGCGCGCGCATCATAAATGACCGATGCGGTGTTCCGATCGGGGTTTTGCGGGGATAGGTTGGGTAGGCGTGCAGGAATGTTGAGGATGTGCAATTGCCGTGTTTATATTGTCTCACCACTCGTAGTTGTTTTCGACAATCGCACCTGCGGAGAGACCTCTACTACGTCGGCTGCGAACATGAAGATATTCTGTGTACTCGCATGTCCTAAATAGTTTTTCTCGGATTTCCCATCGGCTATCATCGGACTCCGTTCTAGCCCATAAAGATACCCCAAAACGCACCAAGAGAGCCAAAAAGGGACTTCCAACTCTCTCAATACGGCAAACTCCAGAAATAGCCCCAAAAACCCTCACCACTCTCAACCTTATGTATCGATAACACCTCTCGGCAAGTGCCCATCGATTACCATGGTCTCGTTTACCAGTCCTTGTCTAGAATTAGCTCACTTCTAAAAACGAACGTACACTCCTCGCTGGAAATTGTGCAGAGAATCGCAATTGACAGAACGAGGCGGGACCCTGCATATGAGGGCGCGCGAAAGAGGCCTTGTAATAGACTCTACGGTACACCATTTAAACCATAGCAGCTTACCACCTTTCTTTAGACACCATCGCCGCGCTTCTTAACTCTCCCATATTAAATTGCCATACTGCCGACATAACACGAAGTAAGCGCCAGATGCGGGACCGTCGGGGCAATCACCGAAGATGCCCGTGCTCATCTCTCATGTTTCATGCAAACGAGCTGCCGTAGGATCTTGCGCAAGAGCATGCTAAGCAACCCTCGCACATATTTGACCCTTGCTTAAACAAGATTACAATCTTGTTGCTGTGTATTGTGCATAGCGGCACAGTTTCAGCATGGTCTAGAAGCATGGCAGGAGGGGCGACACCCTTAGCTAAAATAGTTTTAACAGCTCTAGAGTAGGATTCTACTGTATTACTGTATGACACGTGCGTGTGACCTTGTGCACAATGGAGAGGATTTTCGTTGGCAATGCTGATGATAGACCATGGGTCGTCTCTTTATTGTTGATGCGGCGGGTAGATTGCATTGCAGCTATGAGGCTCAAAGCGTCAATGTTCAGATGGCCCTGCTTCACTTCGCATGGAGATGCGCGTGAAAATCATCCTCGAGAAACATAGGCTATTCTGAGCAGCCTGCCACACTACATAGGACACAACAAGAGGCAGGTTGAACCTTTTTCCAATTCCAGACTAGCTATCATGACACATAACAACCCTAAAAGCGCCACTGAACGCCACCACTTTTTGCCCTATACAGCCTCAGCAGCAGCCTTGGCCTTTTCCACCTTTCTGCGCTTCTTCCGCAGAGCTTCGGACTCAACATCCCGCTTGTTGGTGCCATATTCAATGCGCTTGAGCAACTTCCTCTTTTTGTTCGACAACATCATCTTCTGGCGATCCCTCTCGTCTTGCTCCTCCTTGCGCTTTTTGTCGGCCTTCTTGCGGATAGCTGCGTTCTTTGACTTTGTAGTCTCGACCTTAGGCTCAAGCTTCTTGCCCAAGGCCTCAGCTTCAAGCTCGCGCTGGTCTTGTAACCTTGCCGCCTCCCCCTCGGATATGTCAGACTCGGCATCCGAATCAATGCCATCCCATTCGTCGGCTTTGTTCACGGCACCATCTTCCGAGTCTTCTGAGTCATCGTCATCGTCATCGTCGTCGTCGTCGTCCACGTCCATTCCTTCTCCAGCCTCAACTGGGTTTTCTCGATCCAAAAGGGCGGCGGGATCGGCTCCCTCGGCGATCAATTTGTCGTCTAGAGCCTGCTCCGCCATCTCCTCAATCTCGTCCTCATCCTCATCCTCTGCAGCCTCAGCCTCACCATCAAGCTCTTGCTCTTGGAGAGGACGGTTCGGATCGTACTCGCCGCTCTTCGGCTTTACCCACGGGCTAAGATGTGGTGGCAGTTCAGCTCCGGGGGCATAAAGGTCAGGACGAAGCAGTTTGCCTTGGTTCAGGCAGTCCCAGACCCATTGGGGTTGCACATAGGTCCTGCCTGGCATGGTGGTCCGGGGCCATTGCACCTTGGGGGCAGCCTCGCTCCCGTCTACCGCATCTAGAGTGTCGGCGGAATCTGTTGATATGGTAGGCCGGTCAACAATCTGGTGCGTGATGGCGGGATCGGATTCGTTCGTTGTATAGGCGCCGTCACCCAGAGTACCATCCCACCCAACCCGTTTGCAGCCAAAAGACTTCAAGATGAACTCCAAAGGCGCACGCGGGGTCTCTCGTGCTAGGAAAAAGGTAAAGGGCGCGAACAAGGAGGCCATCTCCGCACTGCTTGCCTCTGGCTGAGGTAGAACATCGCCGTCAGGGGCTGTGATCTCAAACTTGTCTATGCCGTCTGTGTTCTCGTCCTCAATGGCATTAGCGGTAGCAGGCGTTTCCGCCTCCTCCTCTATGTCTGGTTGAGCCGCTATCTTGTCTGCGATGGCTTGGGCCTCAGGGTTGATAACTTGCGGGGCATCGTTCTTTGGCGCAGTTCCGTTCGTAATCAAGCTTCTGCCCTCGAGCTGGAATGCGCTCAGCTCACCACCTTGATCATCCATCTTCGCGTTGAACTTAGGAGGGTACACAAGTCCGAGCGAAGTGTATAGACGGTAGTTTACGAAGCCCAGAAGCGTCGTGTAAAATTCGACAAAGGTACCCATGATTCGGAAGTCGATGTCGCCACCGGTCCGCTGCACGAAGCGATATGGAACTAGCCAAAGTATGTCCTGCCCTTGAATGGTCGCCTGGTAGTAAATGCCCTTGATGGACAGGAAAGATTTTCGCAGAGAGTGTGAGGTGATGACATAGTGTTCGAACTCGTGGCACAGCTTCTGGCAGAGGCTGATGGTTTTGGCGGGGACATAGTCGCTGGACGGAAGATTGGCAAAAAGGAAGAGCATGGAGAGAGCGTCGTCAAGATCGCGGAGGGCATCGATGAAGGTGGGATATCGCTCCTTGATGATGTGGTCGAGTTTGACCTTGGGCATGAGGTTCTTCTCAAGGCGTGCGGCATCTCCAGCTTCGCCGCGACCAAGCGCGCGTGCAATCTTCTTCGCTACCGACTTGTGCTCGCGGAACTTGGCGAGGAGAGGTTCATGGAGGAGATACGCGATGTCCTTCGTGTAGTAGAAGGTTGTGGCAGCAGTGGAACCCTTGGAGACCTTCTTCTTCTTGCGCGGTTCGCGGGGGTAGATTCCTAGAGAAGTGTCAGAGGGAAGTTCGTCCTGAGGTGCGTCGAGCTCGCACGAAAACTAGTCATTTCGCGACAGAATTTCGCGCGCGCATAGCTCTAGCCTTGAGGAGGCCAGCCGGACTTACCCTTGAAGATACAGAGACGTCTGAAATCTGGGAGTGAGATCTGGAGCTTTTTGACGGCTCGAGTCCTCGTAATGTAGTTTTTGGCGGCGCCAGAGGTGCCTGGAGGTAATTAGCATGGGCCATGTAAGCGCAGTACAGAGGTCTGCTCACCCTTCCTTTGTATCTTCGCCATGTTGACGGATCTCGACAACTCTGCGGGCGCAAAGTCAAGATGTGGAAACCTCGGCGGCACGAAAAAAGTCCCAGAGGCACTAGCCAGCCCCGCCGAATAGGCGTCCGAGTTTCTCCGGTCGCCGGCTTGGCAGGGCTCGGACTAGCGCCACCGCCGACGCCGATGTTAACACATCGAATGCTATCGGGCTTCTGTCTGTCGAATATGATTTGATTCGCTTCGTTGCGGTGACCGTCCACGATGCCTGCCGACCAGAAATTCGCGCTCCTTTATGGGGCTGCTGCGGCAGTGCGACTGCTTTTGTTCACAGCTTTCCCGTCCTTACCGACCCTCCTCGCTGGTCGCGTTGAAGTGTCGACGCCAGTAACGAGCTTCAAGAGACGTACGGAAACCAATCAAACGATGCTTTCATAATGCATTCTGACATTGCAATACAGTACAAGAAGGCCTCTTCCTCTATACCCACAATGTCTCCCCGTACGACGGCGGCGTCTATCACCAAGCGCCCCTCCTCTTGCCGCTGTTCTCGCTCCTCCCGAACGCGTCGTACCATCCCTTCGCAACAAATCTAGTCTTCACGATGGTGGATTTGCTGAGCGCCTATGTGCTCGCCCAGATTGCGGAGAGCGGCCAGTCCACTGTCACTCGCATGTTCAAGTCGTCGAGGAAAGACCTGCGATGGAGCAGCTTGGCCGTTGCTGCAGGGTACCTTCTTACCTATCCTCCTATCTACTCCAGCTGATGTGGCATAGCTTTCTCTTCAATCCCTTCACGATTGCGACGTGCATTGCGCGCTCCACCTCGGCCCTCACAAACCTCTTCACACTCGCCGCCATCGCCAAAGCTTGCCAGGGAGCCAGCTTCACCTTCATACTTTCCCTGTCTTTTGCATCGTACCTAGCCATGCATCCGCTGCTCCTCTCACCACCCCTGCTGGTTCTTCTCTACAATGTTCTTGCGCAGAAGTCAAAGACAGCTCCGAGCCCCGTCGCCTTCACCGCGTTCCATACCTTGGGCTTAGCTGTGGTGATAGTTGGTTTGCTCGCCGCCTCGGCTGCTTTGACAGGCTCCTGGGACTTCGTCGCAGCCACCTACGGCGTGCGACTTCTGCTTCCGGACCTCACACCGAACGTGGGCTTATGGTGGTACTTCTTTATCGAGATGTTCGATTCGTTCAGACCGTTCTTCTTAGGCGTCTTTTGGCTTCACGTTGTTTCATACGTGCCAGGTCTTACCATACGGTTGCGAAAGCAGCCCTTGTTTGTGGCGACCACCCTGATAGGCATTTTCGCTGTTTTCACGCCCTATCCTAGCATCGCAGATGCTGCATTGTATCTGTCCATGGTGCCTCTTTTCCGTCATCTCTTCCCTAGTGAGTGCCTTTGAACTTCCACCCCAGCTCTTAATCGCTAACGATTCACAGTAATGCGATACACCTTCCTTGCTTTAGCGACCATAATGTATGCATCATTCCTCGGTCCGGCTTTCTACCATCTCTGGATTTATGCTGGCTCGGGAAATGCCAATTTCTTTTACGCCATTACGTTAGTATGGAGCCTGGGGTTGTCGATCATAGTGGGAGACTCCCTATTTGCGGCGCTGAGGGACGAATTGGACGTGGAACGGCCAGAGTTGCGCGGCAAGGAAGTTAAGCGGATATAGCAAATTGTGGATAATCCAAAGTGAGGTGCACAAGTACGCTTATTCTTCTTGTCAGATATTTGCGACAACTGAAAGCCGCAGTCGCAATATCTGCACAGCTTTGTACATTTGCGGCTTCGTGGCGTCGGCCTAAGCGACAACACAGCGCCGTCACTGTGGTAATGCAGCAATCCCAATGCGTGACAACGCGACAGCTCATACACGCGTCTCCCCACTTCGCCGTATATGCAGACGGCGATCACAGTATGTGGTGCAACAGTTCTGCCTATAACATGTCCCTGCCGTTTGTCGGAACAACCGATACTGGGGTGAGAAATCTTGCTTTTGTTTGTCTTTCACTTTGAGTAGTGAAAGCTCACTGCAGGGAGCAAATTTACCCAGACCTGCCTGGGCTTCACCACTTCACCACGCCATCTCCAGCGTTTGTCACCCCCGCAATCCTAGAGATTCCACTCCACCCAATCTTCCAGCTGTCTTTCGCTCTCCATCCTCCACTCTACTCCAACTGTGAAGTAACAGTAGGATTGCGGCCTCTTCCTTGATTTCCACATCCTCCTAGTCCGTCTACACTTCATCGCCAACACCATGTCCACCAAGGAAGAGGGCGTCAGTTTCTCTCCTCGCGAAATGCAGGTGCTGGCCCTGGCCTGGCAGTGTTTCGACACAGACCCCAAGGTACGTCTTCCGGCTTCCTTAAGCTGTGAGAGTCTGCGACATCGCCCTGCATATCATGCCTTAACGCCCATTTGCGTTCTTAACGTTCCGCATTCTTCGTAAGCCACACCTTACTTAGATTCAGGCCATTGACCACACTCCACAGATCAATTACAAAAAGCTAGCCTGTCTCGCTGGCTACAAAGAGGGCTCTGCGTCCGTCATCTTCAACAAGATCAAGCGCAAGCTCAAGCAGGCCAGTACAGACGCGCCCGACGGCAGCTCCACCACGCCCGCTAGCACTCCTCGAAAGCCTGCAACACCCAAGACTCCAAAGTCGGGCAAACGCAGCGCCCCAGCCGTAGCCGCCGACGATGAGTCCCCCATCAAGAAGAAAAGGAAGACCACCCTCAAGAAGCCCATGCAACAAGACACCAATGACGACGAGGAGTTCAGCGACATCCGGGTCAAATCCGAGGAGGTCGCGGGTGTCCTTCAAGGCGCGGAGGAGTACTTCGGCAATTGCGGCTATGGCCATACTGGGAACGCCACTTACGAGGACGATGGCTATGGCATCTAAGCTTCGTTAGCTGTAAATCTCCGGTCGGGCTAGGCGAACGGCGGGCGGTCTATCGCATCGGGTACTGACGGAGATTTGACTCTGCTCAGCTTGTCTCCAGCGCGTAGCGGAGCCATGCAGGAATCATCTGCCAACTTGTGGGGAGGGCATTCATAGAGGGCATTCGATTCCACTTCCACTTTCAGTCATTTTTGATGGAACACGTGAACCGCATGAAGCCATAGCGCACGAACGCGTCGCAGGTCAGCGTGGCTTAGAGCTCCCGACGTGATAATGCGTCTCCGCGAAAACTCCGATCTGCAAACTAGTATGGTTACGAGTTGAAGTCGAAATTGTATGATGAAGTTTATTTCTATGTACACGCATCGAAACATATACCTAAATTAATGCACAATAATCTAAAAAGGGCAGTATTCTTTCTCCCAGACAGATGCCTTGCCCACCTCGAACCTCTCGCCTTTCGGATGTGGTCTATTCATGGGAGCGCTGTTTCACCAGCGTTCCAGTCCCCGTCGGTGTCGGTGTCTGCGTCGCTGGATAGGTTTGGTGACTCCTGGTCGCTAGCTAGGGGGTCTGAGGTAGGATCCCAGAGCTTGAAGAGCTTGTGAAACCAGTTTTGTTGCTGGCTGTGATGGTGGCGGTGAGGAATGAGAGAAGGGGGCGGAGAGGCTTGATCGAATGGCGGTAGCCACTCGTTTGGAGCATGCTCTTCGAAGTCTGTTGTCGAGTTGTCTTTGGGTGTTTCGTGCGAATTTGTGGTGGGGTAAGTGAAAGGAAGAGTAAATAACTCGGTAGTCGGAGTTACTGTGTTCGAAGACATCGGTGTTGGACGCTCGCTTGGAGCTGGGTTGCCTAAGCCTTCATCGTCATATTGCCAGTCTTCGTTGTTTAAGTCGTTGTTCGAGGGTAGCACGGGTGATTCCGCGTCGGTGTAGTACCATGTCCAGTCGTCATCTTCGTCACCATCGGTATCGCCATCGGACCATTTCCAGTCCCGCTGGTCGGATTCTTCCGTAGTGGATAGTCTAGGGCTTTGAAGCAGTCCGTCGGAATTGGAACCTACCCACTCCCATTGCCAAACGTCTTCGTCGGAGGAAGGCTGTGATGTGGGTGGTGTCGAAGGACTAGGTAACCTGTCCTCTGAACTAGTGCCAGTCCATATCGAATCCGATTCCCATCCACCATTATCATCATCATCATCGACTGCTTGATTCCCCTCGCAGTCGCAGCTATAAAGCCACTCCCTTTCTGAGCGAGCCTCATCATCCGTAGCCCATTCCCATTCCCAGCCGTCCCAATCTCCATACCCTTCAACCTCGTCGCCCTCATCGACATTCACGTCCCACCAAAAGTAGTAGTAGCATTCACAGTCATCCTCTTCATCGTCATACCAACCATCACCATACCAACCATCAACATACAAAGCATTAACATAATCATCAACCCATGGCGGTATCAGCCCATCGACTGGGGAAACCACTTCCGTAGGTCTAGGCGGTCTGGGAAGAGTAATCCCTGCACTTAGACTGCTAGGTATGACTGTACCGGACAAGGTTATATCAGAAGACGCGACAAGCGTCGGCAGAGACGCAGATGTGACCGTTTCGGGCAGATTTGTGGGACCTTGGGAGCGAAGGGTAGTCGCTAGACTAGTACGGGTGGTTGTCCCGATAGTCTGGGTGGCTGCGATTGAAGGTAGTAATATGCTAGGCCTTGTAGGTCCTGATGTAGAGGCACGAAGGGTAGTTCCTGGCCCTGCAGGCGTCAAATCACTCGAAGGTTGAGACATCCTAGTTCGCGTCGACACAGTTGCATCGATAGTGCTAGTTGAAGGTCCGCCTGGCATGCTCACTGTGTTTTGAGGCACACCTGATTGCGTTGTGCTTTGGTCGCCCATGGATGAAGTAGAAATGCTTACGGACGTGATTACGGGTGGTAGAACTTCGCTTGAAAAGGAGGAATCCGTGCGGGTCGATAAAGGTACTGGAATAGACGAGGAGGTTGTATCAGGCTGCTCCGGCTCGTTGGAGCTGACTGGTGTGATTACTGATCTTGTAGATACTGCTTCTACTGCTACTGACGAAGTCGAGATGCTTATTAATGAAGTTGTAGGTTCAGCGGGCAGCGGTGCAGCAGTAGACAAGGGAATGTCAGGACGGGTCGATATAGATTCTGGACTAGGCGAGGATGTACTAGGCTGATCTGGCTCAATAGAACTGACTAGTGTGCTTGCTAGCCTTGTAGATACCGCTTCTATTGCTACTGGAGAAGTCGAGATGCTTGTTAAGGGAGTTGTAGGTTCAGCGGACGGCGGTGCAGCAGTAGACAAGGGAATGTCAGGACGGGTCGATATAGATTCTGAACTAGGCGAGGAGGATGTACTAGGCTGATCTGGCTCAATAGGAGTGACTATTGTGCTTGCTAGCCTTGTAGATACCGCTTCTATTGCTACTGGCGAAGTCGAGATGCTTAATGAAGTTGTAGGTTCAGCGGGCGGCGGTGCAGCAGTAGACAAGGGAATGTCAGGACGGGTCGATATAGATTCTGGACTAAGCGAGGAGGATGTACTAGGCTGATCTGGCTCAATAGGAGTGACTATTGTGCTTGCTAGCCTTGTAGATACCGCTTCTATTACTATTGGCGAAGTCGAGATGCTTGTTAATGAAGTGGTAGGTCCAGCGGGCGGTGGACCAGCAGTAGACAAGGGAATGTCAGGACGCGTTGATGTAGATGCCGATGGTATAGACGAGGACGATGTACTAGGCTGATCTGGCTGGAAGGAACTGAGTAGAGTGCTTATCAGTCTTGTAGATACCGCCTCTATTGCTACTGCCGAAGTCGAAATGCTTGTCAATGAAGTGGTAGGTCCAGCGGGCGGCGGACCAGCAGTAGACAAGGGAATGTCAGGACGCGTTGATGTAGATGCCGATGGAATAGACGAGGACGATGTACTAGGCTGATCTGGCTGGAAGGAACTGAGTAGAGTGCTTATCAGTCTTGTAGATACCGCCTCTATTGCTACTGCCGAAGTCGAAATGCTTGTCAATGAAGTGGTAGGTCCAGCGGGCGGTGGACCAGCGGTAGACGAGGGAATGTTAGGGCGGGTCGAAAGCGGTGATTCTTCAGGAGGAAGCGAGCTGAATGGCTGATCTGGATCACTCCGTGTCACAGACGTCAATATTGACCGGGTTGACACCATTTCTGCTGCGATTGATGACACAGAAGTACTTGACCATGAAGAGGGCCGGCCTGGCGGTAGGCTAGTTGGCGCACCACTAGTCAGTGTCGATCTTCGCTCAGTGGTTTGGGTTGCGGGTGTTGAAGAACCAGCGAAGGAATTCTGCAATGTGGGTGTCGAAGAACCAACGAAGGAAGTTTGTGAATCACAGCGACCGAATTCAGGTATACAGCCAAAACCGCATACTCCAGGACCATCACCACTTATAGAGTGTTAGTGTTAGTATGAAGATCATATCTACTGTAGTTGAGTGGAGACTTACCAGATGCCTCCCAAGCCGCAACATTGTCCGAATCTACTGCCCTCACAGGTATAACCCCAAAAAACACCACAGAGACCATTGGGTGATATACGTATGATAGGAGTCTCTGCTGGCGCCGAAGAAGTCGAAGACGAAGATAAATCGGCAGGTCCACTTGTCCCAGTCGTTACTCGTACTGATGTTACCGAAGTGCTGGCCAGGTTCGAGTTGAGAACAGTAGAGGCGCGCGTTACGGAGATACTGGTAGACAGCGAAGCGGACCTCGCAGAAGATTGTCCTGAAGTACTCGAAGAAGTAGATGCAACCTCGACGCTCGGTCCCTGTGAGGTAGACCCGGGGTTACTTTGCGGTATTGACTGGCTGGGTAAAATAGACAACCCTAGAGTTGAAGTAAGGGTATCCGTGGGCGGTTGTGGCGTTGTTGATGGTTGGCCACTTGCTAACGACAGACCCGAGCTCGATATAAGTTTAGTTGTGCTTGGTACCAATGTAGTGGAACTTGTAACAGCAGTAGATGCCTGCACTGTCGATGTGAGACCGATTTGCGTAGAAGGAAATGTAGACTTCTTTAGCATCGCACAAGTTCCGGTTGCAATTTGTGCAGCACCAATGGAACTCTTCAGCGAGCAAGCCGAAAGTAAAGGTGCAAGTAAAGGATTATATACAACGGCAGCACAATTTACATTGGCCGTACATCTTCGTATACACTGAATAAAGGTGATCCCGAGGATTGTCTGGATGTCACCGAGCTCGTAGTTCGTATCACACGCAGCCTGGAACAGCATGGAGTCGTAGGTGTACTCTTGACCTGCTGATACGCCACAACATATTTTCGGAGTAGGTGATGGCCGTATGGGGCTACTGCTGGACGTCATGATGCTGCTTTCCCGACTGCTGCTGGAAGCCAGTAGGGTCGGTGAGTTGGAGCTTGAAGGAGGTGCTGAACCGCTGCTGCTGGTAGCCAGTAGGGTCGGTGAGTTGGAGCTTGGAGGAAGTGCTGAACCGCTGCTGCTGGAAGCCAGTAGGGTCGGTGAGTTAGAGCTTGGAGGCAGTGCTGAACCGCTACTGCTGGAAGCCAGTAGAGTCGGTGAGTTGGAGCTTGGAGGCAGTGCTGAACCGCTGCTGCTGATAGCCAGTAGGGTCGGTGAGTTGGAGCTTGGAGGAGGTGCTGAACCGCTGCTGCCTGCGTTGCTAGAAGTCGAAGAACTTGACAAGACACTTGGCGACGAACTGCGATCGTTTGTCGTTCCTGCAGAGGACGAAAGACTTGTACGAATGGCTGAAGACTGCGTCAAAGGAACGCTATTGATGCTGTTGCTGCTGCTGCTGCTGCTACTGCTGCTGCTGCTACTGCTCATTAGGGTGTTTCCAGGCTGGGAGGACGTCAATGGAGAGGTTGACGCACTGGGTACGCCAATTATGGCAGAACTTGTATTGGGTGTACTGACCGAGTCACTTGGAGTTCCGGACCCGACAACAGATTGAGAGGTCATTGAACCTGTCGACGATGCAATCGAGGAGCGAGAAGAGATATCATTGCCAACGTCCCGGAGGGCAGCGCAGACGCCTGCACCGGCTTGTACAATGCCCTGGGAACGCTGCAAAATGCATTCTCCCGTGCTTTCAATCCAGGCTACGGCCAAACAGAGAGCAGAAGTCGAACAAAGTTCCACGCACGCTGCAAAAGATGAACCACTCGTGACAGGTTGTTGATCGTCCAGGAGTTCGCCTGTAGAGACAGAGTTGCATGATACGACGAATAGGGGGTCATACTGTGTCACTGTGCTCTCAAGTATTCCTCCGTTACCCACTTCACAGCAGGGTGTGGGAGATGGCGATGGGTTCCCCGAAGAGACGGAAGAATAGGTTGAACTTAAGCTTCCAAATGAGAGTTCCGAAGCTCCACTTTGGTCTGAAGATAAAGCCTGGGATGCGCTCGAGGTAATTGGTGCGCTAATCGTCGGCGACAATCCCGAAGAGACAGAGGAATAGGCTGAGCTTGAGCTTTCAAGCAATAGTTCTGAAACTTCGCTTTGGTCTGAAGATGAAGTCTGGGATGCGCTCGAGGTAATTGGTGCGATAATCAGAATCGTCGGCGACGATCCCGAGACAGGGGAATAGGTTGAAGAGCTTTCAAGTGATAGTTCTGAAACTTCACTTTGGTCTAAAGATGAAGTCAAGGATGCGCTCGAGGTAATTGGTGCGCTGATCAGAATTGTCGGCGACGATTCTAAAGAGACAGAGGAATAGGTTGAAGAGCTTTCAAGTGATAGTTCTGAAACTTCACTTTGGTCTAAAGATGAAGTCAGGGATGCGCTCGAGGTAATTGGTGCGCTGATCAGAATTGTCGGCGACGATCCTAAAGAGACAGAGGAATAGATTGAAGAGCTTTCAAGTGATAGTTCTGAAACTTCACTTTGGTCTAAAGATGAAGTCAGGGATGCGCTCGAGGTAATTGGTGCGCTGATCAGAATCGTCGGTGACGATCCAGAAGAGGCAGAGGAATAGGTTGAAGAGCTTTCAAGTGATAGTTCTGAAACTTCACTTTGGTCTAAAGACGAAGTCAGGGACGCGCTCGAGGTAATTGGTGCGCTGATTAGAATCGTTGGTGACGATCCAGAAGAGGTAGAGGAGTAGGTTGAAGAGCTTTCAAGTAATAGTTCTGAAACTCCACTTTGGTCTGTAGATGAAGTCTGGGATGCGCTGGAGGTAATTGGTGACGATCCGGAAGAGGCAGAGGAATAGGTTGAAGAGCTTTCAAGTAATAGTTCTGAAACTCCACTTTGGTCTAAAGATGAAGTCAGGGATGCGCTCGAGGTAATTGGTGCGCTGATTAGAATTGTCGGCGACGATCCTAAAGAGACAGAGGAATAGGTTGAAGAGCTTTCAAGTGATAGTTCTGAAACTTCACTTTGGTCTGAAGATGAAGTCTGGGGTGCGCTCGATGTAATTGGTGCGCTGATTGGATTGGTTGGTGACGAGCCACTTTCCGGAACAAGAATGGTAGAGACGGTGATGGTAGAGGTCGCCCCGGGGGTTATACTTGCGCTTGTAGACGTGGAATCTAATGAGCCGCCTCCTGCTGAAACAACGGTAGTAGAGATGGCGCTAGCAAAGGTCGTTCCAGGGGTTATACCTGCGCTTGTCGACGCAGAATTTAATGTGCTACTTGAAGAGCGACAGAATGGTCCCGGACACAAGCCCTCGAGTATCCCCAGTGATAAGTAAAGATCAATAAGTGGGGGCGTTGTTGTGCGCGGTTGACAAGTAGTACATAGACCACCAAGAAGATCAAGAGAAAGATCGATGTTGATGAGTGGCGGTATTTTCGATGTAGATTTAGATACCGCAGGCCTCGTCGTGAATGAGGGTATAGGCGGCGTTGAAGTCCGCCTCGTTGTACTGGGTGTCTGAAATGACGTGAGCCGACTTGAAGGACGAGTCGAGATACTTTGCCGGGTCGAGGGCGGAGTTGTTGTGCGTGAAGAGTTAGGTGTTGTTGACCGCCTTGACGTTGCGGGTGAGACTGGCCTTGAGGGGGTAGATGTCGTTGACCGCCTTGATGTTGCAGGTGAGACTGGCCTTGAGGTCGTTGACCGCCTTGACGTTGCAAGTAAGACTGGTCTCGAGGTAGTTGACCGCCTGGACGTTGCGAGTAAGACTGGCCTCGAAGTCGTTGACCGCCTTGACGTTGCGGGTGAGACTGGCCTCGAAGTCGTTGACCGTCTTGACGTTGCGGGTGAGACTGGCCTTGAGGTCGTTGACCGCCTTGATGTTGCAGATGAGACTGGCCTTGAGGTCGTTGACCGTCTTGACGTTGCGAGTAAGACTGGCCTTGAGGTAGTTGACCGCCTTGACGTTGCGAGTAAGACTGGTCTCGAGGTAGTTGACCGCCTTGACGTTGCGAGTAAGACTGGTCTCGAAGTGGTTGACCGCCTTGACGTTGCGAGTAAGACTGGTCTTGAGGGGCTAGATATCGTCGAAGCGCGCACTGTCGCGGACGAAACCCGGACTGACGTAGTACTTGTTCTTGCTGTGTTTGATACTGGTAGAGAGGTCCTACTCGTTGCAGGCCGTACTGTAGGTAAGGATTGTGAAGGCGAAGAGGTTTGTCCGATACCCAAAAGCGACATCAACGGGTCTAAATCCACGATAGGTTTCACAGTCTTGCTTGTAGCTGGTAACAAGATGCTAGGACGCGAAGAAGATCGCACAGAAGAAGTCCGTCCGCCGCCCAAAAGTGAGAGGAGTTGCGCAAGATCTAGGATTGGCTGGTTGCTTGTGGGGGTAGGCAAGGACGAAGATGCCAATGAGCTTCTATCGCTGAACGTGGAAGTCCGTCCGCCCAAGCCCAGGGCTGAAAGCAACCCGCCTAGTATATCGGCTGGGACAGAGGTAGAAGTTGGCGCAGGTGAGGAAATCACGTTCGCAGAGCCTTCATCTGAAACGACAGACACCAAAGTCGCGAAGGTGCTTGGCTGAGAAACGAGGCCCGTTCCCAAGCCCGGACATAATGGGCCTGGACAGAGACCTTCCAGTATGCCAAGGGAGATGCCTGCATCGATGAGCGGTGGCGGTGGTCCGGCTGAAGCAGTTGGGCAATCTGGCCCGGGACACAAGCCTCCCAGCCAGCCGAGTGAAAGGCTGATATTAATGAGCGCCGGTTTCCTGCTCCTCTCACTTGTTGTCAAAGGCGATGAAGCAGCCGAGAACGGAGAATCAATTGCTGTTTGCGTCAAGATTAGAGGCGGTATGTTAGTGATGCTAAGCAGGCTCGTCAGGGCCGAGCTATCGCTGATTGGCGTTGGTGTCAATGTTTGACCAGGCACTAAGTTGCCGAGACCTGAAAGTAGGCCTCCAAGGATATTATCTGGTGTAGCAGTAGGAGAGAACGTCGGCAAGGTCGCACCTGCTGCCAAGTTGGAAAGTAGTGGGCCTAACAGATCAATTGCAGTTGGGGTTGGTATTATTACGCCAGTAGGGAGCGCAAGACCTGACCCTAGACCTGAGAGAATTCCACCCAAAAGACTCTCAATGCCAGGTGGGGTGAGATTTGGCGGTGTGAAAGTTGGGATGGGTATCGAGACACCTGTAGGGATCGCGAGGCCCGAGAGCAAGGCGCCCAAAAGAGTGTCAATGCCAGGTAGATATAGACTCGGTAGCTCAAGACCTGGTAGTTGAATAAGTGGCGTAGTAGGTAGTTGAATAAGTGGCGTAGTAGGTAGTTGAAGGAGTGGCGTAGTAGGAAGAGACAAGGTTGGCAGCTCGAAGGATGGTAGTTGAATGAGTGGCGTCGTAGGTAGCTGAATAAGTGGGGTAGTGGGTATTTGAATAAGTGGAGTCGTAGGTAGAGAGAAGCTTGGTAGCACGAAGGATGGCAGCTGAATAAGTGGCGTAGTAGGTAAAGAGAAGCTTGGTAACTCGAAGGATGGTAGTTGAATAAGTGGCGTAGTGGGTAACGAGAAGCTGGGTAGCTCGAAAGATGGAAGTTGAATAAGTGGCGTAGTGGGTAAAGAGAAGCTTGGGAGTTCGAAGGATGGTAGTTGAATGAGTGGGGTAGAAGGCAACTGAATAAGTGGGGTAGTAGGGAATTGAATGAGGGGAGTCGTAGGTAAAGAGAAGCTTGGTAACTCGAAGGATGGCAGTTGAATAAGTGGTGCAGAAGGGAGCTGGATAAGTGGCGTAGTAGGTAGCTGGATGAGTGGAGTTGTAGGGAAAGAGAAGCTTGGTAGTTCGAAGGATGGTAGTTGAATAAGTGGGGTAGTAGGGAGTTGAATGAGTGGAGTGGTAGGTAATGAAAAGCTTGGTAGTTGCAGGATGATAAGCGGGGTCGTAGGTAGAGAGAAGCTTGGTAGCTCGAACGATGGCAGTTGAACAAGGGGCGTAGAAGGGAGCTGGATGAGTGGCGTAGTAGGTAGCTGGATGAGTGGAGTTGTAGGTAAAGAGAAGCTTGGTAGTTCGAAGGATGGTAGTTGAATGAGTGGAGTCGTAGGTAAAGAGAAACTTGGTAGTCCGAAGGATGGTAGTTGAATAAGCGGCGTAGTAGGGAGCTGAATAAGTGGAGTAGTAGGTAGCTGGATGAGCGGAGTGGTAGGTAGAGACAAGCTTGGTAGGTCGAAGGATGGTAGTTGAATGAGTGGCGTAGTCGGTAGTTGAATAAATGGGGTAGTGGGTAGTTGAATGAGTGGAGTCGTAGGTGAAGAGAAACTTGGTAGTTCGAAGGACGGTAGTTGAATAAGTGGGGTAGTAGGGAGTAAAATGAGGGGTGTAGTAGGTAGAGACAAGCTTGGTAGCTGGAAGGATGGTAGTTGGATAAGTGGGGTAGTAGGTAGCTGGATGAGCGGAGTGGTAGGTAGAGAGAAG